>Ga0182004_10004136_pt1 | contig 11665 bp, 9 predicted proteins | sample Sormic07211540_1_FD_120479 | JGI IMG/M metagenome (GOLD analysis project Ga0182004, IMG submission 120479) | Endophyte microbial communities from Sorghum bicolor roots, Mead, Nebraska, USA - 072115-40_1 MetaG | ecosystem: Host-associated > Plants > Roots > Unclassified | place: USA: Nebraska...
ACCACCACCACTATCCTCCTAGATTTCTCTGGGGTGCCAGGCCTGGAGGGAGAGCCTGAGCTCACCACTGTCGGGATCGCCGTCAACAGGAGGAATGTGCTAGATGGAGATCCCATTATTGTCGCTAACATGGTGCTCATTGTGGTCTCGCAACTCTCGCCACCCAGGCATAGGACCATGATTCTGTGCGCTAAGCGATGGCCACTGTGGAACCGTCGATGCTGGCATTGTGGAGGTCGAGGACGGTCCCGTGCGTAGAAACCAGATCTGGTGGGAATGTGAGTGGTGGGAGAGGGAGTGGGAGTGGGAGACGGGGTAGTGTTGAATACAACACAATGAGATCGAAGAATAAATAAGCTGAAGTAAATATAGATGATAATGCATCTTCAGTCTCAATTGAAAAATGAAATTAGGGACAATGAAATATTTTCCCCCAACTAATTAGAGACAACGAGACTGAAATGAAAGAGAATCAAGGATACATAGAAGACAATGCATCTTCGATCTCATGTGAAAAAGGAAAAAATAAAATATAGAAAACAACATGGTCCAACAGCTAGCTCTAAGACAGTACTTCAAACTCATTGTATGTTTAGAAGACAATGAGACTGAAGAAAATAAAATTTGAGTGCCCTTTCGATACCCATAAAATTTTTATGTATAGAATCATGAACTTTCAAATGTTGTGCATTTATAAAATATATTATGTGTTTACCATCTATCTAATTTCTTTCAATCTTTGCAGTGTTGAGTCCATCCAGTTTGGTTTGTTGCGTGCCCCAAACTGATGGCAGGATTCTCTTCAGGACACATCATTTAAATGGAGGAACAAGCTGATTATGTTGCTGCTGCCATCTCTACTGTACGTTACACATGCCATTAAGCATTTTTCCATTCATGTTACATCCAGATCCGGTTGATCTCAGAAGAGAGAGAAAAATTATCATTTTGTGCCCTTGCTGCTTCTGGCAATCTGACAGTAATGAATAGGAATACTGATTGTGTATTCAGACCAATGTGCGCAAGTACATATAGGAAGCATGGAGCCTTCCTGACCAACCATGCCAGGTCTCCATGTCTAGAATTACTCTCGCACACACACTCTAATATGTGGCCCATAGGCACTTGGCACCCCTGGCCAATGGTGCCAGTCACCATGCCTACAACTAATGGGAGGCTCCCGTCACCAAGACCAGGTAAACACACTAAATATTGGTGCTAGTCTAATAGTGTGTGTGTGTGTGTGTGTTTTGAATAGCTTATTAGTGTTGTTCTAGGGATTTGCGTTTACTTCTATTACAAATGTATGTGTGTTCTAAAGATTTGCCACTGGGATGGAAGGGGATGAGATCTTCTGGTAGCAAGGTCTGTGCGCCCTAGTCGGGTAGCTGCTGCGGCCAGAATGGAAATGGTCCACTCAAGCGACTGCTGCAACTGTAATTGAAGCAGGAGCTCCTGAGCTCCGCTTTCTGAAGGTGAGACAAATTAGCCAGCAGCACAACATTGTGACGCCAGGATCAGCAAACCACAGACAAGGGGCAGCTAGGACAGATGTAGATAGTCTGGTCTAGGCAATCCAACGCACTCGTAGCTCTTTTGAACAAGCAGCGAAGCGGCAAAATCTGAATGACAATGACAACAAGACGTGTGGAAGCTGTTTTGCTACAGCTTTGAGTGTAATATTTGTCGTGACCAGGCTAAACAGCCTGTGGTCACACCACCCTTCTCTGAGTGCCCTTTCTGCAAGGGTGAGGTGCTGGAAGCGAATGTCACTAAGATCTATATGGAAGAGGTCTTGAAGAAGGGATTCCACCACCAACTCTGATTGCCACCTAGGCTGTGAGCAAACAGTAGGGAGACCCTGAGCCAACAACTACAAATGGCAGACACAAGAAGGCAGTTGATACAAAACCAGGGTGCAGTGACAGGCCTCCCAATCCCTAGCAGTGATGTTACGCTGCGTCCACTCCTAGTCCGTCCAATAGAGGAGCATAATCCTCAAATGGTGCATGTTATGCTGCGTCCATTAGAACAAAGTGTTGCAGCTTCTTAGTTTCCAATAATTTCCATTCTTATTTTCTTGGTATAAATATCATTTGTTTCACCAAACTAAAGCTTCAGTAAGAAAGGCTCTGACAGTAACGAAGTTTAGCATCGATACATAATACATTTATCTTTGCTAATATATCCTCAACAACATTTAATTATGTGCGTGGAACATAATTTCAAAAAAGAGATTACAAAAGCACACATAATATGTTCCCTAAAAAAGCACACATCAATTTTGATGATTCACTCCCTCTGTCCAACCTATGACAATTTGGATGATGGTGTATTACTGTTGAATATATAAGTCTCACTACTGTTGTACGCATGGAAATAATAGTAATTTCCGTAGCAAATTTTTTCTCAATAAATTTATTAAGACTGCATTTTTCATTTGAGCAATCCAAATAGGTCCACGCTGTCGAGTGTGCTAGCGAGTATGGTGTCGCTTGGATGCTGCAATCAAATAGATGTAAAATTTAATGCAAAGCAGTACCATATGATTAGCACCGAGAAGGTTACTTAGGTTGGACTTGTACCAACTCTGTGTCTCCCTGTCACTGAGTGAAACGTTGTGGTGTGCCCCGTATATGGGACAACCCAATCTCGTCCTGACTCCACGATGTGTCTCATCCTTCATCCTCTGAGCTGGAGCTTTCCTACTGGAAGTTGACCATGCAGCTCTGTGTAGGGTCTCTTTTTGGCTGCATCCCTTGCCTTGTCACGTCATCATCATCATCAGATGAATCGTCAACATTCTTGTCCGTGTATGGTGGCTTGATGTAGATCCTCATAGAGGAGTGAAACCAAACAAGGTATCGATCAAACCAATTTGATTGTGTGATGCCTAATTTCATTGATCCCTATGCTCCTTGTCTTCCTAAAGCTGAAGAGACGCACCAATCCGGCCTTCTCAGCATAGAGCCTCCTCTGATCATACCTAGCTACATGGTGTCAAACAATGACACTTATTAAGAAGTGTTGTAATTTAACAAACAAAGATGTTTTTAACAAACAAGGATGTAATTTCACACACTTATGCTAAGCTTGGCTAGTTGAAAACTCAACAGGAGGACATGGTTTCTGCTTATTCCAAATTCCATATATATGCACTCTACATGGCCCTCAACAGTGTGGAAGAAGACCACTGGCAAGTAGCACCTCGAGAGCCTGTTGTCATGCTCGGTCATGTCACTCAAGCCATATTACTCCAACAAATCCCGTGCTGAAGCCCCCACACACAACCAATATATTCCAGAAGTTAGTTTATTTGCATTTAACGAACCAAAGTCGATGCCACATGAGATGATCCGACCAGGTGCTGCATGATCACATCTAGGAGATCGATGTACAACCTGTAGCGCCAGTCTGGGTTGCCCCAACTGACCTGATGTCCTTCCAAATATACAGGCGTAAAGTCTTTAGTGTCTTGGTGCGTCCAATGCTGCAAAAAAGGAGTTTATGTAGTATCCATTTTTTATGTCTTCCCAGTTTTGAATATGGGCCTGTTTGGTAGAGATTCAACACCACACCAGAAAAAGTGAATCCAGTTCCTGGATTCACCTTTGATCAGCTCGTCCATGGTTATGAGATCCAATGTGGATCTACCAGGAACTGTTTGGCTACATAGCAACTCCAGATCCACTAAACTGAGGTTTTTGTGGGAATGACCTGATTTGCTCTTGGGTTGTAATATGATAAATGTACCATGCATCTTTTGTTCATATTGATTAAAAATAGTGCGTTTTTTTAACAAAAATGCAATATCTTGACACACAAGATAGATAATCAATTAACCAATGCCCATGACAACATTTCAACAATATAGCGATAGTCCAAACTTCAAAATAGTGCATAGAAGTATGTCTTTCAGTTTCTTCCTCTTTATGTTCATGGTTTGGCATCCTTCTCCAGAGCTAGCTAATTGGATTGGCAACTTCCATCATGTTCCAACTATTTGCATATTTCTTTAGGATTGACGTTACTTTAGGGCTTGTTCATTTGGCATGGAATCATTTGCCTAGAATGAATCCTACTGGAATTGCTTTGCAAATTTATATAAGCATTGATCAAATGGAATAAGTCCTCATGGAATCCTGCAGAACTGAACGGGGCCTTAAGTGTCACCACCGTTTCTATGCATGGGGAAGGTGGCCTGGGCATTGGCATGGGGGATGCAGGCCGGCCACAGTGGCCTGGCACCAGCAGGGTGGCCGCGTGCCCGGCCGTGCCGCCACATTGAAATAGTTTATGTTTTGTTTCAGATGGCAATAATCAATCTGCACAAAAGTTTATCTCCATCACCAACCATGCTTAAGGGCACTATTTTGTTGTATTCTTGTTGTGAGCAGGCCTCTTCGAATGTCACAAGTGTTTGACCTTATCACTAGGGCATTTTGGATGGCCTTCTCTTGAGGCTTATTTTTCTAGAAGGATAGCTGGAGATGGCATTAGGCTGAGCATGGAGGTAATCACCATGTCAGAGAAGTGATCGCTGTTGGATTCAAAGTGGGGCGACTAGCAGAACTTGTGGAAGCATGGTAAAGTTGCCAGCAGCCACAGTTGAGAACCAGCAGAGCAATTGTGTGTGTGGCTCACCGGAATTGGATTCGGAGAAAAGGCAGGGGTACATGAGGTTACAACCATACATTCTGTTTACATGTATGGTATGGGTTGTACAATACTTTATGCATCACTTTCATTCATGCTACTTTTCTACATTTAGATTTCTTAATTTTAAACATAAATACTTTAGTATTATTTCATTACATATGAGAATGTGTATCATACATATTCCCACAGCGCCTGCATCGTCCACTTGTCCTGCAGCTTGGGCAATCCAGCTGCCTTCCTCGTCCACCTACTCACCCATCCAAACCCCAGCAGCGCTATGATGGCTTTCCTTACAACCCAACTTCACCAAGTTGCTGCCATTGATGATGTTTGTGACTGCCAACCATCTACAGTGTGCTGGCTTTGCTTATAGGTACACATGCCATTGCAAATTGTGCTTTGTTTATTTTCCCTAAGGCATGTTAGGATTAGTGGTGGGACTATTTAGCTTCATGTATCTAGAGTTCCACACATGCCATATATTGTTCCATGTACTATCCATGTAGCGCTGGACTAACCAAACCAATGTGTTGCTTCAAATGTTTCCAAGTGTTCCTATCAACATTATGCACCTTTTTCATATTACTGCTTCAACAAAATAGAACTTTAGTGTCTGTATGAGTTCTTGTGTTTCACCTTTAATCAAAGTTATAGATTACATCCTGTGCTACAAACTTTATTTTTGGACCAACACACTCGGCGCCAAGGCCTTCAGCGCCGAGCTTGGCGCCAAAGCACATGGTGCAGACCTCAGCACTAAGGTATACGACACCAAGCTCAAAGCGTTGGCGCCAAGGTTAGTGCCACATCTTCGCCACGCTAGCGCGACGCTGAAACGGGCCTAGGACCTTGGTGCCAAAGCCTATGGCTTGGAGATGTGTTAGCTCGGTGCTAATGGTCACAACACTGAGTGCAGGGTCCATAAGTCAAAAGGAGTTTTCCAGGGTCTATTTGTGAATATGTTTCAAAAAAGGCCAAAAAAATAAAAGAATTGGTCTAGTAGCAGCAAAGCATTGAGGAAGTGCCATAGCCACAGTCTGATATACCTCTCTAGTATCTCTTTATGGGCTCCTGTGTGAATAGGCGTTGAAGTTGCTTTTGATCCAACCTATCAGAACGTGTTCTCTGCAATTTTCAATGACATGGAAGTATTAGCCATTTATTTACTGGTGTACCTAACAAGGTGATTACCAAACATTTATTAAGTTATCTACATTGAAATCACCATGTCAGCAACATTGGGGGCATGATACCCACCGCCTGCTCCACCATGTTCTTCCAATCATCATGGTCCAAGATCTTTGTGATCGTGGCCCCCTCCAATGGAAGCCCCAAAGAGAAGAGCATGTCCTAGAGCATGATAGTCATCTCACCATAGGAGAGGTGGAAGTTGTGGGTCTCTAGACACAATCTATCAATAGCAGTGGTGATAATAGGCCCATTCATGTCAGGTAGGCCATCATTGAGAACCTAGGCTAGTTTGAGAATACCGACAGGCCGTATGTACGACATGTACCTCTTGTCCCACTACTGTGGAGTGTGGGCCCTGGGCCTCAAGGGGCCCAACTATGGGTGTAGATAATCATCTATCAACATGTGGGCCTAGTGCTTGGAAAACAATTCAAGCAATGGTACCCGGCGATATGAGAAAAAACAAAAAACAGTTGAACAATTACAGTAATAAACAATAGTAAAGGAACCATGAATATGAAAAAACAATTAACTGCAACGCTGCTTTTACTAGGTGGAAAGCATACATACACTCTGTAGTGCTGCCTAACTTATTTTGTGAAGGAGATATATTGCATGCATATCATGATATGGATTCATGGACATTACACTAAACTAAATTATTGAGGTTCCTACATTGATGTGAGACCCCAAACTATATAACTGTACACACATCAAGGTTTTAATTAAAATATACTCTTCAACAATTTGCTGATCATCCTTCTCCAATACAAGCCCAACAAGAGCCCACAAATGTCAACGGTGCACCCCCTCCTTCAATAGAATATTCACACATATTCCCCATTCCCCATTTTCTTCCTCTACTCCCAATATCTTTTCTATTGGAAGAAATAGATCTGCAAGGATCGAGGTGGAATTTCAATCCACAGGGAAAACCATAGGTGAGGACTCATTCATCCAAGATGCATCAACTAGACTTTCCAATTGCTCACATGCATGTCCCATCTTCTATCAAGTTCAGGGCATCAACTAGAACAATTTTATTGAAATACTTTCTATTTTGCTTCTATTGGGAATAATCAATCTACACAAAAGTTTATCGCCATCACCAACCATGCTTTAGGGCCTGATTTTTGGTTGTTTTCTTGATCTAAGCAGACCTAAGCTAGATTCTCTAAATGTCACAAGTGTTTGACCTTATCACTAGGGCATTTTGCGTGACCTTTTCTTGATACTTATGTTTTCAGAAGGATGGCTGGGGATTGCACTGGGCAGAGCATGGAGGTAATCATGTTAGGGAAGTGATGGCTAGAGTGGTCAAACTTGGGGCGACTAGCAGAAGCGTGTTGAAGCAAGGTAAGGTTTCCAGCAGCCACAGTTCAGAACAAGGAGATAAATTATGTGTGTGGCTCATCAAAGTTGGATTCAGATAAAAGGTGGGGTAGAGGGGGTTACAATCATTCATTTTGTTTACATGCATGGGTTGTACAATACTTTACGCATCACTTTCATTCATGTTTTTCTTACAAATAGAATTCTTGATTTAAAACTTAAATAGTTTTGTATTATTTCATTACATATGACAATGTGTATCATACATATTCCCACAGCGCCTGCATCGTCCACTCATCCTATATCTTGGGCAATCCAGCTCCCTTCCTCATCCACCTACTCCCATCTAAACCCTAGTAATACCATCCTCGCTTTCCATGCAAACCAACTTCACCAAGTCGATGTATGTCACTGATGATGCTATAACAAGCAGCCCTCTACAGTGTGCTAGCTTTGCTTATAGTTGTACTTCAGTTTCTACTACATGAAGCCATTGAAGAATTGTCCATAGTTTTTCAACTAGATTTGAACAGAAAGTCAGCCTGGATTGTTCCAAAAAAACTAATAGAAAATCATGCCCCCCTCCCTAAGCCTTGAAACGAAGATAGAACTAGGATGATCCATAAAATTGGAACAATATAGGGCATAGTCATGTGGGATCCAGCTCTTTTCATATCTCTACATAGTTACTATAGGTCAATCCACCTCCCTTCATCGTCCACCTACTCAGTCATCCAAACCCTAGCAGCATCGTCATGGCTTTCCTTGCAAACCAACTTCACAAGTGTTGGTGACCTTGTGCTAGTCCTCCCTTCCTCCGATGCTAGTGGTGGCGACGTCCATGTTGTACTACTAGAAAAAGTTTCATGGAGGCGAATGTTTTAGATTTTTGGAGGCGGGCAATCCCAACTTCCTCCAACGAAAGGCCTCCGTTAATGCACAAACTATAGAGGCGGGAAAAAATGCTTGCCTTGGTTAATCGATTAGAGAAAACAAAAAAGAAGAAAGCCCATCAAGCCCAGCTCCATCGGGTCCATCCAGGCACTGTTGACCGGATCTACACCCCGGTGTGCTTGCACGTCGGATCTACGCCACTGCCATGCCCGCTAGCCGGATCCAGAAGCCGCTTGCCAGATCTGACCATCTGCTTGTCGGATCGGGTCGCCTGTGCCTTGATCTACCACCCCATCGACCCAATCCACTGCCATCGCTCCATGGGGGAGACTAGGAGAGGGAGCAGGCCGCTCGTTCGTCGCTGTTGCCATGGATCTGCGATAGTGAAGGTGAGGTGAAGGGTGGCCCTAGATCTGAGAGAAGGGAGAGAGAGGATGAAGGCAGACATTGGCCTTCTCAAGCGAGAGCTGCCCTGTTGCCATTGGACCCCGGAGTTGAGTGAGGGTGAATCACCTGCGACACTAGATCTCAGAGGGAGGGAGAGAGAGCCACTGAAGGGAGGGACTGCCACCGGCGGGAGGGGGAGGCCTTCCTCCCTTGGCCGTGTGCGCACCTCGGTGGAAGGGGAGCGGGGCCACACATGACGTCACACTCAATGGAAAGGGAGACACGCCGCCTTTTTCTGAGGAGGGAGTAGTGTGCCAGTCTCCAAAAATTGATTTATGAAGGCAGACACCTTATTAAGACGACCACCTCTATTAATATAGATTAATAGAGGTGGGCTTTTTAATGTGCCCGTCTGCATTAACATTTAACTTAGGCAGGCTATTTAGGGGTCGGTTGTGGCTCGCTTGCCTAGGAACAAAGGATGTGGAAAAAAGTGTGACCGCCTCCAATAAAAATACTCTAACGCCACGCAAAAGAAATCCTATACTAGTGGTGGGTCTGCACGAGTCTCCCAGGCACCTCTTCGTACATGTGATTTCTGGTTTCATCTTTGCATTTCTGTTGATTTTATGTGATGAATTTCTGTTTTTGCACGTTTCCACTTCAGTTTTGAACCGGAGCAGAGGAACTAGGCAAATCTAATATAGGAAACTGTTAGGGAGATCAGTGAGAAGCTGCTTGCCATCAATGCGACAGAGCAGTTTAAGAGCATTTGGTGAAGCTCCACCGCCAATCGTCCAACCTGGGAACCTTGTTTCTTTCCCAAGAACCGGGTGATGCTTCACAACCCCGAGGAAGTTGATGATAAGAGGTGCTTGAAGAACTGGTGGCGCCTCGTTGCCGCCACTTTGTGAATGTGTGCACAAGTGCCATGCTCTGGACCAATCAAATGTCACTTGAAGTGTATTGCAATTTCCTTGCCAACGCTAAGGGGCACAAGCCTTTCTACTTTGAGTGCACTGCAACGATGCGCCCCTTCAACCCTGTTACGATTGCCATGACCGTGCTCTTAGGTTTCTTTGGGGTGCCAGGCATACAGGAAGTGCCACGCTAGAGCTCACTACCACCTGGATCATTGTCGACTGGAGGAATGTGCACGATAGAGATCCCATTATTGTCCCCAACGTGGTGCTTGTGGTGGTCTCGTGACTCTCCTTGCCTAGGCATAACACCGTAATTCTATGCGCCAAGCCTGGTGATGGTGAGTAGGAACCATCGATGCTGGCATTGTGCGGTGAAGGACGGTTGCGTGCATCAAGAGGAGAAACCAGTTCTGCTGGGAATGGTAGTGGTGGGAAAGGGAATGGCAGTGGGAGTGTGGGACTAGGAGTGGGAGAGCGACAGTGTTCAATACTCCCTCCATCCCAAATTATAAGACATTCCAAGAATCTTGAAGACTTAAAGCATTTTTAATTTGACCAAATTTATATGATAAGATAATAAAATTTATGATATTAACTAAGTATCATTAGGTTCTTCATTAATTATATTTTCATAGAATTATCTATCTGATGTCACAAATCTTTATATTTTTTTCTATAATTTTGGTCCAACTTAAGATGCTTTGACTCTTCAAGATTCTTAGAATGCCTTATAATTTGGGATGGAGGCAGTATAAGATAATGAGATCGAAAAAATGTTCCATTCATGTTGCAGACCCAATTGATCTCCAAGGAGATAGAAAAATTATTGTTTGCACCCTTGCTGCTGTTGGCAATCCGACAGTTATAAACCTAATGCATTTATCCAGCCTAATATTATTAGAGGAAAGATTCGTCATGAGGAGCCAGATCGAATAAGGTCACCAAAGTAACAACCAAAGGAAATAGCGTGCAAAAAATGAAAATGAGCAGCCAACCCCAAGGCAATGGGCATAGTGGTGTGGGATCCAATTATTTTCATATCTCTTCATAGTTACTATAGGGTCATCTAGCTCCCTTCATCGTCCACCTACTCACTCATCCAATTCCAAGCAGTGGCGTCATGGCTTTCCTTGCAAACCAACTTCACCAAGTCGCTGTCGTTGATGATCCTGCAGCAGGCAACCCTGTGCCAGTCCTCCTTCCCCTGATGCTAGCGTTGACGACGTCCATGGTGGGTCTAGAGTATCCCAAACACCTATTTGTACATGTGATTTCTGGTTCGATCTCTACGTTTGTCTCGATTTTATGTGACGAATTTCTATTTTTCAACGATGCCACATCTGCTTTTGAGCCAGAGCAGAGGAACTTTTTTTAATAAAGGAAGTATTTTATTAATTCACAGTCTTTACATTGAGTTGATACAATAAAAGTGAATTCACTTCCGGCTTCTGCCTAAACACAAAGCCTAAGAGAAAGAAACCTCACACTCTAATGACAATCAATTCTAAGACTAGATCGCCACCCATGTGCCCTAGAGAAAAACACCGTAACCGCTTGCATCAATTGTTGCAATGCCTTCTGCACCAAATCCTGTGCGTAAGGCTTTTGGAGGATAACCCATGAACTGGGCGAATCTAGTATAGGAAACTGTCAGGGAGATCGGTGAGAAGTTGTTCGCCATCGATGCGACGGAGTACATCCTCTTGAGAGGAGTGTACAGCCTTGGAGAAGCTCCACCGCTAATCGTCCAACCTAGGAACCTTGTTTCCTTCCCAGGAGCTGGGTGATGCTTCACAACCACAAGGACAACGATGACGAGGCATCTGCAGAACTGGTGGCGCCCCATTGCTGCCACTTTGTGAACGTGCGCATGGTGCCATGCTCTGGATCCAGCAAACGTCTTTGAGGAGTACGGAGATTTCCTTGCCAACGCTGAGGGGCTCAAGCTTTTCTACTGTGAGCACATAGAAATGATGTGCCTCTTGGACCCCCTAACCATTGCCATGATCATCCTTGTAGGTTTCTCTAGGTTGCTAGGCCTAGAGGGAGTGCCAGAGCTCACCACTACTGGGATCCTCACCGACAGGAGGAATGTGCCAGATGGAGATCCCATTATTGTCCCCAACGTGGTGCTCGTTGTGGTCTCGCGACTCTCTTGGCCTAGGCAATGCATCAAGAGGAGAAACCAGATCTGGTGGGAATGGGAGTGGTTGGAAAGGGAATGGGAGTGGCAGTGGGACTAGGAGTGGGAGAGCGACAATGTTCAATAGAAGAAAATG
>Ga0182004_10004137_pt1 | contig 11664 bp, 12 predicted proteins | sample Sormic07211540_1_FD_120479 | JGI IMG/M metagenome (GOLD analysis project Ga0182004, IMG submission 120479) | Endophyte microbial communities from Sorghum bicolor roots, Mead, Nebraska, USA - 072115-40_1 MetaG | ecosystem: Host-associated > Plants > Roots > Unclassified | place: USA: Nebraska...
CTTGGGGCGTGCACAGGTTCCTCCGATCCTCGACCGTCAGCGGATGTCGAGGGGACCCCACCTCGACCGTTGGAGGGGGCGACGTTTGTAGAACCGCCTTGCCATCACCTGGGCGGGTCGAGATGCCTCATCTCCAGGGTCACGAGGGAGCCCCCGAGCCTCCCCAGTCTGGGGGCGTGGGTGACCCCATCACCGTCAGCGATGGGTCGGGTGGCGATCCGTTCTCGAAGGATGCTCGTACTACGGACAAGGAGGTCGTGGCCTCTCTTGTTGAGAAACGGACGTCGTGGCCCATCGGGCTCCACTCCGTCAAGGAGAGGAGGAAGAAAGAAGAAGAAAAGTGTGAGGGGGAAGAAGAAAAGGAAAAAGAAGAAGAAGAACAGAGCCACCTACAGGGAAGACTATCGCAAGAGGCGTAGGCGCAGCGGCTGCAGCAGGAGTAGCGGCAACAGCTGCAGGAGGAGTAGCCACAGTTGCGGCGGGGAGAACAGCTCGAGGAGTAGTTGGAGCAGTGCCGACAGCAGGAGCTGTAGGAGCTTCAACGACAGCAGCAACAGCGGAGTCAACGGCTGGAAGAGCTGCTCGAGCAGGCACCGTGAAGCCCGCGCCAACCAGAATCGCTGCCGCCGCAAGGGCCTGAGGCCGGGGAAGAGAGACTTCCGATTTATGGTCCTCCAACCCCCACGTGGCTCCGTCCAGGGGGGCCCGCTTCCATCCCGGCCGAGCCTGGGCGGGAAGACGGTGTGGTGGCGCTCGCTTGTGCCATGCGCACTCCAGCAGACCCCCAGTCAGAGATCGATGGCACGATTTACGGTATCGAGGGGATCGCTCCTGGGTTCCTTCGAGACCGACGGCCATGGGTGGATCTCAGTACCGTCGGGGAAGATGAAGCTGGGACCTCGGGCGGAGGCGATACCAGCAAGACCGGGACCTGGAGGTCGGTGGACGACGACGGGCGGTTCCCCTACCTCGTTGACTTGTTCTTGCGCCATGGGGGGTCGCTCGAGACCATTCAAGAGCTCATCCAGAGCATTAAGGCACGCACGGAGGAGGAGATGGAGAACTGGAGCCCTAGGAGGATCCACCTTCGAGCCTCTACCTGTCCGGAGGAGCCCAACATCATGATGGACGACTGGAAGGAGTCGAAGAAGTGGGAGCACCTCGAGGAGCTTCGTCTCTAGATGAAGCACGTTGTGGGACTTATGTCCGACATTGTCAACAACGGGCTCGGCTAAGCCTATTTCGTAAGTATCTTTGGTCCTTAGCTATTTGGGTACTTAGTCTCGTATTCTTATCATTCGGTCACTTGTTGCAGGATCTGAAAGAGACCTCTCACCTAAAGTCGGGTTTTATTCACGCGACAAGAGGCGGTTGGGAGCAGCTCCCTCTTCTCAAGGAGCAACTCCTCGAGTCGCAAGAAAAGCTTCTCTAGGCGTACAAGGACCTCATGGTAGCTACGGAGGAGAAGAAAGAGAGGGAGGCTGCCCTGGCCAAGGCTCGGCAGGCCTCGGAAAAGATGAAAGAGGAGGTCGAGCAGCTAAGGGAGCGGACCGCTTCAGCCGAGGAGACAGCTTCCAAGGCCTGGGAAGAGGCCGCGCACTACAAAGGTGTGGCCACCAAGCTTGACATGGAGAAGTGCCTCATTAAGTCAGACCTTGCCTCTGCCCGGGAGGCTTATCGTGAGATAAAGGAGGAGTGTGTGAAGAGTGCCGCGGAGGAAGTTGGGAAGAAGACCCATGAGGACCTCGAGGCAGAGCGAATCCGTTCTCGCGGCCTCTCTGACAACATAGACCGTCTGAAGAAAATGCTGCTGGAGAAGGAGGGAGCCATCTTACAGGCAGGTAAGCTGATCGAGGACCTGCGGGTCGCAAATACTAATCTGGCTCGTTCTTATGAGGAGATTGAGAGCGATAACACCGACTTGGTTGGTGAGAACACGGCTCTCAAAGAAAGGATCCGCGATAAGTTTCTCCATAATTTTCGTGTTTCTTTTATAAGGTATTTCTCTTGTGTTGCCTAACTCTCCTGTGTAGGTCTTTGTAGGGCTCAAGGATGATCTCCTGGCCGCCCAGGTCGATGCCCGTTCTACCAATGCTCAGCTCGAGGGGGAGGTTGCTTTAAACGGTCGACTAAGGACTGCGATAAGCGACCTCTCGGCCTCCTGCGAGCTCGAGCCTATGGATGAGTTGAGGGAGGTGGCTCGAGGCGATGCGCTGGTCGACCAGCTGTGCTACTTAGGTGCCACGCTGAGGGATCGGGTGCGGGATGCCCTTCATACCATGGTGAAGCGAGCGATGGCGGTCGTCTGCTCAGGCTTCTCCTATGACATGGAGGTAGTGTCCCACGGCTTCGTCACCGATATTTCCAAGACCGACGCCGAGAACGAGGAGAGGCTCCATGCCTTGATCGACAATGCAGAGGTCCCTAGGGAAAGGCTGGCGAGGCTGTTCGAGCCAGAGGTGCTCCCTCCTGAGACTAGCCCGGGCGCAGGAGACGGTGGTGAGGGCAGAGATGTGGACTAAGGCCCGCGAGCCTATTCTAGGTATCTAGACCCGTTGTAAAATACTTATCACTTGTCTTAACTAAACGATATGGCTTGAGCCTATTCACGTACATTTGTTTATTTTTACGCTTGAATTTCCTTTGTTTCCTTTCCTGCCTAAGTTTGTATTCTCGTTCGATCTTTTGATGAGGCGTCTTCGATTGCCTTAAGGGTGAGGAAGTGAGTAGAGTTGCCATAGCCCCGGGGGCGTAAGGGTTCTCAGGCTCGACGTTTCTCGACCCTTAAGGGGTTCGAGGCGGCTTTGCTACTTGATATTGCGGGGTTTCCTTAGGGCTTGAAAAGAAAAATTTGTTCGATTTTTAGGAACCTGGGGGGGTCCCCCCTGCTAGCCCCCGAGGGAGTGTCGACTATGATGGTTCATAGTTGGGACTACCTCCTAACGTCGAGATTTGACCGGTGATAGCGTAAATTACTTGAGAAAAAAATTATCATTTATTCACATATTCATTCATAGAGTCTTGGTACAAAATGTGCATGAAAACGTAAAGCCTCGAAGCTCTAAGGGTAGAAGCGACGTAGTTGTTCGATGTTCCACGCGTTGGTGAAGATCGCCCCTTTTTCGTCCGCGAGCTTGTACGTCCCCGGCTTCAAGACCTCAGCCACCACGTATGAGCCTTCCCATGGTGGAGTCAGCTTGTGGCGTCCTTGGTTACTTTGTCATCGTCGTAGGACGAGGTCGCCCACGTTCAGATCCATTTTGCGCACGTGCTTGTCGTGATAGCGTCGAAGCTTATGCTGGTATCTTGCGGAGTTGAGGAGGGCCATGTCTCGAGCTTCCTCGAGCTGGTCAACAGCATTCTCTCGGGTCTCCTTATTTGTCTGTTCGTTGTAGGCTTTGAGTCAAGGTGACCCATACTCAAGGTCTGTTGGAAGCACAGCCTCGGAGCCGTAGACCATAAAGAACGGGGTATATTTCGTGGCCCTGCTTGGCGTCGTCCTTAAGCTCCATAGGACCGAGGAGAGTTCTTCGACCCATTTCTTGCCAAATTTCTTCAACTGGTTGTAGATTCTCGATTTAAGTCCTTGCAAGATCATGCCGTTGGCACGCTCGACCTGGCCGTTAGTTCGAGGGTGAGCTACCGCGGACCAGTTCACACGGATGTGATGGTGGTCGCAGAAGTCCAGGAACGTTTTGCCGGTGAACTGCGTGCCATTGTCGGTGATAATGACGTTGGGTATTCCGAACCGGTGGATAATGTCGGTGAAGAAAAGGACGGCCTGCTCGGAGCGGATGTTCGTGATGGGTCGAGCCTCGATCCATTTGGAGAATTTGTCGATGGCTACCAGCAAATGGGTGTATCCTCCTGTAGCTTTCTGTAGAGTGCCCACGAGGTCGAGACCCCACACTATGAATGGCCACGTGAAATGGATCATCTGGATAGCATGAGTAGGGAGGTGGGTTTGCTTGGCATAGAATTGACACCCGTGGCACGAGCGAACGAGCTCTATGGCGTCAGCTATGGCCGTTGGCCAGTAGAAATCTTGTCGGAAGGCATTCCCTACACGGGTTCTAGGAGCAGCATGGTGGCCGCAAGCCCCCGAGTGTATATCCTCGAGGAGCTTTTGTCCTTCTTCTATGGTGATGCAGTGCTGCAGGATCCCTGTCGGGCTTCGTCGGTATAGCTCTTTGTTTTCGTCGTAGATCACGTACGATTTGGCCCGTCGAGCGATACGCCAGGCCTCAAATCGATTCTTCGGTAGTTCACACCGGATTTGGCAATCGAGGAACGGCGTACGCCAGTCGAACGGTCGACCGGGACGCTGTTCGACCTCCATTACTTCTGCTGTCGTTAGTAAGGCTTCGATAGCATCGGTTAGTTTGGGAGTGGGGGTTTCGATGTCAGCCCCCGTGCCCAGGTTGACAGATGGCTCGTGCAGGTCCCTCGAGAACGCGTCGGGTGGGACGGTGCCTCGAGTTGATGCGATGTTAGCGAGCTCGTCGGCTGCCTCGTTGTATCGTCGTGCGATGTGAACGAGCTCGAGGCCATGGAATTTGTCCTCGAGCCTGCGTACTTCCTTGCAGTATGCCTCCATTTTTTGGTTGTGGCAGCCCGAGGCCTTCATTACTTGGTCGATAACTAGCTGAGAGTCGCCTCGAACGTCGAGGCGACGAACCCCCTAGCTCGATGGTGATCCTTAACCCGTTGACGAGGGGCTCGTGTTCTGCAACGTTGTTGGACGCGGCAAAGTGTATTCTAATGACATACCTCATGTGGACGCCGAGGGGTGAGATGAGTAGCAAGACTGCCCCAGCTGCTGTCTTCATGAGGGATCCGTCGAAGTACATCGTCCATAGCTCTGCTTGAACCCGAGCTGGGGGGAGCTGAGTGTCTGTCCATTCCACGACGAAATCCGCCAGGGCTTGAGACTTGATGGCTTTGCGGGGCACATAAGTGAGGGTCTCACCCATGAGTTCGACTGACCATTTGGCGATCCTCCTAGTGGCCTCTCGATTCTGGATGATCTCGCCCAAGGGGAAGGACGAGACCACCGTGATCGGGTGGCCGAGGAAGTAGTGCTGTAGCTTGCGTCGGGCGAGAATCACAGCATAGATCAATTTCTGAATCTAGGGGTACCGTACTTTGGTTTCCGAGATCACCTCGCTGATGAAGTAGACCGGCCGCTGGACTGGTAACGTGTGTCCTTCCTCCGGCCTTTCGACAACCACAGCTACACTGACCACCTGGGTCGTCGCTGCGACGTATAGGAGCAGAGGCTCCGCAGGCTGAGGGCGAACTAGGACTGGGGTGGTGGTCAACGTCTTTTTCACGTTGTCGAGGGCTTCCTCGGCCTTGGGGGTCCAGGAGAAACGATCAGCTTTTTTCAAGAGCTGATACAGTGGCAACACCTTTTCTCCTAACCTTGAAATGAAACGGCTCAGTGCCGCCAGGCAACCCGTGACTTTTTGCACGCCCTTGACGTCTCGAATCGGCCCCATCCTTGCAACGGCCGAGACTTTCTTGGGATTAGCCTCGATGCCGCATTGGGAGACTATGTAACCCAGGAGCATGCCTCGTGGTACGTCGAAGACGCACTTCTCGAGGTTGAGCTTGATTCTATTAGCGCGTAAACAGCTAAAGGCGATCTCGAGGTCCTGAATTAGGTCGTCTCGCTTTTTCGATTTGACGACGATGTCATCAACGTATGCCTCAACCGTCGACCCTATGTGTTCGCCGAACACGTGGAGCATGCATCGCTAGTATGTCGCCCCAGCATTTCGAAGCCCGAAGGGCATGGTCATGTAACAATACATCCCAAAAGGCGTGATGAAAGATGTCGCGAGGTGGTCGGACTCTTTCATCTTTATTTGATGGTAGCCAGAATATGCATCAAGGAACAAAAGAGTTTCACATCCCGCGGTAGAATCAACAATTTGGTCGATGCGTGGTAAAGGAAAGGGAACTTTTGGACATGCTTTATTCAAACTCGTGTAATCGACACACATCCTCATTTTCCCATTCTTTTTCTTAACTAATACAGGATTTGCTAACCAGTCGGGATGGTGAACCTCCTTGATGAATCCGGCCATCAAAAGCTTGTGGATCTCCTCGCCAATGATCTTGCGTTTCTCCTCATCGAAGCAACGCAATCGTTGCTTCACTGGCTTGGAGCCGGCTCGAATCTCCAAGGAGTGCTCGGCGACTTCCCTAGGTATGCCAAGCATGTCCGAAGGACTCCATGCAACATTTTCCTGGACATGAACTCGAGGCTCCCAAACCAAATCACCGTGGAGCGTGGGATCAGTGAAACGAGAGTGGCCATCTGGAAGGAGATGGGAAGTCGGTGGAAAACACGCAAGACCCCTACCTGGCGCGCCAACTGTCAGTGTTTTGACCCCGGGGGTAACACCAACGAGTGAATTTGCGTGCATGTTCCCTCTCCTAGATGGTGATGCAAGAATGACACAGAGATTTATCCTGGTTCGCGCAAGAAAAGGCCCTACGTCCAGCGGGGGGAGGAGATCTTCTATTATCTTGCACCTAAGTGCTTGTATAGGGTGAATACAGGCAAATGTTGCTAAAGTTTCTAAGTCCTAGACGGTAGTGATGAATGGGAGGTTGTTCTCCGTGTAGTGTTTTTGTATATCTCTTCCTCAGCCTCCCCTTTTATAGTTCCAAGGGGAACCTAGGTTACATGGCGTAGGCAATAGAATAAGGCTTGATAGGGGAATGGTGTGCTGACCTACTTGAGGCCTCCGTACCGGCGTGGCCTCGAGCCGTCTTGTTACTGAGCACTGTGATGATGATCGTGCATGCTTCTGAATTCGGCTCTTGTACATCGCCTTGGATTGGCTTAAGCGTGGGCACGCCTGTACGTCGTGGCAGTAGTCACATCTAGGGTGGTTGAGGTGCTGTCTTTTGTTGCCTGACTCTTCCCTGGGAAGGAACCGGTTCGCTCGAGGGTCTGGCGCTACGTATGACCTTGTTGAGCGGTACGCTGACTTTGGGTGCCTCGAGGGACACCGTGACGTGACATCCCGACTATCTCACTGTGCTTGGTTGTACTCTTGCTTATCTGGGGGATAAAGCTGTGGAAAGTGGGATTGGACGGGTGCTTGCTCCCTATCACGTTTCCCGTGACTGTCGGGTTAGGTGAGGGCATGGCTGGCGCATTAAATGCCCTGGCTTCCGTACCCGCGACAGGCGGCGGGCGGCGCCTTTGCGCTAGAGGCCTGTCGATTTGCCCGAGCCACTTCCGTATTCGATGGTTCGTTTGTTTAGTTGAGCCTCTGTCAATTCGCACAACCTTATTTCCTTTTTTGAGGCTATGGTCGACATCGAGCTTGGGTGATCATGCGTGTAAACGAGGGTGTCGAGTTAGGGCCTCGATTTATGTACGGCCCCTTTCGTTATGTGCGTTGGTTGGGGTACCCCTTATTAACACCCTCGACATCATGATACTTCCCTTCGCATGGAATCACATATTTCAAGATGAATGTGCACACGTCCTCAACTATGTTGTATAAAGCTTTTTCGGTGATGTGCGCCACCTTTTCTTCCTTATATTTCTGCACATAAAGTTTATAAAAATCATATACTTAAAATTTGCACTTTTAATTAATGTCACAACTACGATATACATGACTATTACTTATATTAATTACTTTGGAAGGGTTGCTGGCGAATCGTCCGGTCTCTTTCATGTGGTAGCACACATAGTATCCACAGAGGATAGATCCCCATATGTTTTAAAAGATAACAGGTGGAAAGTGGTTATTTGTAGATCCAACCATGGTCCTATGTATCATACATGTATGATTTGTATTTATAAAAGACGTACCGGCCAGTCATATTGAACATGCAATGGCTACCCTTCTGTCTTGGACTCGCACTTTCCATCTGTTATCTTATAAAACCTATATGCCCTATGATATCAAATAGAATCACCATGTTATTCTCAAACGCTCATAATGCAAAAGTATGAATGCATATCTCAACTTACACCTTTAAGAGTTCAAGGAATGGTGCATAGGATTCTTTAGGGTAATCTAAGGAGTCTTCTACCATCATCATTCCTTCTTTGGGCTTAATGCGAACGCAGATCTAGTGGTCCCTACACGAATCAAATTTTTAGTGCACTTGTGCATTGGAATTATTTAGTTTCATCTAGGCAAACTCACACTTACCCAAAGTGGTGTGGAAGGACTACTGATTCCCTATCTTGATACGTTTTCAGTGATTGCCCAATGTAGAAGGCGTAGTCAGATTCAAATTTCAACCTCAACTGTTTGATTTTCGTGGCACGTTCTTCACCTTCTAAGCACAATAACTCTTTATTATCATTCCCGATTGGTGTGCCGTTCTTGGCATATATCAATTGGGTTCAGATAGGCAACCCTTTCATTAGCTTCATAATTAATATCAGGACCATAATACAGCTCCCGCTGCTCATATAGCATTCTGCAAGACACAAGCATGTCAGAGATTGATCATTGATGCAAGTACAATGCATGTAGAAATATGTAACACTTACAATGCAAACGTGATTATGATTTGTACGTCTAGTCTCTCGAGGTTCATCATCAACCATATGTCTTCAAAGTTAATCATGCACTTCTGAGTTGGACTTTGAAATGCCTTGTGTGGTATACATATGTTGATGGTGTTGATGCCAATAGAAGAGGCTCTCATGTACCAGTCATGCAGTCTTCTTATATTGGTTGGAAACTTTAAGAATTTCTCCCACTTGAGTAGAGGCCTTCCAACCACAAATTTTTTAGGGATGTTCTTGTAATCTTGTTTAGTTGGCACCTTGATTGTGTACGGAATTACCTTAGGCACCGACTTCGGTGCCTCCGCGAGCTTAGACAAGTCAGGCACTTCTATAGTGCATTTCTATCCAATGCCTAACATAATTTTGGCGGTGCCAGCTATTTTTTCTGGCTCGTATGGGGAAATCAACTTTGGCACCAAAATTTTTTTCATTGGCTTTTTTGGTGAGTAAGGATCTTTAGGTTGTGGGGAAGGTGTGGAATTTAATGGTGGCAGAGACGATGGTGGGATAGGAAGAGAAAGGGGAGGTGATGATGGAGGTGGGTTAGGATGAGGATCAATGGGTGCTGATGACTCCTGAGTGGGTGGTACCTCTTGAGAGGATGGTGGTGGCTCCCTTAGCTGGACATCCCGACGAGGCCAAAGGATGATATTGTTTATCGCCTATATGAATTTCTCAATGCCCTTAGGACCGGGGATGTTAGAATCTCATCCTCGTATTCTTTACCCACAGTCTCAACTGCAACTGTGTAGTAGTCTTCAGGAATGTTGGCACCATGGTATGTGGGTCCTTGTGGGATCGCTTTGCCTATGGCTTGATATGCCTCAAGGACTGTATTGTAATCTGGCAGGATGAATGATTTCCGTCCAATCCTCCCACTTCCATGCAGCCTACCCTCATGCCTTGACGGAGGCAAACCTATTGCGACCTGGTCTTTTAGGAAACTATTGCAGAATGGTCCTCCGGACTCAATTGCCTCTTCCGTACAATACCCCTCTATCATGGATGCCTCAGGATGGGCACGAGTTGATACATAGCTATTTAGTATTGCCATGAAATGCCCGTACATCCACATTTCATGCAGGTACATGGGACCCAATGCTTGTATTTGTGGAAGCAAGTGCACCACAAGGTGCACCATGATATCTAAGAATGACGGGGGAAACACATCTCAAACCGTGACACTATCTCCACTGTGAATTCTTAAAGGGATTCCAACTCATCACGGTCAATTACCTTTTGTGTGACCTTATTGAAAAAGTAGCACAATCGTGTGACTACTATCTTCAAGAACACTAGAGTTATAGCCCTTATTGCATAGGGAGGAAAGTAGTCAGCATTACATGACAATCATGTGAGTTGTAGTTGGTGAGTGTAAGGTCTTTCATTGACACAATACTCTGTATACTAGAGCAGAGTCTAGAGGGGACTTTCAAATTCTTCAACCAGTCAAGCATCACATGTTTCTCATCTATGTTGAGGTTGTAGCTTGCTGCTGGGAGATGGTACTTCCCATTTTCTTGAAAAATAGGATGAAGCTCTTTTTTTATACCTAACTGTACCATGTTGAAGCTTGAATTGAGTCCTTCCTTTGTCTTCGTCTTGATATCTAGCAATGTGCCAATTAGGCTTTCAAACACGTTCTTCTGGACATGCATACCATCGATCGCGTGTCGTACGTCCAAGTCTTTCTAATATGGCAAATACTCGAAGAAAATGGACTTCTTCTCGAATGTTGCCCATGGAGTTGGTTTGACATCCTTTCTTGGTTTTCCGTCCTTTGTCTTCTTTCCGAACACAAAGTTGATGTTGCTCACTATTTTGAAAACTCTTTGGCCTTTGCTATAACCTGATGGTGCATCTGAGTTTCTTTCATCATTATTGTCGAAGTACTTATCCATCTTTTTAAGGCGGTGCCTGTGCCCTTTTGATAAGAAGCGTCTATGCCTCATGTACACTATTTTCTTAGATGCATTAAGGGACACGTAATGGGTTCCATCTATGCACACCACACAACCAACCTTTCCCTTGAATTGCCCTGACAATGTCAAGAGAGCAGGGTAATCGTTGACCTTAACAAAAATAATTGCTCTCAGTGTGAATAAATCTTTGCGATACTCATCCTTCATATGAACACCTTGTATCCATAACATTTTCAACTCCTCCATTAAGGGCTCTAAAAAAACATCCATGTCAACTCTAGGTTGGACTGGTCCAGAGATAAGTATGGTGAGCAAAATGTATTTTTGCTTCTGCATCAACCATGGAGGAAGGTTGTAGATGGTGAGAATCACCGGCCATGTGCTGTGCTTGCTACTCCTCTCAGCAAATGGATTCATTCCGTCGGTACTCAGTGCAAACCTAACATTTCTTGGTTCGCTGGCAAAGCCTTGATGGTTCTCATTAAAATCTTGCCACTCCTTTCCATCAGCTAGATGGCGAAGCTTACCATCATTTTTGTGCTCATCCGAACCATGCCAACTCATAAGTTTTGCATCGTCAGGGTTAGCAAACAAACTCCTTAGTTGATCTAACACTTGAAGGTACCACATCACTAAAGCAGGAATCTTTTTTTGCGCATAATAATCAACCTCTTCTTTATCTTTGCTGGTGGGTTTTGAACTCTGTTGGGTCTTCTTTTGGGTCTTCTTTCGCTTCTTCCCTGCTTTACACATGGAGGCAGCACAATCCTCCTATCGATAGTCTTTATTTGTCTTACACCCACTGGCACCACACTTTAGACACCTATCCAAGTCCTTGTATTCATCACCGCGATATAGGATACAATAATTCCTACACGCATGGATCTTCTCGACACCCATGGTGAGCGGACTAATCAGCTTATTTGCATGGTACGTGTTAGCAGGCAATTTGTTCTCCTTTGGAAGCATGTCTCTGATAATACTTAAGAACGTATCGAATCCAACATCAGACAGACCATACCTGGCTTTTGCCATCAATAGTTTTAGCACAGATCTCAGCATCGTGAACTCTTTGGTACAACCCTTGGACTCATCATACAGAGGCTCTTCAGCTGCCTTCTTCAAGGCCTCCATCCCTTTCATTAATAACATTGATGGTTCAGTATGACGATGCAACATTGCCTC
>Ga0182004_10004138_pt1 | contig 11661 bp, 9 predicted proteins | sample Sormic07211540_1_FD_120479 | JGI IMG/M metagenome (GOLD analysis project Ga0182004, IMG submission 120479) | Endophyte microbial communities from Sorghum bicolor roots, Mead, Nebraska, USA - 072115-40_1 MetaG | ecosystem: Host-associated > Plants > Roots > Unclassified | place: USA: Nebraska...
AGCCCAATTCATGGACGGAGCAAGGATAGTTGGCAGGATTTTCCTTTTTTTTTTCTTTGCAGCTTATCTTTTTTATATAAAAACTACTCAATTCATCATAAACTATAATATGTTTGATTTTTTTAACACCAAGTTTGACCACTCATCTTATTGCAAAATATCATTTCTTTTGCTGTGGCTTGATTTATTAATAAAAGTTCTTCAAGAATGACTTTAAATTTAACTATGTTTGTACAAAATTTTTGAATAAGACAAATGGTCAAACCTAGGGTTAAAAAAGTCAAACGTTTTGTAATTTGGGATGGAGAGAGTATTATGTATTAGCTTGGTGAAGATGAATTTTATACGAAAATTATAGTACTCAAGAATATCTATAACTTTGTATATATTTTTTTCATTTAAAATTATTTTGTGTGAATAAATGACCTCAAATTATCTATTGTTACATAGCAAATCTCGAGCCAAGATAAAACTTATAAAACAATCTTATTTGTCAATAATATATATAGCCTTTTAAGTCATAATAGTTTTTATTTGAATCCATCTTGGTACTGAAATAATCGATATAATATATTGATCTACAAGTATCAATTGTTCTCACACAAAATGGTTTTGATTTTAAATGAAAGGTCACGTACCACAGAGTTGTAGATAGCATACGAACTTTATCTTTATTTCGCTATCAAGATGGATTCAAATATTTATGCAATCTCATATGTAAAAGTTTTGATATAAAAAAGATAAGCTGCACAGAAAAAAGAAAAATCTGCAACTATCCTTACTCCGTCCACGAACTGGGCTTTAAATGGGCTATTATTTGCATCTCGGCTAAGCACTAATAAGTGAAGCGCTTTCCATGCACCGGATAGGAATTAGATGGCATTCGGGTGAGGCAAGGATGCAAAAGAATTAGACACGGACGAATATCACTAATATTTTATTAGTTTTCATGTTGCTGTTGGGATTTGAATTCAAATACCAATAGTGTAAGCTATATCTACTGATACTATTGAATATCTACATCATAAATGGATTGGAGTGTTTAGATACGGATGTAGTATCAAATGTTGAACTCCTCTAAATGAATTTGGTCAAAAATATGATCTAAAAATATCGTGACGGTTTGCACTTACTGCTGCAAGTCAGGCAATCCACGAGGGCGATCTCTCTGGTCACCGGTTTGTGTGGGGAGCCCGCCGGAGGAACAAAACCTGTTCTCAACCAGACTATTTCCGATGGAGTTCTTAGAGTTAACTATTGTACTATTATATATGGGTGGACCAAGGGATAGGCTGTAAAGATCTTTACAGTTTACAGTGAGCAGCAGACAGGTGTATTATTAGTCTTGCTCTAAGATGCAGAGCCCGGAACTTTTCCATTATCCAGAAAAGCCAATCCATCCTCCTGCACCCAGACACAGCAGGAAGGCAAAAACCATGGTGCAAGACACCAAGTGTTCAGATGTTCTTGTCGCATGTCACCATGAGCGGTCCACATGAACTGTCAATGACAAATGTAACATGAAAACATTTGCACGGTCCATGATGATTGTTCATATTCCCTGCACTGTGGCCAAATAAACTGTTGACCGGATTGACAGTGCTTCTCCCACTGCTGCAGTGCTGCTTGAACATTTTGTGGTTGGTGACTATTTCCTAACAGTTTCGATTGTGATGCACCAAACGGTCTAGATAACCATAGCCAATCCCAAAGCATCGATCATCAGTACCATCACCGCTTACAAATCCATTATCTGACAAATTATTATACGAGCTAATATCTACTGTGCAGAGTTTTAAGAACTTCAGAAAAGACTGCACAACTAGCCATCTATTGTCAGATCCCACGAAACTGATCTAAGTTGTTAGTATAACACCTCGTCTTCACCCATCTTCTATCTTGTATGAGAAACAGCCATAGGCAGTGGGTTTGGACTGACATAGGTGAGTTCAACTTTCTGGGGTAGAAGATGGTACCGGATGTTCATCTCCTCAAATATTTTCTTCAACTCCATAACGAGCTCAGACCTCCTGATGTTCTTCTCCCGGATGTTTTGAAAGTTCATGGTGTGCTGGACACACAGAGACATGTTGATCTTGTTCACATCCAAGATGTCCTTCAGGTTTACTGTGTGGACAGGGTGCCAATGTGTTGGTTTGCTCTCCAAGTACCTGAGAGTAAAGGAATCAATGAGAATTGATAATGTGAATTCTTCATAAACATGTGATTAAACTAAGATAACTTATTCATTGCTGGTGTCATCTGCCGTTTCAGCTACCTCATATCTATAAGACTACAACTATCTCCCTCTCCAATTTCCTCTTTTGTGGACAAATTTGAATTGTACTCTCTCCCTCACTCCCCTCTTTGTAAAAGTTCTGCAAGGGTTTGCTTGCCCCCTGTAATCTTAATCCTATTTTAATAAATAAAGTACAAGCTGCCTAAACTGGTTGACGTATGTCTGAAAAGCCGTGGCTGAAAATACTGTTCGCTGATTTATTGTGAGAGAAAAACACCGTTGGCTGGCAGAAAAAGTGCGGCTTATAAGACAAGAGAACAATAAATTTACAAATCTGAAGTTAAATATGAATTCAGATTAAGTTTGAGACTTACCCTTTAATTTTGGACCTCAAAGCTCCAATGCTCTCGACTGAAGTTGAAACATCAATTGCAAAATCAATCGTGTCATACATGTTAGGGCTTCGGTAAAAGTTGCTGATTGGCTTTGTGGACAACACAGAATTTGGATAATATATCTTTTCGTTGTCATTCTTCAACAAAACAGTGGTTAATATATTCATTTCCTCGACAGTCATCTATCATCAGAGTACATTCATGTCAGCAACAAAACATGGGAAATCAATCGAAACAGGTACCAGAAAGGGTGATCTAGAAGTTACCTGTGTTCCGTCGATAACACAGCGGTCACCAACATCAAATGGATGCATGATGAATACAAATATAAGGGCCTCAAATACAGTCTTGCATGCATTCCCAAATATGAATACCACAACCAGAAGCTGGGATGAGATGACAACAAGGATCTTGGTTGTCGCGAGGCCCATCAACAGTAGCGTAACAATGATGATTATAATGATGACTATAACACTGATGAGGTTGTGAAGTTGCATAACTGCGGTCTTTGTGTCATTCAGAGAATGTGCTAGAGATTTGCGATCGAGGTATGCTTTCACCTGGTAGTAAAACAAGATCAGGAAAGCAAACTGGCGTCTTCCAATACAAGCCAAATGATTTGCAATGACTACATCAAACTTCACAAGACAAAACATATATTGCTATATATCGTGTATTGTTTCCTGTTTCAAGGAATCAAATGATTTGCAAGAACTAAAAAATGGAATGACTTCTAAATGCAGAAGGAAAAAAAGCCAGATGACAATTACGCAGAAATCATATAATCCTCAAATTATTATGCATAACAAGGCTCAATACTTACGACTGCATCGGAACAGCAAATTAAAATTCAAGACACGAGACATGGGCCAACCAATAATATGTTCCTATGAATTCTGAAACAACAGGAAAACAGAGATAGTAAATGCATTTATTTTTTTTTTTCCCATTACCACCCAATTCTTTAGAGCAGACTTTTTTATCTTTCCGGTCTCTGATGCTCCCTCAAACATTGGAATCACAAGGTCCACCTCCTCCTTGCTGAAAAATCTCAGCAGATCCACCTCCTCAATGTGCCTATGTCAAAATTGAAAAGAATTGCGCATGTTGAACCATGCATATGTAGACAAGAAATGGCTACTGAAAAGTTAAAAGTCGTTCTCAGTTCTCACTTGTAGCCGGGCCTTGCGACATTCTTGAATATGGCATATGCAGCGACCTTGGCCTCCCATTCACTATTTATCTCTTTATCCTTCTGTTCCATGCCATCTACATCATCAAAGCTCTCGAGAGTATTAGATATGGTTGACAGCCTAGAGCTTCGGATTGCTGTGATGAGCCCTCTCATTGTCCATGCTGAGACCTTCTCCTGACTCATCCTCCTGAGCTTGCCAACATCGATCACCTCCGGCACGCCTTTCTCCTCCTTGTCCTTGGACCTGCTGATGCTGACCCGCCCAAGGCCACTGCCCTCCCGCCCCACATTCTCCGCCAGCTCCATCAACGGCGGGCCCGACAGCGTCTGCAGCACGTACTGATGGAACACACTCTCTTGGATCCGATCGAAGAAGGTCTTCCGGTGGAACGTGGACGCGACCAGCTTCATGAGGAAGGTCTTGACGAGCCAGATGACGGAGCCGATGAGCATGGAGGCGAGGAACCTGGAGACGTAGTTGAGGATCCTGGCGGTCTTACGGGAGCGGCCGACGTCGCTGTCGAAGAGCTGGGACCAGGCGATGAGCACGAGCGCGAGCCAGAGGCAGACCTGGAAGCTCTTCTTGAGCCCGAAGACGAAGTAGAGCACCTTGGTGCGCAGCAGGAAGTTGCGCTCGACGACGAATACGATGACCGTGACGAGCCACTGGCTGAGGAGGTGGCCGGAGAAGACGGCGATGACCATGACGCACCACTTCCAGATCTCCAGCCCCCACAGGACGCGGCCCTGCAGGTGCGGCACGACGAGGCTGACGACGAGCAGGCCGAGGAAGAGGACGAGCACGCAGAGCTCGAGGCCGAGGCGGGCCCGGCGGCGGCACCGCGCCGCGGACGCCGGCGCGCGGGAGCCGTCCTTGTTGCGGAAGAGGTCCTCGTCCTCGTCGGCCTCCGCGGGGGTGTGCGGCGTGGAGACCCCCGCGGCGGCGCGATGGGTCGGCGTGGCGGTCAGCGAGGCGTTGGCGCCGGCGGCGGCGGCGGCGGCGGGGTGGACTGGGGAAGTGTGGGCGGAGTCCGGGTGCGTCGGGGTAGGCGGCTCCACGAAGCGCGACTTGGGCTTGGCGATGGAGGAGCGGCGGCGGAGGAGCGCCGCGGGGGGCAGCGGCGGGCGCGAGGGGCTGGAGGTCGGATGCTTCTCGGGGTTCTGCTGCGAGAGCTTGGGTGTCTCCGCCGGCGGTGGGTTCGGGTGCTGGTTATTGCTCGGGTGCGGCGGCGGCGGCTGGTGGTCGGGCGGGATGAGGAGGACGTGGTCCGCATTATTTGGCGGCGCGGCCGCCTTCGCCGTGGACGACGGGTCCATAGCACGTACGCCCCCGCGCGCGGCGGCGGCGGGCCTGGTAGCCTGGGTTTAGGTGGGTCTGACGGCGGCGGCGGCGGCTGAGCCGGAACCGGGGCAGGCGCGGCGGAACTGGGGGCGGGAGTGACCGGCTTTTATCTGTGAGACTGTGACGGGGTAGTGTGGCCGTGTGACGCCGTCGTGCGGCCGTACAGCAGGTGCACAGGTGCCGTGGTGGGAAGGAACGGAGAGAAGATGGGCGGTGACCGTTTTTCGAAGTTTGAGCGAGAGAGAGAGAGAGAGAGAAAGAAAGCCCGGGCGCAGGCCCACGCTGGGGGGTGTGGGGAGGGGCCGCAGAGGGATTCGGCTGGTGATCACGCGCGGGCCCACGCTCGTCCGGCGGACCGGCACGCGGCGGGTTCATGGCGTTTGTCGCCGGTTCGCGGCGTTTGTCGCCTCGGTTCGCTCTTTTTGCCTCGCAGCCTAGGGCCGGGTTTCACGCTCCGACTTTCGGCGTGTGGAAATGGAGGCCTTGTTTAGTTTTAAAATTTTTTATAGATGTATCACTTTTATTTGTATTTAATAAATGTTATTTAATTATAGACTAACTAGATTTAAAAGATTCGTCTCGCTATTTTAAGTAAACTATATAATTAGTTATTTGTTATATTTATATTTTATATTTTATATATGTGTCGTAAAATTTAATGTAACGGAAAGTCTGAAAAATTTTATAAATTTTGTAGGAACTAAACAAGGCCGCGGAAGCAAAATCAAACCGGCCAGCGCCACACTGTTCTGATCCTCCATTTAATTACATGATGAAGAGGATAGACGAGTACTAATTAATTCATAAAAAAAAAATAAGGATGGCTGACCTCGCGCATCAGGCACCACCGTGACCAGTGGAGTGGGTGGCTCTAGTCATTTGCAGGCCAGAACAGATCAAATGTCTCCTGAGTGGCGGTGGCTCTACCCTCCTATCGAATCTTACACGTATACGGAGTATTAAATATAAATATAAAATAATTAATTATATAGTAAATTTATAAAATAAATATTTTAAATTTAATTAGTTCTAATTAAATAATAATTACTAAATACAAACAAAAAAACTATAATAACTAAAACAAAAAATTTTGTGAACTAACCGGAACAAAACAACTGCAGCCCAGCTGGAGCTCCTCGCCAGCTCATCTAATTTTCATGTGGCGTTGTCAGGGGCAACTCTGCGTTATATTTTCCATGTTATTATTAGTAATCATACTTATTTTTTAAAAAATGCTAGAGATCATAATTAGACTAATGAGTGTTTAGATTACTAATAAATTATGCATGTTTCCTGCAGTCCAGGCTCAAAAGATTTATCTCGTGATTTACAGGCAAGCTGTGCAATTAGTTTTTTGTTTTTATCTATATTTAATGCTCTATGCATATACTGCAAGATTCAATATGACAGAAAATCTTGAAAAGTTTTGAACTAAACAAGTCCTGAGAGAGATGGAGCGAGGAAGAGAAAGAAGATGTGTAGTGCTTGTCTTGTGAAATGTGGATGGTTAGATAAGATCTAATGGATAATGTTCATTGCCTGAAAAGGCACATGAGAAATAGCAAGCCCCTAAATTATCTCATAATAATACATTAAAATATTTATACCTTGTTTGACACCCTTCATCTTCACGTGAAGCTGTTTTTAGGGATTTTCGCTTTACGAATAGCTTTATGAGTGAAGTTAAAGTAGTTTTGGTAAATCATTTGGTAAAATAGCTCTACATGCAGATTTCTTTAACATATGCTCTTACCTATACAGGTTCCACAAGTGTAGAGTCAATCTGTAAAAAGCTATTGTTTTCAGCTTTATCCCATCCCATTTTTATGTTGGAGCACAATTTAAGGATTGTTTGGCTAATAAACCATGGCAGAAAGTACTATTGGCTAAACACTGTTGAATGGCTGGCAGATTCGACTGATAAGCTCAAGCGAACAAAGCATCATCAAGTTGTTAGTGAAGTTATGCTAAACATGACCTTCAAGTACTCTCAACCCAAAAAAATACTAGTTGCTTCTCATATTCAATAATTAAGATGCCAACTAATCAAAATAGTGACGTGGTATTGTAACTAACAAATAAGAGAGGAGGAAATGGTTTCTTGGAGAAGAAACAATGTTCACGTGAGAACCAGGATATGAAAAGAAGTGACAGGTAGATGATATATGATTGGATAAATTTTATTTTGAAAAGACCGTCCATTCAGAATATGATTTTGATATTTGGAATATGATTTTGATATGTAAGTGTCTTCATGACTTGGCAAGTATATCCATAGTCTCTGGGTTACGATTGGCTGCCCTTGTTCCATCTAAACGGGGTTAATAAGGTTTATGCTCAAATTCTCTCACCGAATTTTAAGAATCTCACGCCCTGTTTGGTTCCCTGGCTAAATTTTAGCTAGCTAAACTTTAGTCACTTTAGTAGCTAAAGTTCCAAACACATTGACTAAAAGGAGTTAAATAGTTTAGTTCCATTAATCACCCAAGAGTAATTAAAATAATTTTAGCTAGCTAAAATTTAGCAAAGAGAACCAAACAGAGGCTCAGTATATATACAGACATCTTATTTTCGTCATGGAGAAGATCCGTGACAATTTTGGTTTCATTTGAACTTAATTTTATCAAGATTTAGGGTCTGTTTGGTTCTTGTTGCTAAATTTTAGTCTATTTTAGCTACTCTTAAGTGACCAGTGGAACTAAACTATTTTAGCTCTCCTTTTAATTAGTATATTTAAAAATTTAGCTTGCTAAAATTTAACAAGAGAAACAAAAAAAAAGCCCTTAGATTTCTTTCCTTTTGGCTCCGGCCAAGCTAGTTTTTCTTTTGTAGCACTTTGAAACTTTATTGTGTTTTTCTGCTTTTGTGTTGTTTCACTGCCTTCTCTGGTCTTTGTGAACTTATCCAGTCACGAGTTGGCTAGTGTAAATTAGATTGGGCTTTTGAGCACGTTGGGGGGTGTTGGGACCTAGGCCTTGTTTAGTTCCGAAAACTTTTTAGTTTTCGGGACTATAGCACTTTCGTTTTTATTTGATAAAAATTGTTAATTATAGAGTAACTAGGCTTAAAAGATTCATCTCGCGATTTATAGGTAAACTGTGCAATTAGTTTTTATTTTCATCTATATTTAGTGCTTCATGCATGTGCCACAAGATTCGATGTGACGGAGAATCTTGAAAAGTTTTTGGTTTTTAGGGTAAACTAAACAAGGCCTTCATTTTTTTATTCCAAAGAGAAAACTCTTCTTTATCTAATTATCTTAAAGGCTTGATCAATACTCTCTGCTTGGTCCACATCATTGGACTTAACCGGAAGTCATGCGGCCGTTAACAGGCTAGCCCAATTCAATCACATCGCCGTTGGCAATTTTACTAAGGCCCTGTTTAAATTGAGAACGAAAATTTTTTGGATGTCACATCAGATGTGTCGGAAGGATGTCGCGAAGGGTTTTTAGAAACTAATAAAAAAACAAATTACATAGCTCGTCAGGAAACTGCAAGACAAATCTATTAAGTATAGTTAATCTATCATTAGCATATGTGGGTTACTGTAGCACTTAAGGCTAATTATGGAGTAACTAGGCTTAAAAGATTCGTCTCGTGATTTTGAACCAAACTGTGTAATTATTTTTTTTATCTACATTTAATGTTCCATGCATGTGTCCAAAGATTCGATGGGATGGATGAAAATTTTTTGGGTGAGTAACTAAACAGGGCCTCAAACACTTGATCATGCTGCCACCAACAACGTAACCAGCCTGAGCACTCGGGCCTTGTTTAGATCTAAAAAGTTTTTAGATTTTTACATTATAGCACTTTCGTTTTTATTTAATAAATATTGTTCAATTATGGAGTAACTAGGCTTAAAAGATTCATCTCGCAATTTACAGACAAACTATGCAACTAGTTTTTATTTTTATATATATTTAATGCTCCATGCATATGCCGCAAGATTCGATATGATGAGTAATCTTGAAAAGTCTTTGTTTTTGGGTGAACTAAACAAGGCCTCAGTCACGCTGCCGCTGACAATGTCAATGGGATTGACCACTCGGTCATGCCACTAACAGCGACGTCATCGGGCTTGACCATTCGGTCATGCCGTTGTTGATAACATCGTCAAGCTTAACCCCTCTATCTGCTGCCATCAACAACATTGTCGTGCTTCACCACTCGATCACGTTGCCTCTGACAACGTCACGAAGCTCAACCCTCGGCCATGCCGCCATCGACAACCATCCCCGGGCTTGATCGCTCGGCCATGCCACCACCAACAATGTCTCCAAGCTCAACCTCTGTCATGTCGTAGGTGACATCACCGAGCTTAACCACTCGGTCATGCTGCCACTGCCACCACCGTCCACCAACACCATTGGGCTCTCGGTCGAGTTGCTCGCGGGCGCTGCCGAGAAACATTGCCAGGCAACTCATCGATCCAATTAAATTGCATCGCTTTGATAATTGTTTCTTCATATTCATGGATAAAAACACCGACAAAGGAAAAGACAGAGAGTAATGCTTCGTGAATTGGGGGCTGGACAAGGTATTTACCATCACGGTAGGCAATGCTTCAGCTACCGATGGGACGGTGTCCTACATGTACCTCATGTATATCTTTGAGCTCCTAAAATGAATCAAGTGCGCACTCAGTAATTCAGCTTCTAAAATGGGGCTATAGTTACAAGAAGGGTTCTCTAGTGAGGCCGAACTGGGTAGGGCAGAGCTGATTCTCTATTGGGTCCAGCAGGAGCTTTACCACGCGGTTTTTTGAGAGAAATGATTCTCTACTGATTTTGTGAAGTGATTTTTCGAAATGAACTAAGAGGCTGAGAGCTGAAAAAAGTAGCTTCTCATTATTATGTGGAGTAATTCTCGATTATGATTTTTAGAGTTATGCTAAAGAATCTAATTTTTTTAAGAGAATCACTTCTATCAGCTTCCATAAAGAATTAGAATTAGATAGAGCTCTACCAAATAGACCCTTATGCATCAACCACGAAGGAAATCTTTAGAGGAGGAATGAAGACGAACCATAGAGGTAATTGGTGGACGGAACATTGTCTGTCAACATGACTAATGACGCCGGCCGGGTGTAATGAAGTATAAGAGTCATATCGTCATTCTTCATTTTAAGCAGCCTTTTGGGTACAATTGGTTTGTGTTGTGCATCCAACCCAATACGCGAAGCTAGCTGGTTGAGGTTCTAAATCTAGTACTTAATCCATCCCAAACGATAAAACGTTTTATTTTTTTATTTCAAGTTTGACCACTCGTCTTATTAAAAAAAATTAGGCAAAATATCACTCCTTTTGTCATGGTTTGATTTATTAATAAAAACTCTTCAAAAATAACTTAAATTTAACTACATTTATATATTATTTGTTGAATAAAATAAGTGATCAAGCTTGAGATAAAAAAATAAACGTTGTATAATGTAGGATGGAGGGAGCAAGAGCCAAACACAGGACAATATATGTGGTATAATGGCGGCTGGCCGGTAGGCTGGGAAAGACGATGTTAGACTATGGTCTAGTTCATCCAAAATCCAAAAAAATTTCAAGATTCTTCGTCACATCAAATTTTACGACACATGAAGCACTAAATATAGACGAAAATAAAAACTAATTGCACAGTTTACCTGTAAATCGCGAGATGAATCTTTTACACCTAGTTACTTTATGATTGAACAATATTTGTCAAATAAAAACAAAAGTGCTAAGGTTTCGAAAACTAAAAAGTTTTCGAAACTAAACAAGGCCTATGTGCAAAAGGGAAAAAGAACGCTAATGCCATCGTATGAAACATGCATGATCGAGCTGTGAAAAAAGGTGTTTTGTCCATGCAAAACATTCAGTGTTGCCTAGAGGGGCCCCTTCATCAACGTTTTCATAACTTTTAAACCCCGAAATTCTCAAATAAAGAAACTTAGCACTTCGGCTATCATCTACCGATCGCATTTGTCTACCTCGACGATGCTTATTGTCATGGTCAAAAGCACTGCTAGTACTGTTGTTGCTAAGTGATTAAAGCAAAGCTGTGGAAATTCAGGCCCTGCTTCGAATCTGAACTTTAGTCACTCATCAGGGTAGTCTCCATCAGGCGCCCCCCGCAGCACCAAGTGCAAACGGCTAATCAACTTTTGTATAGAGGGTGTGCGTGTCCACCAGCCGCCAAATGCTGGCCCTTTTAACGGCATGATTGATGCAACTTCGACGACCAAAATCTGTACGTATCACAGCAGCTACTCGGTTCACCATCAGAGAGTTTAAAAGCGATGAAGCAAGGGCTAGTGTATATGGCAACTGATGACAATCTGGCTAGTGGGAAAAGCAACTGCAAATGTGTAAGCAAATGGAATGGAATGTCATTGCCCCCCACACTTGAAGGCAAGTTAGTTTTGGCACCAGATGTTTCTAGTACAATGTCACATTCGGCACCAGTGATGTGCAAGTAAATGGAATGGCGTGGCAAGCACTTCATAAGTTCATATC
>Ga0182004_10004139_pt1 | contig 11659 bp, 9 predicted proteins | sample Sormic07211540_1_FD_120479 | JGI IMG/M metagenome (GOLD analysis project Ga0182004, IMG submission 120479) | Endophyte microbial communities from Sorghum bicolor roots, Mead, Nebraska, USA - 072115-40_1 MetaG | ecosystem: Host-associated > Plants > Roots > Unclassified | place: USA: Nebraska...
CAGTTGAAAAGTTTTTAAATTAAAATCGTTTAGGTTCCCAAAATATTTTTTATAAGTTTATAAATTTTAAAATTTAAAATTTAAAATTAAATTTTATAACACTAAACGACTTCAAATAAAAAAACTTTTCAACTACAAAGTTGTAGATTGTGCTGAGGACTATAACTTTGGTATAAAACTTGTCTTCATTTGAGTTCATACGAAAAAGTTATGAATTATTTTTTGATATAGAGTTGTTAGATCGCTTTGTTTTGACCCAGATGAGATTCAAAACCAAGCTTAGGGACCGAGATGACACAACTGAACAACTTTGATGATCTAAACGGATGATTTCTAAGTTTAGGGACCAGGATGACACAATTGAATAAGTTTAGGGACCGAGATGACACAGATGAACAAGTTTGAGGACCTAAACAATCGATTTGTGAGTTTAGGGACCGGGATGACATAACAGCACAAGTTTAGGGACCGGTAGTGGACTTTACTCTAAAATCAACTAAGTTATACATGATCCAATTAGTATGAAATTTTTACTACAATTTAAGCATACAATAATTATTCCACCATAAACATTTTACCATAATTGGACCATAGAAACTACAGCTATAAATTATTCTACCTAATTACAGAAAACATAGATCTAAAGCTGCAGCAAAAACTTTATACTAAAGCATTTGGAGTTCAACCAAATTGGAATTTTAATTTTATAATCTTTCTGTTATTTACTACGATTTTCAAAGTTTCAGCCAAAACAAATTAAAAAAAGACAAAACCGCCTTAAAAAGACAAAACCGTCTTCAAAACCGTTTATAACTAGGAAGGTAAGATGAATGATTTTAAAAGGAGGAAGGTGTTCTGCCCGAGTTTGGAGTTCAGAGAGAAAAATGGGCTTTCGCGAAAATTTAGGGGGTAATGTGGAGTTTTTCGAAGAAAAAAAACAGCGGCAACTACGGTCGTTTGTTTCCCTCCAATATATAAAAGGAAAGGAAAGAGAAGGTACACACGTGTTCTTCCCCAATCCATCATCTGATCCCTGCCCTTGTTGTCCTCCAGATGATTTATCTGTCTGCTCGATTGAGTGGCTAGTTTTTTTTTTTCTGGGCACGTGGTTAGCCAAGCCATTTCTGAAGACGGACTCAACAAATTTAAACTTTTGCGGACAGATCATAGACTACCTTACAACAGTAAAATGCTCACTCAACAAATTTCATGTACCCTTCTTCTGAGCACATGGTTAGCCAAGCCTTAAATGGTGAGAGGAAGCAGCTGCTATCTCCCTTGTACCCGTCGACATTTGTTGGTTCATTTCTCTGCATGCATGGCTAGCAAGCATATAGTAGTCATCAGATGATCTAGATAAGTAGTCACAGTATAAAGGAGAGACATACATCTCCTTTTGTGAATTGTGATGTTAATGTGAGGGAGAGACAGTAATCATGTTGACTGATGCGACTGAGCCCTCTATGCATAATATTGCTTGCTTTATATATAAATAAATGCATATAGTTATCAAATATATATGCGCCACAGAATGCGCCAATCTGCCACAGATAATATCAGATACACTCCACCCAAATGTAACCAAAGGCTACCATATGGACTAACTGAACTAATCAGACAATATATAGTTCATCTTGGAGTTTTTTTTTAAGCAGACATATTGCAGTTTTTTAATTTTCTCCATGTTGTCACACTTATATACAATATACCCATCATCTTATTTCACCCGGATCGAGTTCACATTCTTCTCCCACCAGTTCCGGACTCCCTTTGGCAGTTGAAGTAAACGGCGGCCACTGGCAAGCCGAGGTTGTAGAGCTCGGCGAAGTCGCGGGTGCTGAAGTTCTGCCGCCACCCTGGGGCGTACACCGTCTGCCGGCCGAGCTGTTGGAAGAGCAGAAACACCATCCGGTGGATTCCCAGCACCGGCCGTGGGCTCTCGTAGCACACAACCTCAGTCCCTGTTTGTTCAAGCAAGAATATCCAATGGCATTAGCAACTACCAATAATGGGAATCAATCTGAGAGTATGCTGGTTCCCTAGCTCGTCTGCAGTACATACCAAAAGAAACTCCAGTCGTCGCCGGAATATCAGTGACCAACCTGCAACATAAGATCAAAAGGATTTTGATTTAGCGCACATCTTCGTATATGGGATACTATCATTTAGATCATGACTGAGGTTCGAGAAATCTATTAGATGTATATGTGTTGTAGTAACATGTATAGAATCATAAATAAACTGTCTCCGGCTAGCTATATATTGGAAAAGAACACCTAACACTAGGGGTGTGAGGTGTTTTCCCAATTCTTTCTATCTGTCTACATAGTATCATGAGTTTCAGATTCTTTTATTTACTTTCGAGCCATAATTCGGGCTATATATGAAAACTCACTTAACCCGAGAGGTATGAGCTGTTTTCCCAATTCTATCTCTCTCTCTCTCTCTCTCTCTCTCTACAAAATCGAAGTCGAGTTGAAGTTTTTCTTTCTAAACTGCAAGTTGACGTGTTTGAATTGGACTGACCCAGGAAATTAGTACATGTCCCCAAAACAGAATACTGTTAGCTCAAATATCATTCTAGCTCATTTCTCCTCTCGCCCAAATGACATGAAATGTCATTCTAGTTTTTTCACAATCAGAAATGTCATTCTAGTTCATTTGAGCAAGTTTTTGGATCAACCTAATGACCCAAAGTAATTAGAGATAGACCTTGGACAATGTTTTCATTCCCAAAATACATACAAATGTTAGGGGGCTTGGCAATAATTCAATTGCGGATCTTGCAGCCCATCTTATTTCCTTGTACTAGGGGCGGATCCACAATGTTAGTAATGATGTCATCTGACAACAATGATTTGTGCAAACTCAAATGGAAAGACTATGGGCACGAGAGACAATGACACATCATCTCTATCATAGTTATGCTAGTGACATCAGTGATTCCAAATTCTAGATCTGCCCTACCTTTGTACCGATGGAGATGAGTGACCAAATGTAGAGGGTGTTCAAAAATGATGGATAGATTTCCCACAAATCATTGGTATATAATGTAGAGATTATATGATATACTCTGGTAGTCAATTGGTAATGTAAAATTAAATAAAGATAAATTAATTATACGTGAGCTCCTAGCTAGATTCCATGCACGTTTTCTTAATTAGGCTGTTGGGCTAGCTAGATGATGAATGAACAATGGGTATGGTGATATGGTTTCATGGGATGTATACTTGATATGTACATTATGATATTCAATTAGCAACCCTTGTTAAAGTAGGTAGGAGTCATGAAGCATTGGCCATCAATGGGGGGGGGGGCAATTTCACCTCTATTGGGCTCTAGTCTTGCTTGGTACTGAAGTGTCATGACAACAAGTGCAGTGTAAGAGGTCTTAGTTGGCTACTGGTGCTTTGTACAACCATCTTGACATTAGGGACCTTCTATCTAGAGTGTCTTTCAAGCTAAATTTGTGAAGAACTTGGGATGATCAACCGATGGAAATTGTAATGTTTTAAATAGTCGGCTAACACATTTTACTATCTATGTCCCAAAACATGCTTAGTGGGCTATAGTGGCAGCTAAGAGCTAAATTGTACATGAAAAACTTAGCTAAGTCCTCAAATAGGTATAGCCGGAGATTTAAAACCTTGAAGTTGTCATATTCCAGTTAATACTTCATAAAATTAGCTCATTGGGCCTTCTTCTTTGTTGTTTCAGTTTTCTTTGCATTCTGGAAGCTGATCCAGAAGATCCAAGCCCCTAAAAAAATATCCACTACTACACAAAAAATGTAGAGGGTGTTGGGCCGGTTGCCTGCCTCAGATATTTGTGGTCGGGCAGCCAGCCCATCAACTGCCTCGGTTATTTGTGGTTGGCTATCTATAATAGATGCTAGACAAAGAACCACCTAGTTACATGTAGTGGACTTCCACACCTAGCTAGAACATGCCCTTATGTGATCAAGAAGAGGACATCATGCAACACATTCTCATTTCATGTGTGTTTGAGGTAGATAGGTGTATGGTTCTACATGTTTTAGCAAGTAGATCTCCAAGTATTGGCACCCAAGTTTAGAGGACGTTATGTTTAGTTATTGCCTAATGTAGATCAAGATCGACTCCTTGATGAACCAAACACTCAAGAAGGGTTTGAATTCATTAATTGTCCTCTTGGATTACCTAGAAGCATTGGAATGATTGTCTTACTGGAGCCTCACCTAATGTCCAACGTTACTTGTTACTTATTGCTAGAGAGTAAGCACATCTTTGGAGTTTGACTGGCGCTAGGGACTTTTTACAGTTGGATGTTTGCTTTAGGAGTTGTGTTTTCTTTGGGTCATAATGTACCTTTTTAAGTAGTGATATGTTACATAATATGTTATTGGGTGTATCTGTCTTGGGTGGGGAGTGGGGGTCTTATGCTTACTTCTCCTCAAAGCAATAGTATAACTCTTTTCCCACCCTCTTACATAAACTTACTTTATTTCATTTATTTGTTCTCTAAAATCTTATAATTAGGGAAGGAATTATTTTATCCTACTTCATACTCCTTTTGTCTCAAAACATAGAAGGTATGATTTGGCTTGGTGCAGTCTTCGAGACCACACTTTGACCATTAGTTTCTCTACAAGACTAGAATGTTTTTCTAAACACAAATCTAATGTTACCATTTCATACTACAAATCTTTTATATGATTAGGCTAATTGTTGACTCAAGATAACAATAAAGTTTGACTTTTGAAATGTGTTCATGCCTCATCTTTTGAGATGAAGGGAATATAAAGTATAATTGTATCCACTCAACTCCCTTGAGTACAAAATATATATTGAACCAATAGTTTACATGGCTACTCATGGTTTAGGAATTTGATGTTTCCGAAGAATTATGGATGGAGGACAAGTTAGTGATATTGGGGCATCTGTAGATTATCCACTTTATTTTCCTACAAATGGTATGGTTATAAGTACTATCTAAATGTAATGCACTTGCAAGGTGTATATATATTTGATATGATTTTGGGAAGCCTTGCACACTGCCAAACTCTTTATCTTCATTGGCACTTAACTACCACTAGTCTAAAAGATGTCTGGAATGAGTTAGCACCTCACATAATTTGCCCGAGAAGAAGGTGACATGTTAAATATTGACGCATGATTCTTATTGTGTGCTTTTTGAGCTAGTAATGCATCATATCATGTGGCAGTAGTAGCATGCATCAATATCGTCCACGGTTCTGGACAAATATTTGAAAATGCATAAACTAACATTCTAGTGTGATCAGGGCAATTAGTTTAACGTCTTTAATTACTTGGTATAATATATTTTTACAAATATACCCTTGGATATGTTTTTAATACTCTAGGTAGATATATATCAAATGCCATAAAAACTATGATTTTAGATAATTATTATGTGAGGGGTTAATTTATTACTGTTTTGTATATGACGGTTCCTAATAATAAATAATCTTAAGACAAAATCGTTGTGTGCTTGTGCATCGTCCCTAAAAATACAGTATATAATGAAATGTATACCGCCTGTTTGCATTTATTTTTTGATCTACACTTGTACAGTATATACAACTGGGACGGGAGGCTGGACTCTGGAAGTCTGGATTAGTTTATTCATTCATTATATGCAGTACACAGCACTAGCGTACGAGTTGGAATGTTTAGTTGGCAAAAAATTGGTTTTTTTATACTGTAGCACTTTCGTTTTTATTTGACAAACATTATCTAATCATAGAGTAACTAGGCTCAAAAGATTCATCTCATAAATTACAGATAAACTGTGCAATTAGTTTTTATTTTTATCTATATTTAATGCTCCATGCATGCAACCAAAGATTCGATGTGACGAGAAATCTTGAAAATTTTTGCGAACTAAACAAGGCATAAGATCCTGACAGTACGTGTGTTTGTATGAATGCCTTTCCATGAAAGCGACAGGTGAAAGGCCGGACAGCACGCAAGTTCATCACATGGCGTGAGCGTGATCTTACGGCCGGTTACCATATGCAAGTGCACAAAAGATTCAAGTTGTTCCGGCCTGCTTGCAGAGAAGCTAGGAACGAAGCATGCAGTAGTAGTGGACTGAATGCATACCAGTGCAGGTACTCCCTGAGGTTGGGATCGCTGGGGCTTGGCGCATCAGGATCTACCATCACCTGCACATCTCAGATCAGAAAAAAGATTTTTAGGCATGCGGTTAAGCAAACTAGCTAATTGCTGGCTTGGAATAATTAATGTGCATGTAGTAGTAGATGCAGTGAATCGATCTATCTGCTTTTAGTATTTGTCTAGCTAGCTAGGTGCAGGGCGTGCAGTAGAGATGATCTTGATTCTCGATGCTGTGAAAGAATGGATTACAGATAGCACAGCAGTAGTAGGAGTACGTACGAGGGTGTAGAAGGTGCGCATGTCGGGTCCGCCGACCTCGACGCGCGGCTGGTCGGCGATGGCGGAGGGCCTGAGCTCGCAGCCGTTGGAGATCTCGCGCGCGGCGTAGGCGACGCGGAGCGGCACCCGGCGCACGAACGGGTCGACCACGTCGCCGATGATGCGCCCCACCACCAGCGGGTCCCCGCGCTGCATGGTCGCCGCTCGATCGCTGGATCGACGACGCTCCCTGCTGCCGCGCTGTCTCGTCGTCGTCGTTGTCGTCCTCCTCCTCTCCAGACCAGAGCACAGGCTGCCCACAGGAATATAATAATGGGTCCCGACCGACGAGGCGTCGACCGCACCGGCCCCCACCCCGGCCGGCCACCAGCTCACGGCCGGCGCGCGCACGTCGTTAATGCACCACACGACCCAGGGGGAGGGGAGCTAGCTACCTCTCTTGCCGGTGCGGATGCTTCTACTTTATAGAGAGAGAGGTAGCGAGGGGGGCGACCGGCCGGGCGCGCGCCGGAACCCGGAAGAAGGCGAGCGAGGTAGCTCAGCAAGCTATTTGCTCACGCGACTGATCGATGAGCGAGATCGAGCTAGCAGGCAGAGCGGGCGCGGGGGCAGATGGGGCCCGGGCGGGCCGGCCGGCGGGGGGGGCGTGCTGGTCCCGCGGCTGGTGGTGATTGGACAGGCCTGGGTGATGGAGTTGTCGTCGTCCGTCGTCGTCGATGATATGCGCGCGCAGCCGTGCGCGGCGAGTGGAGTGGGGAATCGGCCGGCGTCCATCCCGGTGGGGGTGGGGGTGGGGGTGGAAAGGCCAATGCAAGCCGCCGACCCCGAGCGGGCGGTCGTCAGGCGATGGAATTTCATGTCCGTTCCGCTAGCTGGCTGCTGTTTGCTAGCTCGTCTAGGAAACCCCAAGGACAGCCCCGGCCTGCCATGCCACCAGACAGACATGCACGCGCATCAGATCCATCCACCAAAGCAAACAACCCCGGCCCTCTCCACGTACGTTAGCTACTGTAGGGAGGATACTGTTCCATTGAGGCCTTGTTTAGTTCGCAAAATTTTTTGTTTTTGGATACTGTAGTATTTCGTTTTTATTTGACAAACATTGTCCAATCACGAAGTAAGTAGGCTCAAAAGATTCATCTCACAAATTACAGGTAAACTGTGCAATTTTTCGTTTATATTTAATGCTCCATACATGCGACCAAAGATTCGATATGATGGGGAATCTTAAAAATTTTTGCGAACTAAACAAGGCCTGAGCTGGCCAACTACTACTACTGCAGCTGTTACTGTTAGTTGGGTGAGACTGAAATGAGTGATTTCCATTCATCTCCTGCACCACATACAGTGTATTGGCAGTTGTACACCACATGTCTGCCGTAATTTATAAAAAAAAAAAGAAATTAACCTGAGGTGAAGGCTGAAGAGGGAGATATCCTGTTTGGCTGGCTGGAAAAAAAAACCTGATGCTAATTTATTTGGAAAAAAACATTATTATTTCACTAAAACATGAAACGAAGAGAGCTGAAGACTTCAAGCTCAGCTCATCAGTTGCTGCCTTGGACGCCTGACGAGACAGCGGATTGGTGGGTGCTGATGCTCTCCAGTAGGGCCCTGTTTAGTTTTCAAAAAAATTTTGTAAAATTTTTCAAATTCTCCATCACATCAAATCTTTAGATGCATGCATGAAATATTAAATATAGACAAAAATAAAAACTAATTACATAGTTTGGTCGGAATTGACGAGACGAATTTTTTGAGTCTAGTTAGTACATGATTGGATAATATTTGTCAAATACAAACGAAAGTAAAATTATTCCTATTTTATAAAATTTTTTGGAACTAAAGAAGGCCTAGGACGGACGGACGGAAGAGGGGGCCCGCGGGGGGTCCCTTTTTGTCACCCGGGGACGTAGGCATCAGGCCCATCATATCACCCCGCGCCTCTGTCGAGTTCCCATTGGCTGCCCGCCAGAACTTTGCTGGCCCGCCCCACCCCGCGCCGCGGTATTAGGCCTTGTTTAGTTAAAAAAAATTTTGCAAAATTTTTCAGATTTTCCATCACATCGAATCTTTAGACGCATGCATGGAGTATTAAATATAGACAAAAATAAAAACTAATTACACAGTTTGGTCGAAATTGGCGAGACGAATCTTTTGAGTCTAATTAGTCCATGATTGGATAATATTTGTCAAATACAAATGAAAGTGCTACAGTGTCGATTTTGCAAAATTTTTTGGAACTAAACAAACAACACGCCGTGCGTGCCCGCCCCCACCCCCGCCCGTTTACCCCGCACAGTAAAAGAAATTTCCCAATCCCCGCCTTTGACGTGTCGATCTCCTGCGGTGCCTGCCCCTGCCCACCCGGTTTCCGTTCCGGTGGACGCCCCAGAGATTGCTACGCGTTCCGGTCATGACTGGATTTCTGTTACGTCGCATGGTCTCGTCAGGCGATTATTATGCGCTAATCATGTGTGTGCACTCTTATCCTAAATCAATTAGGTTAGACACGTGACCCGTTACAATATCTCTAACAGTGCCAAACGAATAATAATCCCAAAAAGAATCTAGTTCTGCGACATTTTCCTAATTTTTTTAAAAAATCTTCTTCCGCATTCCAAACCCACTAATTAACAAATTTCAAGGGTACCCTTCCCAACCCCCCCCCCCCACCTACACACCCAAAACTAAAATAACTTTGAATCTGGTCAAGCCCTTGTCCAAGTTCGAAGTTAGAACTACACATTCTTTTTGAGAAAAAGGAGAAATCATTTGAACTGTTAGATAGGATTGGCACTCACATTTATGACTAGTACTCTTTTAGTGGTAGACAACATGCTTACCACTAGGGTATATATGAGATGTCTATTGTGTATTTCTAGAAGGAAAAAAACATGGGTTTGCAAATTTGAAGGATAGCCATCGTTATCTAATTTTTAATCTTTTTTTGATGGGTAACTGCGAATGTCATGCAATAGTTATTCTCTACTTTTTATTTAGGACCACAGAATTGAAATCACGATCATTGGATCGTCATGGTCAAGTGGGTATTTGGAGGCCTAGTAATTATGTAGAGACGTGGATGACCACCAGTTGACTGGTTCATTCAGAAAAGTTGAAGATGCGCCAAACATCAACGCCCAAAAATTAAACTCAACATTGAACGCAATAATGATAGATACATGTTGTCAAAGGATTTGATGAACGAACGTCATCACGCCAATAATAGAGACATGGGCAGATCTTGCAGTGGGTGGGGGTAGGGTAGGAGGGCTCAAGCCATGGAGCCCCTCCAAGAAATTTTGGCCTAGGAACAAGTTGCGGCAAGGAGAACTTAAAATCAACTCGGATGATGCCTTCAATCCTGCTACTGGTACGAGGGGATGAGGCTTCATCATTAGATGATCAAGGCATGATGGTATTGGCCAGCGTAGGAAAAGAAGCCTTCTTGCTTGATGCATGCTCTTCACACGGAGTTGTTGGGCTGCCTAGCCGGTGTTAAAGCGGCAGTGTAGCTAGGGATGAACAACATAGCGGTGGAGACTGATGTTGCATATATAGCCAAGATCGCTGTGGAGGGCGATGAACCGATGAGTACAGACTTCATCATTGGGCAGGGTTATCACTGAGCTTAGACTCCTGTTAATGTCAGAGCTTGTACATTTTAGAATGGAAGTGTGTCCTAGATTAATTATGTAATAAAGTTGCTGATGATAAACAGGGTTTAAATTCTTCATGGGCATCAACATTAAATGACTATGCATGCATGGCTCCGTTTGGTAGACCTCATCAAACAGCTCTATCTTTAACTCCCTTCGTGCACGGCCGTGATGAGCCATATTTTCTTTCCCATTAATGAACTGAATTAAAACTGGTAAATATATTATTGTTTTTGGCTTCACCTTTTTAACCGCTCCACACACTTGTAATAAAGAGTATTAGTTGTTTTAAGTCGTGCCAAACAGGGTCTAATTTCTTCATGGGCATTCACAGATTAGCGATCTCATCATGGCTCTTTGTTTGTGTGAGGGTGCAGTGTGCATGCATGCATTTTTTAGAGCCCTTCGTGTACATTTCCAGTTGTACCGAGAATATATACTCCAGTACAGATATACTGTATAGATAGATACTCCCACTGCATTAATTGGTCGCATCAGAATCTCTACAGTAAAAACGTGTAGCAGATGGTGTGGCCACGCTGCAGGTACGTATAGGTACCACTCGTGTGCAAAAGGCAAAGGGATCGATCGACGACGACGATGCAGGCGAGTGGACGTGTCAGCAGGGTACACGTCACGTTCCCCCTCTGGCCCTGCAGCATGCATACCCCCTCTCTGGAGTGCAGATACGTAGTAGGCTGCTACACGTACGATACTAGCTAGCTGCTGCGGTCTGCGGCTGCGAGTATCGGTCGAAGCGTGCATGTCCTGCATGCAATGCGCGATCGAGCGCAACGCACGCACGCCGGGAAAATATCCGTGTCGTATGCAGGTACGTACGACAGTGGCCGGCCGGGACGGTACGTACTGGCACGTACGAACGTCAAATGGGGCGTCGACGTGTCGAGTGCGGGCCGCGCAGGAGGAGCACATCTTGGGCTAGGTGACAAACAAGGGAGCTTTGGCAGGGCCAAGGACCAACTAGCACACACACGCCCGGCCACGTCCCCCAAACTTTGGTGTCATGTCTCACTCATGTATGCCCCGGCGTGGTGGTACCTGCGTGCGTGCACTCGATCGCCGAGCTAGTCGCCTTGCGCCCTGCGGCGAGGGTGGTGATACCGATGCAAAGATCAGCTACTGTTCCATTCCGTACAGCCACGAGATCCTATCTACTTCCTCCAGTTACATAATAAAGATTACAATTTGCAACTTTTAAGCTTTTATTACTCGATTAGGCTTACCAACTTTGAATTTTCATTTCTGGGTCCAAAACCTATTTTAAGTAGTACTGTACAAATAGTCCATAAACTCTGTATATATATATATATAGGACTAGTAAATATGTCCGTGCATTGCAACGAAAGAAAAATATTAAATGGTCATAGAAAATGGTGACATAATATTACATATCTATTTATATTTATCTTTTTTTATAAAATTTAAAGTTCGTAATTTATTTTATTGATAACCGTGACATCTATGGTATTGATAGTTAATATTTACAATAATATATAGCTTGGAGACATATTTATTTAATAATAATAATAATAATAATAATAATAATAATAATAATAATAATAATAATAATAGAAATTA
>Ga0182004_10004140_pt1 | contig 11659 bp, 7 predicted proteins | sample Sormic07211540_1_FD_120479 | JGI IMG/M metagenome (GOLD analysis project Ga0182004, IMG submission 120479) | Endophyte microbial communities from Sorghum bicolor roots, Mead, Nebraska, USA - 072115-40_1 MetaG | ecosystem: Host-associated > Plants > Roots > Unclassified | place: USA: Nebraska...
AGTCTTATTTTTTCTACCTCTTTCTTCAATAAATATGCTGCCACATCAGCAAAATACCATAAATAATATGTAATTAAGTGTCTTGGACTCTGTGATAGAGTCTTGCATTGTGAGTGCCCTAATTAACAATTTATTGGTAACCATTTATATATATCCACACTCAGTATTATATATTGCTACGAATTTCCTCCTGCCGGGTCCCGGTAATCTCGGAACCGGGTCTGTCCGTGACCGTGTGAGGCATGTCCTCTCCTTGGACATCCTGTTGTTCTCCAACGCCGCTGCTTGAGTAGCCCACGGTGGCCTGCTGCTGGTGCACATGCCCTCACGTGGCGAGTGATCACGGTGCACACTTGTAGTATATATATAGCTCCTGTAGTCAAGACAGCATTCACGATGGGTACAAAAGTTGACACGTTCAATAGGCGTTTCCTCCATCCCACACACCAGAGGGAAATAAAATGTGTTTTTCGATCCTACATTGGGTTTGGATGTCCGTTCGACACCTTCTTCTGCCCCTACTTCCTCCACCGGATCGGCATAGCCGTCATCAAAGATGTCACATCGCTCACGGCCAGGCTCATGGTTCAACGTTGCAATCTCATGCTAGAACGGGCCTTGCCTTCGCTGAAGTTGGACCAAGAAAGTACCTAGCTGGCCAGCCCATATGCTTTATACTACTAGTACTTAATTACGTGCGCCCGATAGCTGATGCTGCTTCCGCAGTGCACGCAAGTACGCAACTGTTTAAGCAGGTGGGCGGGATTTGGCAAGACAGAAAGGCATGGTTCACATTTCAGGAGCAACATCAATATAGAGAGACACGGAAATAATTAAAGTTGGTTCTATTCACATTTCCAGATTCGATCTATGCAGTCATATATCCGGAAAATAAAGAAATCGAATAACCTATCAAGCAGCAGCAGCGGCAGATCTACTATATATATAGCATCATCATGTGTTCAATCATCGTCACCCAATTATGTGCCAAAACTATCACAGAGAGATGCTAGCAGCCTAGCATAATTGCCAGTTCATGTGACAGCTCTCCTACATGGAGATTATTGGAGATAAAAAAGAAAAGAAAAGTTGAAGTTCCTTTTTTAGAACAATGAAAATTGGTACGAAGTGGACCTCTCTGCACTTGAAATTTGATATGATCTTTTACAAAATCATTTGCCCATACTTTTTTTCTCTCTCGTTATGCTATATATAATCGCTGGAAGTAAAGAACATCATCAAATAACAGGAAGGAGAAAGAACCTTAATGGTAGTGAGGAGCTGGTTGAGGACGACCCTGGCGATGAATTGATGATGGACACAACACTCAAAATTGGTTTGAAGAACATCAAGGGGGTTCTCCTTAACAGCAGCAGTAGCAGCAGCCACCATGGATGGATGAGGACGACGATGATGGAAAGAAGACCACCAAAACTGGACAGCCAATTCCCTTCAGACATCAGTTCCGTCCAAGTTCCAAGTATACACCTGACAGACATGGGAATGCCACCTATTGGAGTCCACACTGCCTGCAGCCAAGGCCAAACTGAGATGAGATCCATACTCTACTCCCAATCCGAAACTGTGATCATGGCAGGGGAGGAGCAGCAAGGAGCTGCGGCTGCGGCTGCGTGCTTGCGACAAAAGGGTGCTGCAGTAGCTGCGCGGCCGTCAGCCGCTTGGCCGGGTTCTTCTTCAGGCAGCAGCTAATGAATCCCCTGAACTCGGGCGAGGCGGTGCGCGGTGGCTCAGGCGGATAGGAGAAGCAGATGGCGCACATGAGGTTGGCCAAGTCCCCCTGCTTGCTGAGGTTCTCGTTCTCCCCGAAGGGGAACCTGCCCAGGTACAACTCGAGAATGCTGAGGCCGAAGCTCCAGACGTCGCCGGCGTAGCTGCCATCGCTAAGGTTTGTGTTGATCTGCTCGGGGCTCATGTAGGCGATGGTGCCAACGGAAGAGTTGGAGGGCTCCATGGTCTGTTTGAGGATGTGCCCGACGCCAAACTCGGCGATCTTGACGTGGCGCGCCGAGTCGATGAGGAGGTTGGAGGGCTTGATGCCGCAGTGCACGATGTGGCGGCGGTGGAGGTAGGCGATCCCAGACAGGACCTGCCGCGCGACGTCGGCGAGTAACGGCTCGGTGGCGATGTGGTGGCCGTTGAGGGAGCCGCCGTCCATGTACTCGAGAAGGATCTGCAGCTCCCCGCCGTGCTCGTACATGCCGTGGCAGCGCACCACGGCCGGGTGGTCGGCGGTGCGGAGGATGGCGATCTCACGCGCGATTTGGCGCCGCACGTCGTAGTTGTGGTTCCCTTTGAGCACCTTGAGCGCGTAGAGCTGCCCCGTGCCACGGTGCCGCACCATCCACACCGTCCCACCGGCGCCGCTGCCGACGCAGCGCACACGCTCCAGCTCCGCGTGCGTGGGTGGCTGCTGTGCCGCGCGCGCGGCGGCAGCGGGAGCGGGGATGCCCCCAGCGGAAGTGGCGACCTTGCGCTGGCGCTGCCTCAATTCACCTACAGACGACGATGGTTCGTCGTCGTCGTCCACCTCACCGGCGGCTCCTGACATCGTCCCCGCGGTCTCTGCAGTTACAACAGGAGGCGGCGCGACCGGAGACGCTGCCGTGCTCCCGTGCTTGGGCTTCTTCTTCACGTAGGAGATGCCGCTTGCCTTTGCCTGCGCCTCCCGCACGTCGCGGAGGTAGATGCGCACATCTTTGGCCATGAACGGGTTAGACTCGGGGCGGCCGCCGAACTCCTCGTATCCGGCGCGGAGGCGGCCGATGAGTGCATCGAGCGATCCCCAGGCCTGGCGCAGCGGGCACGCGCAGGGCACCGGTGGGTTGGGCTGGCCAAAGTAGTCACAGCCCTCAAGGTGCACCCTGGTCTTGCCGAACTGGTCGAGGTAGCGGAGGAACTCGATGACGTGCGCGCCGGTGCAGCATGCCAGTTTCAGCGGCGGCCTGTGGTTCTGCAGATATTGCAGAAACGTGTTCCAGTCACGCCACTTCTGTGACTCGTACCGGCTGAGCCCCAACGGAGACGGCACCAGAGGCTGCTGCGCCAGTGGCTGCGGCTGGGCCTGGGGAAACCTCGACACTGGCGGTGCTGGAGCTTCCTGATGCTGGGCCGACGGTGACACTTCTTCAACAACTGCAGCTACCTCGTCTAGCTCACTTTTTTTATGCCACCTGCAGAGATTGTGTAACATATATACCCAATACATTAATATTATATGTTTCATGTTAGTGTTCTTATTTTGATACTGGGTAGTATTATATTAGATGTATCGCATTTGCATATCACGTCTATGTTTAGTCATGGAAATTAGAATTGATACTAACTTCAATAGAAATTTCAGCCATACAAACTAGAATGCTATAACCAAAAACATAGCAAATAGGTGGTTTACTACTGCAATCACATGAGCTGATCAGCCACATTAAAAGATTTGTTTTTCATTCAGTTTTTCACCTAAATTAAAGCGCTATCTAGTATGCGTTGAGAAATAAAAGAAGTAGAGTCATTATCAGATATTCTATAAAAATTATTGCACGCCAGAAATCTTAACCATGACTAAATCCAGCAGATTAAACTTGACCAAGTAAATAAAGTACTGAACCTCGGCAGTCCCTCTTATTTTGATGTTGTTAAATCAGCAGAATGTCTAGAATCTGAAATTATAAAAAATCTCATTTGAAATTTCTTCAGCTAGCTAGCTTGGAAGCCCAGGACATAATCAAGTAGCTAGCAACAGTTTATTATAACGTTTCAGTGAAGTTACAAATAATAAGTGGAGTATTTATCTCCACCAAGATTCTTTCATACAGTTTTTAACCTAAAGGCATTATCAAATATTGTTGAGAAAAGAAGCGGGACAAGTCATTATCAGATCTTGTATAAAAACTGTTGCACGCCAGAAATCTTAACTGCATGCACATCGTCAAATAGGTGGAACTGGCACCATGATGAAACCCATAGATTAAACATGATCGAGTAAGGCCTTGTTTAGTTCCTCTCCCCCTAAAGTTTACTCCCTATCCTATCGTGTTTTGACATATGCATGGAGTATTAAATATAGACCAAATAACTAATTGCATAAATTATGACTATTTTGCGAGCCGAATCTTTTAATCCTAAGTAGTCCATGATTTGACAATATGGTGCTACAGTGAAGCTACAGTAGGCGCTAGTTACAGATTAATTAGGTTTAATACATTAGAGTACCGAGGACTTCTGTAATTTGTTTAAACAAGGCCTAAATAAAGTATTGAACCTCGGCAGTCCTCTTATTTTGAAGTTATTAAAGTATACAATCTGAAAGTATAGCATTCTCATTGTAATTTGCACGATGGAAGACAATCTGTTCTGCAGTTGGTTGCCTGACGTACAGAGAGAGAATGGTGAGTTCCTGTAATTTGGCGATGCTGTCAACATCACCTGTCGTCAATTCCCTAAGAACAATTTTCAAAATGCATAGCTTCCGGAGCTGTCCAATCCAAACAGGGAGCCTTGAAAAGATGCAAATGGGCGGTAACAGCTCTAGTCTCTGAAGGAAGACGGACAGAGAAGATATGCTCCATGAGCAATCCAAGTCAATGCTTGTGCATGAAGTAGCAGGTGCAAGTTCAAAAATTATAGATTTTAGATTGCCAAGTTTCTCAAGGGAAGAAACGAATGCTATCAACTTTCCCTTCAGAGGGTCAGACACTTCTGTAGGACTGATGACATGAAGATCACGAAGGTCTGTCATCTCACCAAGTTGCCGTATATTATCTTCAGAGTTACTGCTGAGGTCAAAAGATTGAAATGTGCGTAGAGATCCCATGTGGCCAATATCTTTGGACAGATTTATCTCACCACGTACACAGAGGTGCACCAATCTCGGGAGATGAATAATATCTGATGGAACAGAAGTTACTTTTGCATAAATTTCCATTGTCTGCAAAAATTGTAGTCCAATCACCCTTGCTGGTAGTTTGACAATGATGTTAGATGTAATCCGCATGTACCTCAGCTGAAACAGTCTGCCGATGCCACTGAGGTCTAATTCTTGGTCATGGTCACCCCAAACATCAAGAATAAGAACTCGAAGTACCTCAAACTCCATAATTGAAGGGAGGCACTCAACAAGTCCATAAAACATAAGTGACCGCACAGGGGATAGTTTAATGGTTTCTGGTTTTGTTGCATATTTGGCACTACTGAATCTGAGAGATAGTCGTCGAATCTTTACAGAAAGCTCTGAGATGGTATTGGAGTAGTCTATCACAGTGCTGAAGTTCTCTTCTATGGACATGCTCCTAATAACTTCAAATACAGTGGAGTGCAGTGTATACAAAGTCACCTCATCTGAGATATTGGTATGATTGGGTTGTATCAGGCCCCTGCAGGTAAGCTCATCAAAATAGCATTCTGCAACTTCATCACAATTTTTCTCTTCACCAGGAATTATAAAACCTTCGGCACTCCATTGTTTCACCAAGTCAGCCTTGAAGAATGTATAACCCTCAGGATACATACTAAGATATAGTAGGCACGTCTTCAAATGGCAAGGAAGACTATTGTAGCTCAGACTTACTATTTCTCTCAGCTTGACTTCAGAAGTAAGATTATATCTCAATCTCGAAAATAATGCTTCTTTCACATGGCGCCACAGCTCTAAGTTATCTGGTTGGATTGCTAAAATGCTAGCTATGCTAATGATCGCGAGTGGCAGACCACCGCATGTTCTTATAATTTCCTCAGAGCATTCCTTCAATTGTTTAGAGCACTCATGCTTAAATCCAAACACTCTATTGAAGAACAATTCTGTGGAGTGATTTCCACCAAGTGTCTCCATCTTAAAAATAGCATCAGATTCATAATCACAGCACTCCAAAGCTACTTCTTCGATATTTGTAGTTATTAATATTCTGCTACAATGAGTGTCATCAGGGAATGCGCTACTAACAATATCCCATGATGTTGTTTCCCACAAACCATCAATTACAATCAGATACCTGCCAAATAATTGGTATCATTATAACATTTTGAATCATGATAACTTTTTGAATTATTTGGCAGGTATACATGCTTTGAGTTTGTAAGCTCAAAAATATTGGTATACATGCTTTTATCATGATTCAAAGTTTGAATTTCAAACTCCACTTTATTAGAAGAAACAAAATTGATAAGGTTCTTTTCTATCTAATTTTATTATTTTCCCTGTTCCGTATAGTATATGATTTGTCAGATTTTCTCGTTATCGCTACTCATAATAAACAGAAACCTGAAATTGAAACTCAGCACATATGTAAATTGACTAGTATATATACCAAGATCTTCGTTGTGAGAATTTTCTGTACATATCAATGAACCTACATTTTGTAATAGTGCACATGCTTTTGAAGGAGGGAGCAGTTCCTTAACATATATGTACTAGTTATATACCTCTTCTGTTGGAGATGTTTTCTTAGGCTGTCAATGAGCTCTTGCACGGGTAGACCATGAGGGGGTCTTTCATCCCGTGGCTGGATTTGGGAGATTATGCTACTGAGAAGCCTCCTTGTATCAGGCATCTTTGAGGCCCGAACAAAAGCTCCACACTCGAACCGTCCTTCAATTTCACAGTACACTTGTTTGGCAAGCGTAGTCTTACCAACACCTGGAGGTCCTTGTATGGACAATACTAGCCTCTGTTCGGCGTCAATGTTAAGCCGCTTGATAAGTTCAGCCTTAGAATCACTGATACCAACAAGGTCTGTGGCGTCCCCGTTGAGCCTTGGTACCAAGCCCTGCTCGCCACCATCGACCACAAATCTAGGATTTGATGCCCAACGCCCAAGATCATACCTGTTGTGGCGTTCGTGGGCGTCCTTGGCCTGCTTCACGAGAGTGCTTAACTCCTCCACCTCTGAATCAGAACAAGGCTCTTCCCTACAATTGTCAATATAATCCTCAATATCGTAGGACAGATCACGCACCTCGTTCATCCAGTGCTTCACCATCATGTTGGGAGCTTCCACCCATGACAGATTCACGAGGAAGGTGTTTATTGCTTCGAGATCTTGTCTGATGATCTCGAGCTTGTCCTTCTGTGACTTCAACGGCTCTGGCAGGTGATCCTCTGCAGAGACCAGCAAGGAACGGAGCTTGGCAAGAAGGGAGACCATGGCGCCCAGAGAAGAACTGAAGATCTGAACCACCGGGCCTATTTGCTCGGGCGCAGGGAAGGCTCCCTGCGGCTGGCAGCGCTGGCCGGCCGGCAAGGACATCTGCGCTGCTGCCGGCAAGCTGCATCCCAGGATGCGAGGCAAACATATCCATCTTCTGATGGGAAGAATCAAAAGCATGGAGAGGAGGCGTGGTTATCTACCAAGGAAGCAATATAATTTTGACTCTCTTTTTATCGGGAACGGATCTAGTGCAAACTCATCTCCTGTGTAAACTGTGCAAACTCTAATCTGGACCACAGGATGCTGATCCAAAGGGCGCGAAAAGATTGAGTAATTTTGTACTTAACCGCCCGCTCTTAATCACACTTTTACAAATCTCTCCTTCCACCTCTCATGCGCCCTCTTGGATCAACATCCTCTGGTCCAGATTAGAGTTTGCACAGTTTGCACGGGAGATGAGTTTGCACTATGTTGCACTTTTTATCGGGTACAACAATTTAGCCGGAAAAAATATATAATTGTGGCTCCACTATCGCTAATGACTTCCGCGTGTCTGGTCCACCACTAAAGCCAGAAGTATAAATGCTCCTATCAGGACCTATTTGATTACGGTAAAGTTACTGCCAGTCATATCGAATATTTAGATATATATATATATATATATATATATATGAAGTACTAAATGTAGATTATTTATGAAACTAAAAATATAGCTAAAGAGTAATTTACGAGACGAATTAGTCTATAATTAAACATCAACTGTCAAATAAAATAAAAATACTACAATACCGATTAAACTTTAATAACTCCAACCAAACACCCTTAATTAATTAAAATCGTGCTTTCTGACACGGAAGAGGTGATCCTGTTGGGAAGCCACTATTGGCACACAGGTACTCCCAGAAAGAAAAATCGTTTTGGACATACTCGTTTCGTCTAAAAAAGTGTGACGTTTTTTACTTACATCGTATTTGACCGTTGGTCTTCTTCAAATTTTTTTATAAATTATAAAATAAATAAACAATTATTAAAGTATACTCGATAATAAAATAAGTCATAACAAAAAAATGATATTTAGACAAAAACACTAATTTTGGGATGGTGTCACACCCTAAAATTTCTAATTTTGAGATGTGCATAGAAAAACTAAAAAAATAAATAGATTTAATATTTGTATAAAGTTTACCAAGTTTAGTTTGAGTTAGTGTAAATTTAGTTATAGGAAAAAAGTGAATTTTTAAATTATTCCGAATTAACTTGATGGGTTTTGTTGATGTGGTGTGATGCTTGCTTGCTGCTTGGCTTTGTGTTTTGAGTGGGTAAAACTTACGGTGCATTTAGTAAGTTGTTGTTTTGTATCCGGTATGTCTCTATCTTTTTCTATAATCAAGTCTCCTCTTTCTTGATCTTAATCTTCTCATTTGAATGGAGTTTGTCATATCATCTCATTTTATTCTAAATTATTCCTTTGAGTTCATCTTGTATTAACTGACCTATAAAAGCATCTAGGGAATTTTTCTGTCTTTTCTAGAATTCTTTCTCGCTTTTTTATGAGCATAATCTAATTTTTAAGATGCTCCAAATAATCTTATCATGAGTTCCGAATATTTTTATTTGGGTTTCTCATGTTTCATAATATCTCTGATAATTTTCTCTGAATTTTTGGAGCTTTCGAAATATTTTTCGTGCTTAAATCATAATTCTGGACTTTTCTAGAGTTATTTTATTCACCAAATTAATTAATTCCGAAAATAATAAAATCTCTCATTTTACTCCACGTTCAAGCCCATGATCTCAATGGCCAATGTCTTTATTTACTAATGAGCTTTAATAATTAATTACGTCTATTAGTAAACATAGAGGGTGCAATATTAATTAGTATCATATTGCTAGTTGATATAGATGTAGAGAGTTTTTCTATCTATATATATGTACCAACCTTTTAAGAGAAATCCCAAAAATACCATAAATAGAGCTCCTAGTCTAGGAATTCCACGTTAGTAAATTTTTCCTATCTTCTCTCCACTACATCGCCTGTGGTCATCATCAGCATCTCTTCTGGTTAATCTCCACCGTGTAACATTTTTACTCGGATTCAGTTTATTATTGTTGCGTTAGTTTCGTGTCATCGTACTCTGCGCGCAGTAGTATAAATATTTATTATATAACTGTAACACCTTAAATTTTGCTTCTTTGAAAATAAAGTTAAAATAATTTATTTTGTATTTATGTGCTCATGAAAATATAGTATCTTAAATTAAAATTCATCATAGGGTTTAGCAACGTTGTTGTGCATACATGCTGGTACATATGTAACTGTAACACCCTAAATGTTGCTCCTTTGTGTGTTGAGACTAAGCAAAGTTTTTAAAATTGCGTTTAGTATAACGATCTTCCTTGGTCAGTACATCTTTATCTTTATTTACAACCAAATTCCTTATTTCTAAGCTCAAATTTTTATTAGGAGCTTCTAAAAATCTTTTCTTGGTCACTCAAAACACTTCTTTTAGTTCTTCGTCCATCAAGCAATCTCTACAAACTTTTTGAGAATTTTTTCAGCTTTTGTTCTCACTTTTCTGTGAGCATGACCTAATTTTTAGATGCTCCAAACAATCTTATCAAGAGCTCCAAAAATGTTATTCGGGCTCCCCATGTTCTATAATATCTCTAAGAATTTTTTCTGAATTTCCGGAGCTTTCGGAGTATTTTTCATGGCTTAACTACTAATTCTGGACATTTCTAAAATTATTTTATCCAAAAAAATAATTAATTTCGAAAATAATAAATCCTTCATTTTACTCTAACCCAACGTCATCATTATTCAAAGGCCAAATGTTTTTTTTCACTAATAGGCTTTAATAATTAATTAGGCCTAATAATAAAGATGAAGGGTGCAACATTATTTTTTGAAAACAAAGGGTGCAACATTAATTAGTACCATATTGCTAATTGATGTAGATGTGGAGAGTTTTCCTCCTTATATATACGTACCAACCCTTTGGGTTAAGTACATCACAAAACTACTGTAAGAGGAGCCCCTAGCTCGGGAATTTTAGTAAATAATATTTTTTTCTCATCTCCTTGCCACGTTGTTGTCGGCCAACTCCTTCGTTTGTTGATTCATCACCATGGTTGTTAGCCTTTAGTCGAAGGTGAGCACACTGTTCCATTCTTGCTCAATATCTTATCTACTTTTACATGCATCTCATCCATATTAGAAATCATGTCATCCTCGTGCTGTGGCAGTGAGCTTGCTTCAGGTTGCCAGTGCTGTAATTTTGCATGTCGCCGCCGCCGCCGCATAGAACTAGTCGTTGAGTTGTGCCTCCAACTTGATATCACCGTCTCGCTGCTGCGTCGTCTCCGAAGCACCGCCGTCATCTTGAGTCGCCATCCCGCTCGAGCCGGATCTCCCAAACGACGGAGCACGTATGCCTGCTACCACCACGGACGTCATATGTTGCCCTGTCGTTGTGCCTAGACCATTGCCTGAGTCCGCCTCAAGGTCGCTGCCGTCGCATTGGGTTTCCTTGGAGCTTCGCTGGGAGGAAATAAGGATATCAGTAATTTCTCTCCTCACGTTTCTCTTTATGAACTGCTTGCACGAGCTCACCGAAGAGTACACATTGAGCCCAAGCCATGCCTGCTAGTCCCGTGACACCTCTATTTAACGGTCGTGAACGCCGCAGCAGAGCCACCCGGCCGTGCATCGTGCGTGCTGCTCCCAGCCCTGCTCCAATGCCTAGGCCTTGTTTAGTTCACCTCAAAATACAAAAAGTTTTCAAAATTCCTTGTCATATCGAATCTTGCGGCACATGCATGAAACATTAAATATAAACGAAAATAAAAACTAATTACACAGTTTGACTGTAAATCACGAGACGAATCTTTTGATCCTAGTTAGTCTATGATTGGATAATATTTGCCACAAACAAACGAAAGTGCTACAGTGACCGAAAACTTTTCATTTCGGGAACTAAACAAGGCCCTAGTTAATTAGCATGATGAGATCACGATGACATCACCATGACATCAATCCAGCATTATTGTCGTTTTTCCTTTAGAAAAATAAATCTAGAAATACAAAGAAAATACACTAGTTTGTTTAGGCCATATCTTCTCTGTTTTAACTCCGTTTTGACCCATTCAAATTGTGTTAGATTCACTTTCACGTAAACTACATGTTAGTAACTTTATTTTTCCAGTTTGAAACTTTTTAATTTCATGACACTATTTAATTAATTACATTTCTCTGTTTTAGCTCTGATTTTTGTGATCTTTACGTCTGTGAGATCGTAGTGATGCGTAGAATCATTTTATAAACTTTTTATACTGTTTTTATATGATTGGTGTACTGTTCTAATTGTAGTCTTGTTTGCTTCGTGTATGTTGTCTCCGATTGTTTGTGTGTTGATGATCGATGATCGAAATTAGACGGTGAGCAATTCGTGGTGAACAAGAGTGCTTCAGTGATCAAGATCAGTACTTGGACAACTAGCAAG
>Ga0182004_10004141_pt1 | contig 11657 bp, 8 predicted proteins | sample Sormic07211540_1_FD_120479 | JGI IMG/M metagenome (GOLD analysis project Ga0182004, IMG submission 120479) | Endophyte microbial communities from Sorghum bicolor roots, Mead, Nebraska, USA - 072115-40_1 MetaG | ecosystem: Host-associated > Plants > Roots > Unclassified | place: USA: Nebraska...
AACATATAATCATTTTCAGGAATACAATGCAACAATAGATTTCTACTGGTCACCACTACTGGTGGAGTCTAACAGCGACAACCCCATTATCCACCGGGTGGAGTACCGGATCATAAGGGCAGACAGAATTGAGAAGCATGCCAGTGTCTGGAGGGATGCTGACATCATTGTCTTCAATTCTTACCTGTGGTGGAGGAAGCAGAAGGATGACATGAGGATGAAGGTCATGTAACTTCCTAATCATAGCTCAAAGGTATAGAACCGTCAGTTTCGCATATCAGGAAAAAGATACTAGAACTGGTAATTTAAAATGCATTAACATAGTTACTGCAATCAGCGAATAGGTAATCAACACTTTTATGTGCAGGTATGGTTCATTTGAAGACGGTGATGCAAAGTTAGACGAAATGGAAATGGTCGATGGTTTCGAGATAGCTCTCAAGAAACTAACGGAATGGCTTGGAGAGAATATTGTCAAGAACAAGACTAGGATCTTTTTTGCAGGATCATCACCAGCACATTCCTGGTGAGAGAGATACCATTTGCAACACGAATAGCACAATACCAACATCTCCATGATATCCATTTTTCACATATGTTACTTTATTCAGGGCTAGCGACTGGGGCGGCGAAGACAAAAACAAATGCCTTAACGAAACAGAACCGATCTACAAAACGGGATACAAAGCTGCAACTACAGATTACAGCTTGATGGCCACCGCTAAGTCCTATTTCCAAACATTGGAGCCGAAAGGCATACATGTTCAGATACTGAATATCACAGAGATTTCTGACTACCGGAAGGACGGGCATCCGACCGTGTTCAGGAAACAATTTGCTCCTCTAACGAAAGAGCAAATTGCAGACCCAGCCAGTTACGCAGATTGCACACATTGGTGCCTCCCCGGAGTCCCCGATGTGTGGAATGAGTTTTTATATGGCTACCTCGTGCATAAATAATGTACAAAAACGTCAGGTTCGTTTTACCCCTTGTATATATATAATGTACAAATGGTATACTCCATTTAGATTAGGATGCTCTTGTGCAGAGAATGGTTGGCCCTATTACATTTACATGTAGAGACAGATAAAAGGAGGAAAGTAAGGATCTGTCTGTTCATCACCTAATGGGATCAGTGTACTTACTATTTGTTTACATCTAATCTCACAGAGCAACATGGTTTTGTAAGAAATTTGTCATGGCAAAGAATAACTTAAGAATGATTAACTGTCCTAGACTCCTAGATGTCCCTGAAATCCAGTTCAGTTCAATTCAGTCATACCAGGCAAAGGAACAAAAGCACACTTGACGTTTGAGTGGTGGGTACTGTACTGTACTGGGTAGGTCAAGGAGAGAAGAGAAGAGCAACCTGAAGCTGCTATCGCTGCTGAGCCGAACACAAGTTCCAGTTGTCGCCGGCTCGCCGCACACAGCAGCATACATCACCCGCCGACCCGCGGCCGCGGAGGGGGCACGTCGTCATCGCCGCCCTGGGTTGCTATGGCCACCGCCACCGGACGTCCAGCCGGCTCCGCCGCAGTTATCCGGGCCGTGGGCCTTATACGGGCTGAAAGGCCAACCCATGTTGGCTGATATGGCCCGGCAACGGCCCATGTTTAACAGCCGCCGGGGCCTGCGATCCTCTCGTCTCGTTTCGTCGTCCTGCGGCTGCATCTGCTGTTTCCTCCTGGATTCCGCCGCCGCTTCCCGAGTCCGACGACGGTAACGACGACGCCAACGCCAACGCCAACGCCGACGCCTCAGGCTCAGGCTCAGGCTTGGTGCTCCTCGACAGGTGGTGCTACATCGCCAACCTACGTGGTCATGGAGTGGGTGCGGAACAAATCAACAAGGAAACTCAGGGTCTTCCGTGATGGATGCAAGGCAACAACATGGACCATGACACTACCAGTTGATTGTGATGATTCCCAACGACCGTGGGAGAAGGAGAAGGAGAACTGCTGGCACCGTCACTCGGAAATTGATGTTCAAGATGTCACCTTGCAGTTGGATGCCAGCAGCAATGCGTGTCCTTCTAACTTGTTGGCTATGCTGTGCTGCAGCAAGACCACGGAAATGTTGAAGGAGCCTCAGATTTCATGCCCCATCATGAGTATGGATAATGATATTGTTTACTTGCTTTCTGCAATCAAACCCATGCATATGGACGAGTTTGAAGTGGTTCTTGCTATTGATGTCAGGAAGGGAGTGCTTCGGGGGATTGGCCGAGCTTGATGTCCAGAAGAACTTCATTCTCACTGACAACATCTTCAGCAGTGACATCTGCAGGCATCTTCTATCTGAGGAAGGTTACAGGTAACTTCATCTGTACCCTGTTAGGTTCACTGTGTGGTGACTATGCTTGTGATGTTTAAGGTTTAGGGAATTATTTTGTTCCTACATTTCTGTTCAGTAGGGTCTAGAGCTTAGCAAGTTAATATAATGCAATTCATACAGGACCCGGGGCTTGGTGACATTGATATGCTATGGAAGGTTATTTATATGAGTACATTGCTGCCACAGTTGTATATCAGTTGATTAAACAAAATCCTGAAAATTCAATTGGAATAATAAGTTTGTGAATTGTGTTTTGCTTAATTTGTGTTCTGTTTGTAAGCTTGGCTCAGCATTTTAGTGGCAGAGGATATGCAGCCAAGGAACTGTGTTGAGCCTGTTCTTGGCCAGAAGCAGCACCTTCTGGGCATGTTATTGAATTTGCATTTATGACAAAAATAATGTTCCTCTCTGTGTTTTTAACTCATATTATATGGCAATAAATATATTTGACCAAAATGAACCTGGATAATTGATTCCTGCTTTTATGTTTGTCTGTCCTTTTTTTTTTTTGGCTAGTAGTTATGACTAACATGAGAAAACAGTTATTTTCTTCAGAGATTTTTTTCGTGGTCAAAACATGAGATATTCGCTTTGATGCAGGCACAATCGAAGCATGAGGTGATTATAGGAGCGTCCCGCTGCACTTCTTTTGGCACAGTACTCTTGAACGGGAGCGTTCAGACATTGATGGGCTCTTGGCTGATCCCACCAAATTCCCTGTGTCGTTTACGATGGATGCTGAAGTTCTCGAGATGATATTTTATTCTATCAAAACAAAGTTAAAGTATCTTCTCTTAAAAAAATAGACAGGAATCTTGGCGTACATACAAGTCTTTTCCATTTGTTGGAGAACCAGCGATGAGCGATAGTTTGAAGAAGATTGAGTAGAGAGGCAATGGAGGGGAACGGCGGCGCCGGCACGACGAAGTGGAGTATCTCCAGGCCGTCAGCGGGAACGCCGCTGGAGGCCGCGGGGACCATGAGTATCCGTGCAGTGCTCAACCGCGTCTTCTCCTCGGTCGACGACGGCTCGGGCCCGCGGCCAGTGCTGACGCTCGGCAGCGGTGACCCCACCGCCTCGCCCTGCTTCAGGCCTCCGCCCGAGGCCGAGGACGCCATAGTGGAGGCGCTCCGATCTGGGAAGCACAACGGGTACTCACCAACAGTCGGTGTCCTCTCGGCGCGCCGGTGAGATGTCCCTGCCCCTCCCTCATTTGTGCAGTATAGATTTCTTATTGAACAAAGCCAGACACCTTCGTGCAAAAACAGAAGGTTACTGTTTTTGAGGAAAGATGCAGTTTTTTTTAAAACGAACTGGTGCCCTTTTCAATAAGCAGAAAAGAGAGTGTATGTACAGGAACACGACTTAAACACCGAACACAAAGGTTCCTCCTCCCACCACACACACTAGGGAAACTACCCCCGTAAATTAAGCGCCCTTCTATATTGAACTAAGCAAAAAAATTTTATATATATAAATGAAAGCGGAGGGGAAAGAGTACTGCCCACGTACTATATGCTCTGGAACAGCAAAGCACTTGCGGTTCAACCATGATAGGAGGTTTTGCATATTTAACAGATTCAAGACATAATGGAGTGTTACACCAAATATGTGACTACATTTCTATCACCACTTGGAAAGCGAAATTGCCACAGGCAGAGCACAGCAGCTTCTCTAAGCAATATGTTGCCCCAGGGAAAGATGCAGAGTTTCTCATGAAATACTTTATTGCAATTGCTATCCACATAGCATTGGAATGTACTGCTGCATTTGAAAGCTTTTGTATGAACACTTGAGTGTGCAACTTTTATATAATAAGTGTGGCCTGATTCCTCTGTTTTTATGATGAAGCCAGATTTCTTTTCCATTACTCAAGTGTGCAGATTTTACATAGCATTGGAGTATATGTAAAAAAAAATTACTCTTTTGTGTATTAATCTGCATCTTTTAAGCTTTGCTGCCTGTAACATTCAGTCCCTCCTACCTCTGTTCTACAATTTATCATGGCCTTTTACTTCCCTTAAAGGTTCCATTCTTCAACTTGCATTCCTGACCATATCTCATGTCCCTTTCCTTGAATTGGCAGTGCTATTGCAGAGTACCTATCTCGGGATCTTTCCTATCAGCTTTCACCAGACAATATTTACCTCACTGCTGGATGCTGCCAAGCTATTGAGGTCATCATCTCTGTCCTTGCTCAGCCTGGCTCCAATGTCTTGCTTCCCAAACCTGGGTTTCCATTGTACGAGTCACGGACCATGTTCAGTAATCTAGAGGCTCGGCATTTCAACCTTATTCCTGAACGTGGCTGGGAAGCTGACCTTGAGTCTCTGGAAGCTCTTGCTGATGAGAATACTGTTGCGATGGTCATTATAAATCCTAGTAACCCTTGTGGGAGTGTATACTCATATGATCATTTGGCCAAAGTAAGTTTATATATTTCTGAGACAAATATTTCCTAGGATGTGTTCCCTTTTTGTTATGTTACTCAAATTTCCAATGATGAAAATGAACAGATTGCAGAGACTGCAAGGAAACTTGGAATAATAATCATAGCTGACGAGGTATATGACCATTTGGTTTTTGGCAATAAGCCTTTTATACCAATGGGTGTCTTTGCGGATATAGTTCCAGTGATCACCTTGGGATCTATATCTAAAAGATGGCTTGTGCCTGGTTGGCGACTTGGTTGGATAGCAACGTGCGATCTGAATTGTGTGCTAAAGGAAGCTCAGGTAAACATTTGATCTGTGTTCTTGTGAATTCCTTTCGGCTGTCAATTAAAAAGCAACCACTTCACTCCTGCTCAAGATATGACTTGCACTTTTGAGCACGGGTAAATGGTAGATCCATTCTAAAATAACATGCAAGCCCATGACAGGGATTTGCTGAAGCAGTGCAGTACCGCTGTTGGTGACCTTTTTGAACCCTGGGACTTTATCGATAGTGATGTAATAAGATGTCCAGTCTCCACATATTCCGGAACTTCGATATTCAAATGGTTTCCTTTTTATTGACAAGCCACTAAAATATATGATAAAACCAAAGTGATGCTTGTGTCCTTAGTTACTTGATCAGCTAATATAATTTGATCCACTAGGTGATGTGATAAATTTAAAGGGATGAAGCAAACAAGAAACTCTGTGAGGTTCACTGGTGGAATGAAACTTTTGGAAGGAAGAAATAAGCTTTCTGAAATATCCTTTGTCAAAAGTGTCATACGAGTAATGGAAATTAGAAAAATGTAAATATTAGTCTGACATATTGAATTGGTGAAGAAATTCTTGATACTGTTCAATTGGTCTAAAAAATATGAAACACTGTTCTGGGTAGAATCATGACAACTATCAAAGCTGTGAAACCATACAAAACTATGATGTTAATATTGCCACCTAGAAGTCTGCGTTTGTGGACCAAATAATCACATATTCGTTATATTTTATGTTATTTTTCCTATTCATTAAATGTTAATTCAACTGTGGGAACCTGGACAGTTGGCTATGGTCAATTATGTAGCTGTGAAAAATATGAATTTCAATAATACTGAAATATACTGGATATTTTATTAGCCATTTCATTCGTACTAAATCTTTTTAATGAAGCCTGTATTTTTTTAGGCTCATATATTTTAGTTGACTGGTTATTCATTTTGTATCATTACATTCTGTTACAGGTTGACAAATTGATTGAAAACTATATAAATATCACAAATGATCCTGCAACATTTATCCAGGTATATTTCTCTACATTTTTGTTGAACAATGTTTTTAGAAGAGCTTGTGTTTCAGCTGATGTCAAACTTATGGCTAATTATGTCTTACAGGGTGCAGTCCCTCAAATAATAGCCAACACAAAGGAAGATTACTTCAACAAAATACTTAATCTTTTGAGGAACTCTGCAGATTTATGTTATAATAAAATAAAGGAGACTAGGGGCATTACATGCCCTCACAAGCCAGAGGGATCAATGTTTGTTATGGTAAACAGGTTCAGACATTCAGTAACAGAAATGCTTTAGATATAATGCTCCTTGTATCAATCATAATAGCTTATGATCCTTGTTTTACAGGTAAAATTGGATCTCTCTTTGTTGCATGGCATCCAAGATGATTTGGACTTCTGCTGCAGGTTGGCAAAAGAGGACTCTGTAATAGTGTTACCAGGTATATTGGAATTTGGACTTCGATACCTGTGTTGGTTTTAGTTGCTTCATGTTTCTGTTCTAGTTAATATAACAGTTCTGGTATCGTCTGCCTAAAGTCCCGCGCTGAGGTACATGAGTAAATTTGCAGGAAGCGCACTAGGAATGAAGGACTGGATTCGTATCAATTTCGCTACGGATGTACCTACTCTTGAGAATGCCCTTGAACGGATCAAGTCCTTCTGCCAGAGGCATGCTAAACTGGAAGCATAAACACAGAGATGGTCAAGCTTCATGTTTCTGAATCACTCTTGTCTCAGCTATTGCACCGGTCTGGTGAACTGCTTTGTTTGTTAACAACTTGTTGACAAACGATGGTCTTGCTGTCAATAATGTGACGAATTACGTTGGTGTACTATTCCTGTTTGGCTTAAATAGTTCTTGCAGGAAGTACCTCATGTGTAGAAAATACTGCAGTTTGCCAAAAGTTTTTTTTTTTAACGCAATGGCAGGAGCTCTGCCTTTCAATTAAGATAGAGAAAAAGAGTTTATGTACAAGCAAGAGGACACTTCAAAGAGGTTTTAGGGACCTTTTGAGAAGGAAAACACTGACAGAAGCCTAAACAAAGGTAGAAAAACTGCTAAACGAAATTGAAAGCTCTCTTTCTCTGCTCTATGTCCTCCTTGACTCTTGCAGCCACTTGTGGAGAACGTTTTATTAGTTGGAATCTTCTATATTTTTATGCTGGCATAACCCACCCCTCCAATTGGGTCTAGACATTGGGAAAAGACACCCTCATTTCCCATTCCCTACCCTTCTTCATTTCCTTTTCCTCAAATCCAAACAAGGGATATAGCATCTCCTTTCCCTGGTTTCCCTATCCCACTTCTCACGTGGGTCCCATTTGTAACCCAAACCCTAACCCAACTACATGAAAAAAAAGACTGGGTTTCAATTTATATTTCGCTATTCATAACTCAACCCACCGTATCCCAATTGGTACCCGTCTCTCTAACTCATTCACCATCCAAATGCCACCTAATGAGAAAATGGTTGTCGTCATTTGTGACCTGCCAATCAAATTTTTCTGGTCTCCTTTTTCTCCCCCATGGTTCTCCTCTCTTGTCACTAATTATTCTGTCTTTCCCTTTCCATTGATCTAAGGCTCTAAGCCACCAACAATGCTGCTTTACTTGAACTGTTCTAACAGTGCTGTTCCCCGGTTTGTGAATAATTTTCTGTTGAACCATGGGAGTAGAAATTGCTTTGCACTTTTCCATGTTTATTTTCTTGAGCACATCAATTGCATAACGCCTTTGTGACCATAGAGAATCCCACCTTTCTCCTGTCAAAAAATATTGAAGTCGGTCTAAATCTTTGACAGCATCGTCTACCGTCAGTTTTAGGGGCGCCCACTCATAATTTTGTGTCAACACTATGCCACTGCACTTGGGCATCAGTAAAAACTGAGCATGCGTAACAACGCCAGAACCCAATCAAAACTCCCTGTACGTCCCAATCAGGCAGTTTGTGCTGCAACCCATAAAAAATTAGTGCAATTAAACAACGGGGAACACGAAACCTACAGCCTCTTCACCTACAACAGACGAAACAAGTGATGAAAACAATGTGACCGAAAGAGACATATAGCTGTACGTTATACTAGCATGATTCCTCTTCGATCTCTCCGACACATTATCAATCAAATATAATACAAAAACGCCAAGAGCGATACACACAAGACACCATTAAAAATAGTGATGTGTCAGATGCTACTGAGGAGAATATCCAGCGAAGAAGATTGCTAAGGAAGAGGGGGCAAATAAAAGGTTGGCTCTATAGGGGACATGGCAGAGAGTTCTTTGGACCTCTCTAGCTCGATTGGTTTGGCAGCTTCAAAGAGAAGCATGGAGAGAGGGTTGTTTCGGCTGATTCTGGTTTTGGTGATGGCTGTACTTGGCTGCAAGGCTGATCGTGATTTTGTGGCAGGTATGCTACGGCTCACTTAATTCTTGAATACTCTTTCAGTCATCAAATAAATGATGTTTTGTAGTTGTGATCAACTGTCACATTGAGTTCGAATGTAATGAAATCTCTCTTAAACTTGCAGATGGTGAATACATCAAGGTCAGACGTAAGTCGATCCAAGCCCTTTTTTATGCATCCACGCTGTGCACCTCATCAACATTCATTGGCACTAAAAAGTCTTAACTATACATTACTTGTTCACAAATTATATTTCAGGTAGCACATTTGCAGTCCTGATAGTTTTTGCGTTCCTAGTAGTCGGCATCGCCATCGTGATCACCAAATACCTAAGGAACAAGAAGAAAGCAAATGAAACCACTACAGGATCATCACTAAAATCATCACAAGGCAACTACAAGGTACATAAAGGGGAGGTGAGCAGCAAGTGGTCAGGCTTGTACAAGTTTACCAAGGAGGAGATCGAGAGGGCGATCAATTATGCCAGCAGCAGGATCTATCTCGGCTCCGGTAGCGCAGGGCAGGTGTACCAGGGGGTGCTACCCAGTGGGCAGCTCGTCGCAATCAAGCACATCCACAAGACGGCGATGTCGGGGTCCTTCATGAGGGAGGTGGAGCAGCTGTCAAAGGTGAGGCACCCCAACCTGGTGTGCCTCTTCGGCTACTGTGATGAGGAGGGAGATCAGTACCTAGTCTATGAGTACTGTTCCAATGGAAACCTTGCCCAGAACCTGCTGAGTAAGGGAAATTCATTCAGCTTAATTTTGTTTGAGGTTATCATCTAGGATTACATTGTCTTGCCTTTTTTTTGAAAGGAATGGCAGGAGCTCTGCCTCTCAATTAAGGGAGTAAAGAGAAAGTTTTTATGTACAGTTTAAAGAAACAGCTGCTGAATAGCAGAGCACTTGGAGAAAAACAATCTCCAGTAAAAACTAGCCTACTCTCTGAACAGCCCTTTCTCTTTGCGCTATGTCTTCTTTGACTTTTGAAGCAACCTGCAGCGCCGACTCATGTGCATTGTTGAAAATTATACGATCTCTCTCCTTCCAAAGATTCCAGCAAGTGTAAATGACCAAGCCGTTGAAGCGCCTTCTTTCTTCTCTTGTGATTTCTTACAATAGGCATAACTAGCGTTTCTTGATCAGTTCATTCTGAAATCTAACTCATACAACAATGTTCTGTTCTTGATGATTGGCATGCAGGAAGTGACTCTGCGCTACCATGGGAAACAAGAGTAAAGATCCTGAGGGATTGTGCATCTGTCCTGAGGTTTCTTCACACACACCCTGATGGATGCATTGTCCATAGAGACATCAAGGTGAGAATAATGCTGGTAGAAATTTGCAGGCATAACAACCTGAGGTTGCTTAATAATCTGGTCGATCTCAAGTTCTCTTGTCACTGTTGCAGCTCACAAACATCTTGCTGACAGAGAACAAGGTGCCAAAGCTGGCTGATTTCGGGCTGGCAAAAATGCTAGAAATGGAGGAGACCAAGGTGTTCACAGATGTGAGGGGAACCATTGGGTACATGGATCCCGAGTACATCACACACTCCAAGCTCACTTGTGCCAGTGACATATACAGCTTTGGTGTTGTCGCTCTGCAGCTTCTGTCAGGAAGGAAGGTCATAGAACTTGACATTGTTGCGTGTGATTCGCTTACGAAGAAGGTAAACATGTGGCAATGATTCTACAACTTCAGAAGCAGGAGCTTTTTTTTTCATGTTTACTGAGCAAGGCCCGGTTATGTTCATTTATGGCATTATGGTCCCTTGTATTATCAACACACATTTCCTATTTCTCTTAAATATTTGACAATATTAAGTTTTCATTTTTTATCTGAAGGCCAAGGATGTCGTGAGTGGGAAAAAGGCACTGGAGGAATTCATAGACCCACGTGTTAGAGATGATGTTATTATAGAAGATTTCGTGTTAATACTGAAAATTGCAGTCCTTTGTGTTGCGAGTTCAAGTGTAGGGCGCCCCACCATAAAGGATGTGTTCGAGGAGATGGACAAAGCCTTGAGAAATACAACCATAAAGGTTCAGATTTTATCATCTATTGCATAGTCTTTTAAACTGCTCTGTGGTGGATATACTCTTAACTAATGTAAAACTATTTCTTTTAATAACCAATCAATTTACAAACTAAATGAATTTTCTTTGGAAAGAATACTGCTCTAACCTTTGATCACACAAATCTCACATTACTCCAGCTGGAGTTACACTGTTGCCTACAAAATCCTTGCATTCTAGCTACAATGGGTTGTATTAATATATTGTCATTTTGCAGACTAAAGCAAGGAAGGAGATGAATGCAGCAAATTTGGTCATTCAATATGCGAAAGTGTTGGATGTATAGATCGCATTATGCCTTCAGATATTACAACAACCACATGGAGGTTCAAAGACCATATTTTCAGCACATGGGTAAAAGGTTTTGAAGAAGATGCTCCGCGGGTGAACAGATTTGATAAAGGTGTGGTTGCACTATGGTGACTGATGTACCTGCAAAACAATTAGTTCTATGATAACAACTGCCTTGTGCAGTTGCCCACATATTGATACTCAAGTTTCTGTATAAAAACATGTAATTAAATGAAGTGAAGAACCTATATGTAAAATTCAGTCAAAATTTGGGCTAGGTGGGTGCAAGTTAGTATTAACAGGTTTTACTGACTCTTGCACATGGCTCTATATACTCCCTCCGTTCACGAAAGAGTCAATTTCTAGAGTTGTCTTAAGTCAAACTTTTTAAACTTTGACCAAATTTCTAAAAAAATGCTAAGATTTATAGTATCAAATTAGTATTATTAGATTCATCATTACATATATTTTCATATAATGTGCATTTTATATTATAGATGTTGTTACTCTTTTCTATAAAGTTAGTCAACCTTTAAAAAGTTTGACTGGCACGGATCCTAGGAATTGATTCTTTCGTGGACGGAGGGAGTATATCATTAGAGTTCATTATTCGTTACCGGAACGTGTACAACTACTGCTACCTGAAGCACACTTGATTATTCTCTTGCACATTGCTCTCTCTCTCTCTCTCTCTCTCTCTATATATATATATATATATATATATATCATACAAGATCACAAGAACATATCTGCAGTATTGGAAATCTCCATAATCTCCATAACAGTTGTACTGACTCTTCTTGGACTCCCTGAACCATGTGG
>Ga0182004_10004142_pt1 | contig 11655 bp, 11 predicted proteins | sample Sormic07211540_1_FD_120479 | JGI IMG/M metagenome (GOLD analysis project Ga0182004, IMG submission 120479) | Endophyte microbial communities from Sorghum bicolor roots, Mead, Nebraska, USA - 072115-40_1 MetaG | ecosystem: Host-associated > Plants > Roots > Unclassified | place: USA: Nebraska...
AGGATATGACTCATATAAAAACGAACCAAACCCTAAAATTTTACTCACTCTCTCCCTTTCCTCTCCCCTTCATCAGCCGTTACTTACAGAACATAGAGAAGAGAGAGAAAATTGGAGGAGGCAACGCCAGCCGGCCGGCCGGCAGGCTCGCCTGCTCACGCGTGCACGGCGCGCGGCGCGTGCGACGCGGCGGCCTCGCGCAGCTGTGGCCCTGAGCGCTCGCGCGGTGGTGGGACCTGCGGCTTGGCGCGGCTGCGTGGGCGCGGGCTCGCCTACACCCAGCGCGGCCCCAGGCGTGGCGCTCGGCGGCGTGCACCCCTGGTGCTGGGCATGAAGCGCAGCAGCAGCCAGCGGCCCCGGGTGGAGCGCTTGGCGCGACCGCGGCCACCGGTCCGACGTGGGTGGCCCGGCTCGGCCGGCGTGGAGGCTTGTGGCCTCGGGCGCGAGCGGCAGGCGGCCCCGCGGCCTCGCGTCCCCGCGCGGCGCGCGCGTGGCTCGGGGAGCCCCTGCGGCTGCAGCCCTGGCTCGCGTCCCCGCACGGCGCTCGACGCGGACGGGTGGAGGCGCATGGCCAGCGGGTGACGCAGCGTGCCCGCGCGTGCTTTGGCGGCGACCGTGGCCCCTGCCCATGCTTACCACCGTGCCAGACCTGTGCCGCTTCGACTCCCTGCATAGCAAGGTAATGAATTTAAGATTGAAAACTCCATATAATCTGTAACTATGATAATCCAGGGTTAAAGCTTCAATATTTTTTAAACAAAGAATGAAACCTTTGTTGATAGTTCAGGACGAGATATGATTTCTATTCTTGCCTTCCTGCATAAGGTCTCTTGCATAGCGACTATTCGTGTTTAGTGATATTGACAAAGCCTCATGTACTCGACTGGGCATAAGCATGAGTTGTTCTTAATATCCTTTTTGCATATAGCCTTGCAGGTTCAGTCATTGCCATGTTTCCATCTCGTTTTGTTATCAATCTGTGAATTTAGATGTTTGTCTTCTATCATACTGTGTAATGTTCAAAAATTGGCAGCTCGCTCATTTTGCAAACTTATTAGGTTAGTGCAAATTTGAATAAAAAATTTATGGTAATTTGGGATATAGTAAAGAAGGATGTGTACCATCGCAATATGCAGCAATTTCATCTGCCTTCACAGCTCTCCTGTGTATTCTGATACTTCACAATAGAGGCAGGTCTGTATTCATCCCTTAGGCCTTTGCAAATTCAAATGTGTTTACATTTTGTGGTTCCTACTGTTAATGGTCTGATTAATTTTATAAAATAAGATTTCATCTTACTGATCTTTGAAGCAATACACCCATAACCATGCAGAGGATGGATTGTTAGCACTATTCAATACCAGAGGCAGCGTTTGAAGTGCACACGTCATGATATGTCATCCAGCTGTGTTAAGTGTCATCACTCATACATACTATGAATGTTTACAGGGTGTCCTACCGATTGCCCAAATTTTTTTTTTCAGTTATGAAGTTCACAATACAAGCTCCCATTTGGATATGAAGTTCAAAATACAAGCTCCCATTCTAAAAGATAGAACACAAGAAAATACAGTAGTTTTTTTTCAGTTATGGAACATTTGTCCAAAACTATAAGCTTTGTATTTAAGAAAGGTTATTCAATTGCATTGGTTGACCTGGAGTTATAGTATACTCTTAATCGGTTGCCACTATAGCTTTTTCTCTGGCTGATCTCTGCCAACATATACTACTTGCAAGATCTCAAGGCCTGATCCGACATTATGAAGGACAACAAAGATGCACTTGAGGACAAACACCAGGCCTGCGTGGCGAGGCCGTGCAGCACTTTGGTTTATAATGGTTTTGCAGGATCTCAAAAACACCTTATACTCAATGTAGTTAGAGCTTACTGTTAAACGTCTTCTATGTTGCTGCTCATTTATTATTATAAATCTTGTAGGTTGCAGCAACTTGAGTAGATGCTTTGCAGATAAGTTGTATCTGAAGTTTGTAAAGAATTTGATTGCTGAAATGGATGAAATATGTGTAATGCTTGCTAAAATGGATGAAATATGTGTTTTTCTATATCGTGATTAGTGACTCGGCTCAACTGAACACGTCGCTGCTCAAGGGTCATCAGTGACGCGTCAAGGCCGAACACGTCACCCTTAAAGGTCATTAGTGACGCGTATAGGCTGAACGCATTCTGAAAAAAAAATTAAAACATCTTTGCCACCTGTCAATAAAAGCAGTTGGCAAAGAGTTCTTTGCCACCTGCCAACAAAGGCCGTCGGCAAAGAATTTTTGTTTTGAAAAAAATTAAAAGAGCCTTTGCCACCTGCCAATAAAGGCAGTCGGCAAAGAATTCTGTTATAAAAAAATAAGAAAAGCCTTTGCCGACTGCCGCGTGGCAGTCAGCAAACGGAATGCGCTCCGTCCTCTCACAACGGCGTTCGTTCTCTTTGCTGACTGCCATACTGGCAGGTGGCAGAGGCTTTGCCGACTGCTTTTCTCTTGGCAGGTGGCAAAGGTTTCTTTGCCGACGAATTCTTTGCCACGTGTTCTTTGCCGACTGCCACGTGTAAAACAGTCGGCAAAGCCTTTGCCATCTGTTTTAGGGTCTTTGCCGACTGCTTTTGGCAGTCGGCAAAGATGGGAATTCCAGTAGTGATTTATTTTCATTTTTAAAATTATATTATTCCTTTTGTATATAGCACATATTAAAAATTCATAACCTCTATGTTTGAGCGCAAACTTTTGTTGGAAGCTAAATACATTGTTCAGATGTACTCCATTTCAAATTATAATTTATTCTGAATTTTTCTAGATACTCCATCCCAAATTGTAAGTCATTCCAAGAATCTTGGAGAGTCAAACTTTTCTAAGTTTGACCAAATTTATATTATAAAATAATAACTATTATGGTACTAACTAAGTATAATTAGATTCTTTCTTAATTATATTTTCATAGTATATTCATTTTACGTTACAAATCTTAGTATTTTTCTATATAATTTTGGTTAAATGTGAAAATGCTTTGACTCTCCAAGATTCTTGCAATGACTTACAATTTGGGATCGAACGAGTACATAAAAAAAGCTATGCATATAGATATAGTGTATATTATATTTATGTGTACATTAAAAACTATGAATTCATGTCTTGCTACTTTAAGACATGTAAAATGGAAAGTATAAAATGTTTAGACACGAGTTTGAGAGAGAGAGAGAGAATGATATCAAATTGTTAAAGAACTATGGGTGTGTTTGGTTCATGTTCAAGTCCTAGCCTGACCTGGCTAGCTTTTGGAGCTAGGCCAGACTTAGCTAGCTTTACACAAGCCAATATTGAATTGTTTGGTTGAAGTGATTGCTTAAGCACAGTTAAGTTTTGATGTGTTTGGTTAGCTGGTTTTGCTTGAATAGTATCACCTCATCATTGAGGTGGTATGTTACCCCCTTTAGTTATAACTTGGTGCGTTGCTTAGGTAAACCTATTAGATTTTTCAATCTAGGTTGTGTTGTCTGGACAATGGTTGACCTAAAATTGATCCACATGCATGCTAAGTACTTTAGAATTTCAAAATATTTTGCCTAATTAGCAAACACATTTTCTATATGTATTATGCTTTCTTAGTTTCTTTCTATTTACACGGTAGTATAGTATAACAAAAACATGCGAATTGTGCGGTGATGCTTTTATTAAACACATGGACATCTATATAGTTTCAAATGCTTCATCCTCCCCTCATCTCTTCTTTCAACTTCCTCTCATCCCATTTCATGCTTACTTGACCACCAATCTTCACCACTGCCACTGCCCACCCCTCTTTCAGTTTTATCCCTTCCTCCCATAACTCTCTTGGTCCTTCTTCCCCAACTACCACCGACCTTCACCGTCCCCTCACCTGGTGCCGACCTTGTCAATGATCTCACCATCCACCAATAATGCCCCACCCCTCGTGCTCTAACCATTCCACCACCCTCCACATATAGCTCCTAAGAGATCTGCCTCTCATCTCTCCGTTGAATGTTCTCTACTACTCATTATATAAGGTGCCATCGTCTTCCAAAACCGACAACTCTACTATAGATTGCCAACGAGCAAGCCCGGGATGGCACGACATGGGTCGTGCCCCATCGGGCCGGCACGACACGTCATTCCTCTCAGGCCATGCCGAATCGGGCACCGGGCCTCGCCAATAGCCCAGGCATGGCTTGTCGGGACATTTTTTAGGCCAGGCCAGCCTAAAAAGCCCGAGCATCTTAGCAACCCATGTTGGCCTAGGAGCGTGACAAGAGGGAGATGGAAGGAGGCATCGTCGTCACCTATAGGCGGGGCACAACTGGTGAAGGGGCAGTGGCGTGGCACGCCTACGACACATGATGACATGGCACCATGGATCTGGCTATAGGGTGGAGTTGATGGCGCGACGTTGGCCGTAGGGCGGAGCTAGTGGCGTGGACCTGGCAGGGATGAAGGTCGCGGCGCGGAGAAGAAGATGGCACGAATCTGGTAGGGAAGAAGGGCATTGCCCACTAGCAGTAGGAGAGAAGGGGGAGAGTAATGGCCAGCCGCGGGGAGAGAAGAAGGTAGCGGGCGGCTGCAAATTACATGGTAGGGTACGAAGCTTACAAGAACAAAAATTGTTTCCTAAATCCTGATTTAGAACCGAGGAAGTAAGAATTTGGCCTCAGCGGCGTAGCAATGTCTGCTACCATAATACTTCCTCTGTTCTTGAAAACTTCAACTTCTAGAATCTATGCTAATTAAAAAAAATTAAGTTTGATCAACTTAATAAAAAAGAGCTTCAATATTTATGACATAAAATAACTACCTTATGAAAATATATTTTATAATAAACTTAATAGTATTAATTTGATAATCTTAGCCTTTTTTTTAGAAATCTGATTAAAATTTTAAAATTTTGATTTAAGATAAGTCTAGAAGTTGAAGCTTTTAGGACATTACGGAGTATTTGATGTAATGGAAATGTTAAAAAGTTTTTGAAAACCAGGCCAAAGGCATCCAGATCGCGTGGGGCCCGGCCCGGCCCGGCCCGGCGAGTCCAACCACAGAGATAGTCGGCGCGTGTCTCCAATTAATACCCTTCCGCCGCTCGCCTTTTCCCTCGTCGCAAACGTAACCGCCTACGCCCCCCAAAAATCCTGAAACGAAATCGCGGAGAGAAACCCGAACCAACCGCAACCGCCTGTGTCGGAAATGGCGGTGGCGGTGGCGGTGGCCGTAGCCCGCGCCGACGATGCCGGGCCGCGGTGGCGCCGGAGGCACGCTGGACGGCGCGGTGGCCATGTCGGAGTTGCGGATCGTGGCGGCGCGGGGCCTGCTGCCGCTGCACACGCGGCGGGCGGGAGAGGCGACGGCCGCGGCATCCAGGGTCGCGCACCACGCGGTGGCCATCACGGGGCAGCGGCCCGCGGCGGAGCCGCACGTGGAGGAGGCGTTGTGGATCCTCTCGGCCGTGGAGGTCGGGGCGGCGGCGGCGATGGAAACGCAGGGCGCGGGGGCCACGGAGGAGGCGGCGGCGGAGGCGGCGCTGGTAACCGTCCTGCTGGTCGCGGCGGCCGTGGCGGTGGTGGTGATGCTGCGGCGGGACCCGGCGCTGGCCGAGGTGTCGCTGAGGACAACGCCGATCCAGCACGCTTTGGCGGAGGGGGCGACGCTTCAACCCGCAGCCGCAACGCCCCTTTGGAGCTACGCAAGGTACTTTTTGGTTTATCGATTATTGGATTGGATATGCTGCGTTTGTCATTGCTTCTGTTTGCTCGTTATAATCTGGATCACATGTCACTCTATTCGAGCTGATGATCTTGGGACTGTAGATTTTGTTGGTAACCATGGTTCATTCGGTTGTTACGTTGGTGGCCATTTGTCTATTCTGTTGTTAATGTCGTGGGTGGGAGGATTATTGCAGATTTTCTTGGTAACCATTGTTCATTCTGTTAGTTAAGTTGTGTGTTGGTAGGATTGTAGATCCTGTTGGTAATCATGCATTGTTCATGCTCTTGTTATGTTCGTAACCATTGTTTTTTCTGTTGTGATGTTGGTGGGACTGTAGATTTGTTCTTCATCCTGTTAGGTTGGTGACGATTATTCATTTTGTACTGTTAGGTCTATATTGATTGGCTGGATGGTAATCCAAACACTCAAGAAGAGTCATCTAGCAATATACAGATTGTGCATTCTGATTCAGACCAGGATGTCGAATTGCCCAACATCAATATGCTTGCAGTTGATCGTGCTCATCCAGAGCCACAGTTCCTTGAGTTCGACGAGCCAAATGTGTTTGAGAATCCTCACCCACAGCAAACTGCTGAAGTGAACAAAATGAACAATGATCTTCTGTTGATATTTGAGAGCCTTGCTCTTGTGAGGGCTACTATTCACAGATTGATGTGTAGAGTACCGCTTGCTAATGATCCACAGAGCCTGGGTAAGGAAATAGGAGGTGAAAACAAAAAGGCAAATCAGCTTCTAAAGGATGCTGCAGAAAAAGCTGAAGCAATTGAAGCTAAGGGTGGGATTCCAGTTCCCGTCCCTCCCCATTTCTATACTGGTGTGAAACCAGTGAGGGTGAGGCAATAGACGTAGTTGTTGTCGCATTAAGTCAGATCTTGGGACGTCCTTTGGAACTTTTGGCCAGGTTGAAGGATACTTTGAGTGTGTGTGACCTGTGTACACTGCCATCCTGCAGTTTGTGTGCTGGGCCTCTAGCAATGTTTTTCCAGTTCTCTAGCACAAATGTTTTGGGGGAAACTGTGGTGTAGATCTTGTCATCCCCTATCGTGATTGTGCAATGCTAGGGAATGCCATGAGTGTTGACATGCTTAACTGATGAATATTGTGAGATGCATTTGATGACACACCTTGGATTACTTGTCGCTGCCAGTTTGATTTGCCCTTGTTTGCAGGCTCTGGCTGTTTCTGATGCAGTTGACAGTATTGAATCAACTTGTTTCTCTTTTGATTCTGCTGCTGCCATAACTCTGCTATTGGCTTCATTTATTTGATCATATATCATCACCATAGTTCAAGGGTTAACTTATGAATATGATGATGAAGTACACGAGTCAAATATCACTTGGGAAAAGTTGTCACATTTCAAAGCAAATTACTGACATGCATCTTGAAAAGACCATTAGTTTAGGTTCTTTCCTTCAATGCACAGATAAAGCTGAGGACACTTTCAATTTAATATCTCTATCTTTACATAGTGCACTGTAACACATCATTTATTAGTATGGGGGGGTGTTTAGTTCCCCTCCTATTTCAAAAAATTTTGGGTTTCAGTTCATCATTTTGCAAAATAAAACTAAACACCATGCAAAATTTTTGATAAAAAGATGGTCATTCTCCATTTTGGATTTTGGCCTCAAGAGGCCAAAAAAACCCCAAAAGATCCTCCATTTTTTATTTTGGCCTCAAGAGGCCAGAAAACCCAAAAGAGCCTTATGAGACCCTCACGAGGCAATAAATTCTGCATTTTGGATGGAACTAAACGTGACTCTGAAAATTTTGGCATTTTACATTTTATCATTCCATAGTAGTTGGCATTTTGTATTTTGCATTTTTCTTTTGGAACTAAACAACCCCTATATCGCATTCAAATTAAATACTCTGGAACACAACCTGGACTGCTATTGCTTGTCACTAGTGCAAGACGTTAGGCTAGCTGCTTCAAAAGTTCAAATGTATCCTCTGTCCAGACATCCAACTCTTCAATTTGGTAAACTGGGAATAGTTCCTTCCTCGTCGACAGCAAGATCTAGGCAGGTGCACACATTTAAGTTTTCAGCCGCACACGCTGCTAGAAAGTAATATCTATTCTCTGGTCTCCCAGAGCTCGTTGATAACTTGATACGACCATACAGGTTGGAGCAATGGCTGGTTTGGGTATGATCATTTCTTATCTGTCAGTTCACTATTCCAGCCATAGTGCTTGTAAGAGAATTAAGACCAGAGCTGTTAAGAGACAAATCCTTGGAAAAAATAGATTCTTCATTTTTCATTGAGATGCTTAGCAATTCAAATTTCCAACAGTGAATGCATTTGCGGAGCCAGAAGATTTTAGGAGCCTGGACAATTTTCATTATACAAAAATATTTAGCTAGAAAATTACAGGGATCTTTGATATAAAGAAAATTTTCTTTTGAATGTTGGCTACGAGCTTATCCCGCCGCCCGGGGTGACCCGGCGGTGGCTCTGCCAGTGAGTGAATGTATTTGTGAAATCTCCACCTTCCGCGATCTATTCTCCTTCAAACAGTGTACTGATGTCTAGAGGAACACAATCTTGCCCTCTTTGGTGCCTACAGCCTAGAGATTTGCAGGCCCCGCAAGAAGCTATTGCTGTATGTATATCTTCAGCCCTACATCGAAAGTGAAAAAGGTATTATAACATATATGTATTACCTCCGTCTTCAAAACAATGCAATTATAGGCAAACTAAGTCAAGTTTGACCAAATTTATAGCAAATAATATTAATATTTAAATTTTCAAATAAATTTATTATAAAAACATATATTTTATAACTAATCTAATAGTATTTATTTTTTTATCATGAATGTTAGTAGTTTTTAATATGAATTTAGTCAAAGTCCAAATTGTTTGACTACTCGAAAAGCAAGAATCACATTTTTTTTGGCTGGAGGGAGTACAAGCGTGCAAAGTTATAGGGGTATTCTTCCTCTTTCTCTTCTTCCGCCTATGTCTAAAATTTATTAAAAAAAACTTTTACAAGGTGAGCAAAAAGGGTTTACCAAGGCAAGCAACCCATCCGCCTCAGACAAATCGTCACAGTAATCAATGATTTACCGAGGTGGTTCAGTTGCCCACCTCAGTTAATGAAACTAAAAAAAGAAAAAAGCCCACACCTAGATTGGGCCTAGATCTGGGCCTCTCGCTGCCGCCCTTGCATGCCGCCGCCGCATGAGCCCTTCTCATTGGATCGGGCGCCGCATGAGCCCTCCTCATCAGATCGGGCTCTTCCTCACACAAATTTGGTGTTCTCCACACAGATCCACCGATGTTGGAGGTGCTCCACCTCCCTATGCTCCCGCAGCTCCTCATCGCACCATCACCGGATCTGGACTCCCCGCATGCACCACCGCTAGATCTGCACCACTAGGGAGGGAGAAGAGGGAGCCGCTGTTGGATCCATCACCGGGGAGGGGAGGGGTGGCCACCACACTGGAGGAGGAAGAGGAGGCGGTCGCGTGGCTGCTGGAGGAGGTTGAAGTGCTCAAGCCCATTCGCACCGCATCCATGCCATGAAGGAAGGGGATGAGGAAGCCGGGGCACCCCGTGCCGCCACCAGGAGGAGCCAAGCTGGCTGACGCCATGCTAGGAGGAGAAGGGAGGAGGGTTGCGCCACCACTGTGCCTCCCCGTGTTGCTCTGTGAGGAAGGAGGGGGCGCACCAGAGGGGAGCAGGGGCACACTAGAGGGGAGGGGTGCCGAGATAGGAGGGACTTGGAGCGGCGGGATAGGGAGGGAGTGAGGAACAAGCGTCGCGAATGGGAGGGGCTGAGGGTGCCGCCTGGGTGAGGGTTTCTGAGTGTGGATGATAGTGACCTAGGGGTTAGAGTGTTGTTTATATAGTCAGAGATGGTAGTGGGTTTGGGTAGGTTAGCAAGTTGGGCCAACTTAATGGAGGCGGTTGCCCTAATTAACCGAGACAGACATGTAAATAAAATGCCTATCTCGATAAATAGGTTTTGTGATCCGGTTATTCGTGACCGCCTTGATTAATATATAAAAGTAACAATCTTAGTTAATCTTAGGCATTAACTGAGACGGTTGGAATGCCTACCTGCCTTTAAGGCCTATTTCAAAACGCCTCACAAAATATTTTATATATTAGTGTTTATAATAGGGGTTTAGGGGGGCTCCTTTTGTGTTTCTGGTGGTAGGAGGGGGCCAGAGCCATCCTGACCCCCCCTAAATCCACCCCTGCCACCATGTCGGGAACTGCACTGATGAGCATCGCTAGCTACCCTGAGGCGCTGCCATGCCATCACACGGCTTCGCTGCGGGGCATGCAGCCTGGAAGTGGTGGACCGGGATCCACCGTCAATGGGAGGCCAGTGCTAGGATCATCCATACAATGCGGGTGGCCACCGCACGAGGTTACAACGCCGAGAAGGGCCACGCAATAGGCAAGGCCGCCGCAAGGGCTACCGCATGCGAGGGTGGGCGCGGTTGTGGGTTGTGTCAGATGTTTCCATGCCCGTCAAGAGGAGAGAGATGAAGAAGAAATAAGTAGCGGGATTTGTTGGGCTAGTAGGTGAGGTAGTGGTGGGGTAGCGGGATTTGTTGGCCTAACAGGTGTACGTAGTGGTGGGGGAATTTGATGGGCCAATAAAAGTAGGTAGTCAACTAGATAGACTAGTGGAGTGAGTTTTTTGCCTCTAAAAAAATCTAAATATATGATAGGTAGTGGATTTAGGTAGTCTACTGGAGATGCTCTAATAAGCTAAGAGCTGACAAGTTGGCCATGGTGCTATGCCAATGAGGTATATGTCACTTGCCGTGGTTGCGACACCTTGCAAGCGGGAGAGATAGGTGTTGGTGGCACCTAGAGGAGAGAGAGAGAGAGAGAGAGAGAGAGAGAGAGAGAGAGAGAAGAGATAGGAGAGGAAAGAAGGATTTTGTACCTACTAACATATAGGGTCTCACATACAAAAGAGATGTGACTTTCTCAATCTAATAAAGGGCCCAGTCCTTTATACCCTAGAATTCAATTATCTCAATGCCCTTTAACTAGATATAGGGGATATGAAGTTTTCTCGATCTAGTAAAGTTACTCTGACAAATATAAACACTTTATAGATACACACAGAGAATAAATAACTCCTTGTAATTTATCATAAAACATACACTACTTGTAATATGATATATGATATTTTCATACTTAACTTGGATGCACACTATCATCTCAAACTAACGTTGTCCTCGTCAGTAATAAGGAGCTCTGATATACTTGTACTCCTGTTCTATTCCAGAGGTTCCAAGTTAGATGGGGTATGCTGTTTTTGTTTGATATTTCTAAACTAGTTTCCAAATTAGTAAATGAGCGCTGAAGCAAGATTACAATAAAACTCGGTTTTCTAAATACAAATGGACTGGAGGGCTGGTGTTCTTTTTTAGGGAAAACCACACTCTTTATTCGTGGAGTTGGTCATAAGAGTTACAAATGACCGAAGGCGGATCTAACAGCTTTATATCAATAGAAATCAAGCTCCTAGCTAGAGTATAAGTGTCAACGTTGAAATTTCTATTTTCATGAACGAAATCAACATAAACAAATCACGAGCCCCCTGATCTCCTTCACAGCATGGCCATAAGGACTCATAGAAGGACTGGTGCTAACAGTAGTGAAAAACAACAGAGCAAGAATCCAATTCAAGAATAGAAAATCATAAAGAAAAGTGTACAGCCCATCTCAAGAGCAGTAATAATATGACAGGTGGCTAATTAAGCAAATCATCAGCGACGACGCAGCGCCGCCAACTTAGCCATGGCCTCTTTCTCCTCCTCCTCCCTGCCGTAGAAGGCGGCGGTACTCACGGCGTGCAACAGTTCGCACATCTCGTCGTAATCATCGTCGATCTCGACGAATCCCTTGGTCTCCAGCTCGCGGCGAATGGCGTTCTGG
>Ga0182004_10004143_pt1 | contig 11655 bp, 14 predicted proteins | sample Sormic07211540_1_FD_120479 | JGI IMG/M metagenome (GOLD analysis project Ga0182004, IMG submission 120479) | Endophyte microbial communities from Sorghum bicolor roots, Mead, Nebraska, USA - 072115-40_1 MetaG | ecosystem: Host-associated > Plants > Roots > Unclassified | place: USA: Nebraska...
AAAAAAAAAAAAAAAACACACACCCACAAAAACCCACACAAACACACCCCCACCCACCACCCCACACACCAAGCACAACCCCCCCCCCCCCCCCCCCCCCCCCCAACACACACACACACACTCACAAACAAGAGGTGAATCGCCAACGAGCCGAGGCAACGCCAAGTATCCATTCAGTCCACAAGGCTATGCCCTTTGCACCTGCTAGACCCCATAACTTTGCTTCTTCGTGGATCAAAGCTAGGATACTCTGCAGAGTAGGTGAAGCCCCATCAAAGACACCGATTCTGATGGGTCCAAAATGACCAGGCTCCAAGAATAATTAAAGAATTGAGACCCTGCCTATCCTGATCAGTGACAATCTCATTAGGTTGGCACCACCAAACTCCAAAGGACGGCTCAGCCAGTTGGGGAGTGAGGATCTGCAGTCCAAATTTCTGTAAGAGCTCAGACCAGAATTGCCTAGAGAAGACACAAGAAACCAGAGCCCAAGTTCTCCAAATAAGCTGATTTTGCAGAGTAGACACCTGAAGTAGTAACTAGTAAGTCACCAATTGTGTTTGTCTTCTAACTGAGGCTGTAAAATGACCAGAGGAAGAATGTCCCAAAGGTTTAAGAATTCTGCGAGGACCCCAACAGACAGTGCACCTTGGTCACCGATCCAAGTTTTATCAGTAAGAGCCTCTAGTACTGTACACTTATTGGCTCTTCTTTTGGGCACCAAAGCAAAGAGCCATGGAGCAAGGTCCTCAATTTTCTGCCCATGAATCCACCTATCTGTCCAGAAAAGAGTACGGGAGCCATTGCCAACCACAGTGCATACCGCCGTAGAGAAGAAATAACTGACACAGGAATGAACTTGAACCGGAAAAGAAGACCAATGTCGATCAGGTTCTGTTTTCGTTAGCCAGAGCAAGTGCATTCGCAATGCACATCCCATTTGCTGCATGTCTGAGATGCCAAGGTCCCCAAGTTCAATTGGGTGACAAGTAATCATCAGAATTGGTTGAACTCTTTGAAGTTACATGGATATTTTGTTATGTTGTAGAAATTTTACTGATAACTATTGAGAGTCTCACTTAATATTGGATGGGATAAATCTGAAACCGCTTCCATGAGGTGTCATAGAAAAACAGAAAATAGCTATCATGCTTTTTTTTTTTAAAAAATAATCTACGTACAAAATGATACTCTGCAAGTTTGACACAATCATCTTTTTTCTTTCCATCGCCCATAGTTCACCATTTCCCTATCAAAATTTACTGTCATGGCAAAATAATTACTGAGCAACTTTAGTTTGACATTAGGTACTCCAGCTGATATGTTTACTATAAAGGAATCATGCATCAATAGGGTGCCTGCAAATTCGAATTCTGTTTTGCATGCAAATATCATAACTCTGCTGATACCTAGGTGTTGTCTTACTTTCAGGAATTTACCTTAGGCAGCTGTATTGTGCTGACTCTTCAGACACTAGGCGTTGTCTTTGGGGATGTTGGTACTAGTCCACTGTATACCTTTGATGTAATGTTCAACAAATACCCAATTACTGCAAAGGAGGATGTTCTCGGAGCTCTCTCACTTGTAATATACACTCTCATTCTGATACCATTTCTGAAGTATACACTGATTGTTTTGTGGGGAAACGATGATGGAGAAGGTATTCTTTTGTATATGTACCAGGGTACTAGAGTAAATTAGGCAAAACAAATCTTCTTTAAGCTATATCTAATATTTCTTTTCTTATTATTTGGCAGGAGGGACATTTGCTTTATACTCGTTAATATGCAGAAATGCAAAGGCAAGCCTGCTTCCTAACCAATTACCTTCTGATACCCGTATATCAAGTTTCAATCTGAAGGTGCCTTCAGTAGAGCTCGAGAGATCTTTGAAGATCAAGGAGCGACTTGAGACTTCATCTATGCTAAAGAAGCTGCTTTTGATGCTTGTTCTTTTTGGTACTTCGATGGTAATAGCAGATGGTGTGGTCACACCAGCAATGTCAGGTTCATGTCTTTCTGATGCATTACTCATTGTATTTGCTCTTCACCTACTTGGGGGATCTGCACATTTGCTTTCCTAGTAACATGATTCTACACAAGCTTCCCGCATTAGAAGTAACTCCATCTTGTTTCTCATGTTGAAATCTGCAGTTATGTCTGCTGTTAATGGCTTGAAGGTTGGAATTTCTAGTGTTAATGAAGGTGATGCTAAAGCCACACTGTTAGTTCTGTTCATTATTGACAATTTATGATGCTGCAAAAGAACTACTCCCTCCATTCCAAAATATAAGACATTTTGGCTTTTCTAGATACATTACTTTTACTAAGTGTCTAGACATAGTGTATATCTAAGTGCATAGCAAAACCTAATTGTACCTAGAAAAGCAAAACCATCTTATAATTTGGAATGGAGGGATTATTTTCTATTGCTGTTTAGTCATGCTCAATGCTCACCATTTGCTGTACTTTTGGCAGGTGAAGTGGTCATGATAACTGCTGCATTTCTTATTGTTCTGTTCAGTCTACAACGGTTCGGAACGAGCAAAGTAGGGCTTGCTGTTGGGCCGGCTTTGTTCATATGGTTTTGCTGCCTTGCCGGGATAGGAATTTATAACCTCAGAATATATGGTTCAGAAGTATTCCGTGCATTCAATCCTGTGTATATCTACTATTATTTTGAAAGAAATACCACTGAAGCTTGGATGTCCCTGGGGGGTTGTCTTTTATGTGCAACAGGTAGGTGTTTTGATCACATTGTTTGATACTCTCTGTTATACATTCAGTCTTGAGTATGAAAGAGGAGCAGCTTTGTATTTTGTAACTCTGCTTTAGTTATGTTGTTAATCTTGAAGGGATTATATATGTTTTCCATGAGATAACCCCTTAGCTTCTACTCCTTCTCTTGTTGGAACTTGTGAAGCAATTCACCCATGTCATATTGATCCATTTGCGACAAGTTCCAAAAGTGATTCAATTGACATTGACTTCTATAACACTTTCTCTTAATAAACATCAAAGTCCCAAAGGTTCATATCAAGAGCAGCTAAACATATTGATTTAATTGGATTGAGTTTTAAGAACATTTTTGTCCTAAGAAATACTAAAATCTAATGTAAAGATGAGCATAGAGAAGTGAAATATATTTTTTTTGAAACAAAGGAAAGTAAAATATTTACATGATTAATATTTTTACAGGATCTGAGGCAATGTTTGCTGATTTATGCTACTTCTCTGTTAAGTCTGTTCAGGTATTTTTCCCTGTTGTTTAGGGCTAAATCTTCCTCCAAAATAGTTTATGGTAACTTACGATTGCTCATATGTTGCAGCTTACCTTTGTGTTTCTTGTTCTTCCATGCCTTCTACTGGGATACCTAGGACAAGCTGCATTTCTTATGGAGAACTTAGATAAAAGTCAGCAGATCTTCTTTTTGTCCATTCCAAGTAAGGAAACTTGTTTGTCTGATTTGCTATGTATTGCTACATATGCTGAAATCAAAATTCTCATATATAATGAAACTGAACTTCGTTTTACTACCTCTAGACCCATTCTGATAGACATTTTTCAATACATGTTGCAGGTGAGGCATTTTGGCCAGTGGTATTCATAGCTACTCTGGCAGCACTAATTGCTAGTCGTGCAATGACAACTGCTATATTTTCAACCATCAAGCAGGCAACAGCTCTTGGCTGTTTCCCACGCCTCAAGATTATCCACACCTCTAGAAAGTTCATGGGCCAAATATACATACCGGTGATGAACTGGTTCTTGCTGGTTTCTTGTCTGGCATTTGTTGCAGTATTTGGGAGCATAAATGAGATTGGCAATGCATATGGTATGTGATATGAGCCTTATTGGAAGTTCATTAGCAATGCAATCTATTTCACCTATCTTTAGCTCTATTTTCTTGATACATCCTTTAACGTATTCGCTACCCTGATTTCCTTTTTCAGTAATATACTAGTTTTCTTTGCCTGTATAAACACCGCCTGATTTTTTATATCATGTATGGAACTATGGATGATCTAGAAGGCTTAGCTCACTATGATTCTATCATGATCTAGTGTGGATCTGATAAGCTAACTAGGGTATACGATAAGTGAAGAGAGGAATTTGAATTGGTTCAAATGTATTGTGTACGGGGAAGTTCAATTCCCTCATTAAGTATGCTCTCAGCTATGTTTATGCTCCGAGCATTCTAATTGTTATCTGGAATGATGTAGTCCTGAAATTTCCTGCACCGGATCTTCTGAACATTAGCTCTACATGTAGAAATAATAACCATTTGTTGAAAACAGTGATCTGCTGAATAAGTGAACATTGATCAGTATCTGGTTGCAATCTGCACTCCTTCATAGTTGGTGGTGTTTTTGTCTCCTTTACGACATCTCTATTGCTGTAGTGATTAATAGATTTACTTATACAACTACAAGTGACTTGTTCAAGTGTTCAAGTGTTCAAATGTCAACGGTTCTTAAGAAAAAGAAACATTCTATGTTCAAGTGTTATCTTGTTATGTATGTGGTTGTTTTCTTCCACCCTAATGGCAGTATTTATTAATCCACGGTTTTTAAAATAACAAGCTTGCTAAATTACCTTATTTCTCCATTCCAATCATCAACACTACAGAATATTTCTAATGCCTGCTCTTGATTGCAGGCATAGCAGAACTTGGGGTCATGATGATGACTACTGTCCTGGTAACCATTATAATGCTTCTGATATGGCAGGTCAACATCGTCATAGTTCTATGCTTTCTCACCCTCTTCCTGGGGCTGGAGTTATTTTTCTTTTCCTCAGTTTTGGGAAGTGCAGCAGATGGAAGTTGGGTGCTTTTGGTATTTGCAGCTGTATTGTATTTGGTAATGTACATATGGAACTATGGAACCAAATTGAAGTACGAAACTGAAGTCAAGCAAAAACTTTCAATGGATTTATTGACACAGCTAGGCTGCAATCTTGGTACAGTGAGGGCACCTGGTATTGGATTGCTCTATAATGAACTGGTCAGGGGTGTTCCTGCAATCTTTGGTCACTTCCTCACTACACTGCCAGCCATGCATTCAATGATCATTTTTGTCTGCATCAAATGGGTCCCAGTTCCAGTTGTGCCTCAGAATGAAAGGTTTCTCTTCCGTCGCGTCTGCCCAAAGAACTACCATATGTTCCGCTGTATTGCTAGGTATGAACTTCATCTTTCTGAGTTTCTAAAAATAAGTATACTCTGTTTACCTCTAAAATTGATGTTCATATGCCCATTGGAACCTTGAGACAACTTTGCATCTACAAATGTTGGATACTATGACACTTTCTTTTGTGTTTCATGTAATGCATGATGCCCTGATATTGATTTAGAATCTGTTAGAGAGCAACTGGGTGTGGTAGTAACTCATCAACTATTCTGCCAGCATTATTACTGTGTAGACAGGGCCTCAGGCTGGTGCTCTTTTGGGAGTGTGCAGTAGTTTACTGACCCCTCTGAAGTTTTGTAGTGCTGAGTTTGCTTTTATACCATAGTGAACTCAGATGCATTTCTATTAATTGAAGTCATTAGGTGATTCATGGCTGTTGTTTCAAACTTTTAGCTTGTTTCATCTCCTGATCTTTGCCTGCACTGTTATCCTGTTGCTAGGAGTTCTGTTCATCAAATAACAGCTTCGTCATGTCCAAATGTTCCATCCCCCCTCCCCCTTTTCTCTGGGCACCATCATGATGTCTGCATGAAGTTTGTACAAATTTTATGTGTGAATGTTTGCTCGTATTTATTCTTCGGTCTTTTTTTTAACTCTGCACAATGCTGCCCTCACTGGTATGGGTAGAGTGACACTGAATGCCTCGTCCATTTCCTTGCTCCTTGTGTGTTCCTCAGTCTTACCTTTGCCCTTCAGGAGTTAAGATGCAATCTTAGCTGTATTCATGTTCCTTCAGAACCCAAATCTGTATACAGTTGTATGTTTATTTATGAGCACTGTTATAGTCATTGATTCTTGGCTTGGATGTTAATGATTCGTGACTGCAGGTATGGGTACAAAGATGTACGCAAGGAGAACACCCAAGCATTCGAACAGCTTCTGATAGAAAGCCTTGAAAAGTTCATACGCCGAGAGGCCCAGGAACGCTCCCTGGAGAGCGACCATAATGATGACACAGACTCTGAAGATGAGATTGCATCTTCATCATCAAGAGTCCTTGTTGGTCCCAATGGTAGCATCTACTCGCTCGGCGTCCCACTTGCCGAGCCAGGCGGCGGCACCGACAACTCAGCCCTGGGATCAAGCTTGTCATTCGACGGATCGAGCCTGGACAACGAGCTCTCTTTCGTCCACAAGGCCAAGGAGTCAGGCGTGGTGTACCTTCTCGGGCACGGAGACATCAGGGCCCGGAAGGAGTCGTTCTTCCTGAAGAAGCTGGTGATCAACTATTTCTACGCTTTCCTGAGGAAGAACTGCAGGAGGGGCATCGCGACGCTGAGCGTACCCCACACGAGGCTGATGCAGGTGGCGATGCAATACATGGTTTAGGGTTGTCTAGCTACAAGCCCCCTCTTTATTCTCTCTCTTACACAAGATGATACTAACTCGCGGCGGTAGATAGTGAGGTGCAAGCGAGAGGTGTCTCAAGCTGCTTTTCCTTTTTTTGATAGAGGGAACACTAACCGATCTGGTGTTTTACCGAAAGTTGGTGAAAATTGAGCCAAAGTATAACCGATCTGGTGTTTTACCCGAAAGGTGATGAAAACTGAACCAAGGTATGATCATATACTGCATAACAAGGAAACCCTGTTCTGTGTGAAGCAAGGTACAAGCATGATGCTGTTCGCATGTAGTAATGTACAGTAGATAACACGTACATCCTACCCTGATGTGCCTGGTGGTTTTTGCTTGGCTGCTTGTGCTGAGAAGCGGGAGCAGATACTGATATTAGGATTCGAGATCGGCGTTCTGAGCAGATACTGATATTGATTGCCCAGCTGCACCTATCAGTAGTATCAGGATTCGAGATCCGGCGTTCTGCTGAGCTGCGCATACCTGCTGCAGACTGGGCGTAAGATCCGTACTCTTCAATACAGGTTACTTCGCGTGCTGGCTGACTGCCTGACTTGGCACTTGCACTTGTACTACTAGCTGGTAGTACAAGGAGTATATACGTAGGAGTACATCCACTAGTGGGTGGAAGAATAAGGAGGGGGCCATGTTCTGTCTCGCTCTCGTACCTAATCAATCTGCTGTCGATCATGCGTGTCGATACGTGCGGTGCGGTGCGGTGCTGCCGCGCAGGCGCAGGCGCAGCTGCAGAAGCACAAGCACCGGCCGGATCACATCGCAATCGCCGGGCCGCGGCACGGATGGATGGATAGCAGGGGTGAGGGTGAAACGCTAGTGCCCCGAGAATCTCCGGGAAATACGAGACCTGAAGGCCTGAGCGCGACCGCTTCTAGTGGGCGGCCGGGCCGGGGCCGGGGCCGGCGAGCGATGAGTGACCTGCGTCAAGGCGCCGTGGGGGATTGACATGTCGGCTGCCGGGGACGGCATGTCTGCGCTCCGCCTCCGCTGCCCCTGCGCGCCTCTGTCAGTACGTTTCAGTGTCATCACCCGGTAATTGATGGTGCTGTCGCTTTGTTTTTAGTCGCCGTGGGCGTCTTGGGCCTTGTTTACTTCCACCCAAAATCCAAAAACTTTTTAAGATTTTCCGTCACATCGAATCTTTAGACGTATGCATGGAGTATTAAATATAAACGAAAATAAAAATTAATTACACAGTTTGGTCGAAATTTACGAGACGAATCTATTGAGCCAAGTTAGTCCATGATTGGAAAATAATTACCACAAACAAACGAAAGTGCTACAGTGTCGCGAAAAAATTTCGGCCAGGAACTAAACAAGGCCTTGGACCCGCCAATCAAGAGTGATTGGAGCGGCGATTAGGACGATGATGGCTGATAATATCTCTCTCCCTCTTGGCTGTGTGAGTGGGAGGGTGATTGTCTGATTTGAGCCATCGATCGAGTATTGGTGTGTGACACGTGTCGTGGCCCCCACCAGGCCACTGGTGAGTGGAGATGGGCCAGGGGAGGAGCATGTGGGGCGCATGCGCATGTAGCCTAAGGAATCAGTACACTTGTTCCACGCAAGAAGACGTGCTTGATGCTTTTCCTAATAAACAGAACTATTGAAGGCATGATAGATCAGGGCTGGTCTCTATAGAGCATACGGTTTTTTTAGAGGAATCATTAGTTCATGTTTTTGAGTGATGTAGCCAATGTGTGCTCCAGAAATCAAGTACGTACATCGTACCGTATCAAATACTGTATATGCGAGTATTTTGGATAAAAATACTGTACGGAAGCAAATTACTGCGTGGGCGAGGACCAGGTGAAAAAAAAAACCCCAGCACCCACTAGTATATGCTCGGTCCATGCCCTACCTGTCTACCATATCACATCTTTCGAGTCGTCCATGATATGATGTCCATACTCCATACCGCTAGCTCCATCTACGTACTCGATCGAGTTTGACAACAATGCATCACCACATCTCTTTGGATATCCTTCTACATATTATATGCATACTTGTTAAACTGATCAGTGTAGGAATATGAATAGCCATTGAGTTTTATTAAATCTTACACAACCAAAATTTTCAACTTCTCCGGGGTTTCTCGTAGTGTTGTAGCATTCAAAATTTAGTACAAACTTTCCGTAGTAAATGTCTTCTAGTGAGAATTCCCCAGCGCTATGACTAGTGGTAGTGTTTTATTACTAATTAAAAACATAGTAGTATGTGTTCCTTTCTGTTATAAAAGTTTCGGCGATAATATATTCAGAAACAAATGAGGAGAGTGAAATTCTCTCAGTCCCAGATAGTACAAGAGGTGGTTAGCAACAACACAAGGGGTATGTTTCGATTGAGACGTGACAGGCAAATGCCTGTTAGGCAACAAATCCTTTCCGTAGATGTCCAAAATTTCAGATGCATGGGAAGTCTGTCTTGGCCAGGCAGCCTTTTCAAGCTGTCAACCAAACAGGCCGAAGTTCACCATTGTCCAAATCTTGATGCTGACAAATTGAAACATTTGTGAGTGCTTTCGAAGGGGGTTTTTTCATCAGGCGTGTGATAGAAGACTAGCTCATTTGATGGTGTATGTGTATGTATGTATGCCTGCATAAACACACAACACGGTAGATCTTCTTCTTCCACCATATGCTTTGCTGGATGGATCGTTGAAGTCTCCTCTATGAAGATGTGGCAATAGAGACAATATATACCGTATTGGATGTCTAGTTAATTAAGTTCAAGTGAAGGTGCTCTAGTTCAGCAGTGGAACTTCTTCGAAAATAAGATGATTAAGTATTGCTCACGGATCAAGGACTAGCCGGGGTATTAACTAGTTGACGGCCATCTTAAGGGTCCGTGTCTGAGTTTCAGTCATCCCCCCACCCCTTCTAATTTTTAGGTATACACAAGTTAAGATTCTACATTGTGTGTATCGGTTTTCTTGTAGAATCTGAATTCCTGTAAAAAAAAAATAAAGAACGCTGGAAATTTGCAAGGTGGAGCAATCCATCAGTGGCATGGCGAGACGTACAGAGTGCTACAGTTCCGCAGCTAGTACGTAGTCTAGTAGACTAGTAGTAGAGTATATAGGTCCATGTCCATGGACAGTTTAACCACCAATACCCGGGGCCGGGGGATCGATCGATGACACTGTAGATGGAGTTGGAAATTTCACCGTGCATGTTTTTTGGATTGGGGATTTGCGCCTAGCTGGGATGCCGCCAACGCGCGATGAATGGAACGAAAACGAACGAAGGGGCCGGGGATCATCAGCGAGAGCGAGGGGCAGGCGCGCTGCTGTGGCTGCCTGAGGGCGAGCAGGCAAGCATGCATGGGGTCGGCGGTGCGCATGCATCGCCGGGGCACGGCCGCAGGAGGGGGGCCCAGGTGGAAGCTGCTGCGACCATCTTCTGAGCCGGTGGCCGGCCGGGCGGGCCGTGTGTCTCCAAGCCCCATCATTCGCGGCAGGAAAAGAACCGCGGCAGGCACTGGCACAGGCCCACGCACGCAACAACGCAGCTGGACGACGACGACGATCGATGATCGTATTCGTTCATGGTGTGGGTGACTGCTGACTGGGTGCATGGCAGCAGTGAGCAGCAGCAGCAGCAGTAAAACGTGGCCGAGGACGGATCTTACCGGCCGGGTTTTGGCAGCATCGATACCGCGCCGCGGTAGGCTAGCTAGCTGCATGCATGCACCGGCCGGCCGGCAGCCCGGCAGAGAGGCACACTGTGGGTGTGGGTGTGGCCTCAGCTAGCTATAGTAGGCAGCCAGAGCCAGGCCACCAGCCGCTGTTTGTGATCGATGCATTGCCCTGCCCTGCCCGTCCGTCCGTCAAGGCCCTCTCTTGAGTCTCAGCATCAGAACAAAATGAGTGGAAGGTCGCACAGTGCGCAGGAGACTAGGAGTACTAGCTAGCTACAGTAGCTAGTAGGACGCACGGCACGCTAGGGGGGGCGAGGGAAACTACTCGAGCAGTGCATGGAATCCAACACACTCGAGGCCCTTGTTTAAGATCCGTTTTTTTTTTGAATTTTGACACTTTAACACTTTTATTTTTATTTGACAAACATCGTTTAATCATAGAGTACGTAGGCTTAAAAGATTCGTCCCACGATTTATAGGTAAACTATACAATGAGTTGTTTTCATTCATATTTAATGCTCCATGTATATGTCGTAAAATTCGATACGATGAGAAATTTTAAAAGGTTTTTTTATTTTTGGGATGAACTAAACAAAGCCTCAATCATCAGTCTCTCAAACTTTACCTATTTTTCGTTTGAGGCTTGTTTAGTTCACCCCAAAAATCAAAATATTTTCAAGATTCTCCGTCACATCGAATCTTGCGGCACATGCATAAAACATTAAATATAGATAAAAACAAAAACTAATTATACAATTTATCTATAAATCACGAGATGAATCTTTTGATCCTAGTTAGTTCATGATTGGACAATATTTGCCATAAACAAACGAAAGTGCTACCGTAGTGAAATCTAAAAACTTTTCACATCTAAACAAAGCTGAGAATTGAATTCGGAGAGATCATGCATGCATTATTCATGCGTGGTGCGTGCAGAGAGACTGATGATGAATTCGATCGAAGCCCGGCTGGACTTGTGTGTAACAGAACAGTAGTTGCCCCGGCCGGCCGGCCCGCCGCGCGGTGGCCGGCCGGCGGTACCTGAGCCTGACACGGCCGGCCAGATGAGAGCTGGTGTCATGTGTCTAGTCACACATCAAATTCAGAGCTCCAATTATTCGGCCGTACGCCGCAAGGATTGCATCATATCACGCCGCTGCCATGCACTGCGCACCCAATTACCATCATACTCCTCCTACTCGCCGGTCGCCGCAGTAACAAACGCATCGCCCAGCAGTCTTTTTTTCCCCTCTGCGGCTGCCTCCTTTGTAGCTTTCCCTGCGTCGCATGCAGCGCGTGCTTTATGTGCCTCTGGATCATATCCTATTCCTGTACCTCTCTGTGCGTACGTCCTAGTACAGATCACTGTGCTCGTCACACACCATAATGCTGCTATCAGTAGCTGTGTTAACAATCAACAGTAGTAACTGGTCACAGGGAGAACAAGATTAGA
>Ga0182004_10004144_pt1 | contig 11655 bp, 11 predicted proteins | sample Sormic07211540_1_FD_120479 | JGI IMG/M metagenome (GOLD analysis project Ga0182004, IMG submission 120479) | Endophyte microbial communities from Sorghum bicolor roots, Mead, Nebraska, USA - 072115-40_1 MetaG | ecosystem: Host-associated > Plants > Roots > Unclassified | place: USA: Nebraska...
TGCATTTGCACTCTCAATCACTAATCACTATGCAGATTCGTCCAAAATTCTACTGAAACCCCAGCCTAATCTGGACCTTCCAAAATGCACAGACTGATCTTCTCCTTGGAACGCGAACTGATCTTAAAATTAAGCGCCTCCTAAAAAAAAGCTTAACCAAAGCAAACCCCTCGCCCCCACGCAAACCCCGATACCTTCGCCTTCTCCGCCCGCGCCGTCCGTCTCCGTCGATGGCGATGGAGATTCCAGCGCAGGTGCGCCGCTACTGGCTGCCGATACTCCTATTCACCGCCGGATTCCTCTTCCAGGTCGTCGTCCTGCCCCGCCACTTCCCGCCCACCCACTACGACGGTGAGAGCCCCTCCGCCGTCCCCACTCCCGCTTTGCGCTCTCCGATTCGGCCGCGTTCTGGCTCCTGAAACTGGTTTTTTTGGATTGGTCGTGCTGTGTGGTTTGCAGTGCTGGGAGTCGAGAGGTTCGCGCCGGTCGAGCGGGTTGTGGAGGCCTACGAGTCGCTCTCCAAGGAGTGGTGAGTGCTATTGATGCGACTTACTGATAGCTTCTGTTTGAATTGATTTGGAAGTGTGTTGTTCTGTGGAGTTCGTTGTGGGAACTGGGGAGTGTATTTCACGACTATTGCAAGTCGTAACGGGTAATCTAGTTGGAGTTTACGAATTTGCTGGTGTTTCTGCACTTGTTTGTGCAAAATCTAGTCTGGTTTGCTTTTGTTTACATGGAATGAGAGGGACGTATGATTAGTGCCTGCCTGAATCACCAGCTTTGAGATAGTGCAGACGCATCACTCGTTTCTCCACTCCAGTGTTAGTAAGACACTGTTTGTTTGTTTGTTTGAGAGAAATTAGTAAGATACTGAGGATGATTGCTTGCTTGTTGCTTATACTGGTTGATATTGTTCTTTTGCATACCTGCTTTACAGAATCTGAGTGAATCTTTTGTTGATGTTAACCCAGGCTATCTGAAACGAATCACCAACCAACTGTTGATATTATAAAGGTGAGGTCAAAATCTAGAGCTCAGTCTACTAGACTTGGTAGTTGGTAATGTTTGCATAGAATATAGTAATTGTTTTGTAAGAATTGCCTACGTCCTAGGCATGGGAATAACTTTCCATAGCAGACCATTCATGTATCTATGTAGTCATAAACTTTTCACACCTTCTGTCTTTCAACTTTAAGAACCATTGAGATTATAATCCAACTTTTTCTCTGTTTTCCCTCCAAATGCTTGCTATGAGAGTAATATATGAAACTTCACAAGTCTTTGATGGTTCGTACAGATCCGTTATGCATATGAGCTGTTGACAAATCCAGTTTTAAAGAGGGACTATGATCTTTTTGGACTGGATGAGCATAAGGTGACCACTCTCTCCCCTTCTCTCCGTTTGCGTGCACGCCTATCAGTTGAAAGTTTCTTCAGTTTTATCACTTCTATTTCCCTATTGGTCTTAAGAGTTTTCCCCTTCCATCTGGTAGGATGTCCTCGAGAGAGTCAAAGAAAAATATCAAACGGAGCACTTTCTCAAAATTGATCTCCCATTGTTAAAAGACTCTGTAGTCAGTAAGTTCCCGCCTATCTAATCACTTGTAAATTGTACTGACTACTGATGTATTTCTTTGCTTTTGTTATGTTTGGCATAAAACTATGTCAATTTGTTAGGTTTGATTGATGATGCCTTCAATGTACTCACACATGAGTCGTTCATGTCTGCTATTAATGAAGAACACCCGTTAATCATACTGGTTAGATTTTATGCTACCTCTATAAGCGATTAAGCTTCCGTTGTTTTATTTACATTACTTATGCATATTTTTAGTATCTTCTTCTGGAACGAATCACTGAACTTACTGCTGATTCTTGCTCTGTTTTCTAGGTATATTCAAAGGGCAGTCCTCGGTGTGCTCAATTTATTGAGTACTGGAAGCAAATTGGTATGTTTCTTCATTCTGACTTGGATGCTATTTTTAGTTTGTTGCTTCGTTTGGAAAGAAACCAACACATTTAGATACTTAATGGAAAATGCAACCTATTGTAGGATTACACATTTGGCTGCTGTTTTGTTTGTTGCTTCACACTGATAGTCTTACATGAAATTATTTACTATTGATGGGGTAAGTGCATTGACTTTAGTAGTTATTAACAGTATTGAAGGATGATGAAAATTGGAATTGCAGTAAATTGCATGGTCAGATCTAGAAAAAACATTCTTTACTATTTAACTGCCAAGCGGCATGCTATGAGAAAGTCATATGCTGATATACATATAATCGAATTTGTCTACTTAGAATTTGTTATTTTTAAGACTGAGAATATTCCTCAGGTGAGCAAGCTTTGAAATTTTAGTGTTTTGTCTGGGAGGTACTTTATTGATCTTTTGGCAGTTTAGTTGACACTCGACAGTATTTTCTGTTCCTTTAGAAATTATTTGGTGTTTCCAACAATAACTACTGACAAACATTGTGAATTTAGAATTCCCAAGAAAAAATCTCCGACTTGGTTCCCCCCCTCATAATATTTGATTGCATGGTCTAGGCACTCAATTGGATGGAATCGCCAAAACTGCTATGGTAGAAGTTGGTGATTCACAAGTGGCAGGTTATTTCGCCGAAAAACGGTTCTCCAAACAGCCATTTTTCCGTAATGGTATGTCAACGCAACAAGTCTTGTTAGTCATAATGATGCGAACTTTAAGTTAGTTTAGGTTTCACAGGTGATCCACTTCAACATACTGACCCTCTATTTGAAACATTGTTAGTTTGTTACATGGTTTTGTCAAACAGAGTAGGTCAGTGAGGGAAGTGGATTGCTATTTTTTGGTAGTGGAGAAGTTCTGTCCTCAATTTTCTTTTGAGAAAAAAGGTATTCTTATTCTATGGTTCATTCATTCCATACTCGTGCAGGTGTACCAACACTTGTTGCATACCCTGCTAACTGCAAAAGTTCATCCTGTTACAAGAGGTGACTATTTTGGCCAGACTCAGTTTCCTGATCATATTTAAGTCTGTGATTCCTCTTTTCCTGATATATCAGCATTCCCATGTTGAGATTTTATGCCACGCCATTTTCCATCTGTGCTGAAGACATGGCATATTCGGTACACGGTCTAAATAACCATGTTTTCTATGCCTAGGTACCCAGGTGGGCTTTTTGTCGATTCTGTTGTTGATTGGGTTGCAACATCAGTTGTAGGGTTGCCTCGAATCTTGTACTATTCAAAGGAGACATTGGTGAGCCTTATGATTAGCTCTATTTCTTTATTTATCCTATGTCGATGTGTTCTTTCTAAATATTTGAAATTGAAAGCAAATTGGAGGCCTGTTCGAAATGTAATCTATTATTTGAGTTTGTAACTAAGATGCATGTGACTTACTGAATCATCAGTATGAATCTGCATCCACAATTCCTTTTTAGAGATACAGATTCTAGTATGGTTAGTGAAAAATTGTCATTTCTTGCATGGGGAGCAGTCAGGACTCAGGACTAGGTTTCTCACCCACTTATTTGGGATGTTTATCTTATGACATCATGGAACTATTTTAATTATACAATCCTTATGGCTAAATTGTAATATAAATGTAACCAACCAACACACTCCTCTACGTATTGTTCTTGTTGCTTTGCATATTGCTGCCCCGCTCAGTGTTATTATTCAGCAATTGCAGTTAGGTTTGATAGGCTTCATTTGAGAGGAATTATGGTTCTAATGCAGAGCTTTATTTCCAGGGCCCCCAATTCATTGGGAAGAGCGGCCATCATAAGGTTGTATAGCTTTTGCTGGAGCACCTTTACCTTTTGGGCTTTTGGCCACTCACAATTGCTCATACCATCTTTGCATGCATTATGTAGGTCAAAGTTATCTTTTTCTCAAGTACTGGACAGCGTGCTGCTCCATTCTTTCGCCAAGCTGCCCAAGAGTTTTCAAGTTATTCATCATTTGGATTTGTCCTATGGAGAGAAGATGAATCCCAGATTTGGTGGAATTCGTATGTGCTTTTTGAGTTTTGTACAACTTTTTGTTATCTATAAATCATGCCTTTGTATAATCTATTAACAGTAGCTATTTATCACAGTTTAATATTATATATATGTTTATAATGAGTAAATAAATATGAAAAATTTTATCAACTGATACAATTTACTAAAACTATTGATTACTAGCATTTAAGGCTCTATTAGTTGCAGAAATTCATTCTGCAGAGTCTGCACATTTTACACAATTATTCATCACTTCCTATTTACAGTAACTATTTCATACTTAGCTACTAATCGTTGATCATCAAATTTTCTCAGATGGCATTAGATATATTCTGGCTAAAATATATTTAGATATAGCGGATAAGAATCACCAAATTGCTTTTTGCTGGTCTGAACATATCCTTCCCATCCTGCGGCTTTTATTGTTTCAAAGTGGTATTATATACTACTATTACAATCATCTTCATTGTTCAGAGTCTTATTGCACATACCATTTCGTGCATGTATATATGGTTTTACATATGATGGTGCATCCAACCTTAAGTTCAAAAATAGTCTCAACTCAGCTTTGTCAATGATCTATTTCCTGATCCTTTGTTTTTTCTTTTTTTTTGGATATGTTTATATGCCTTGACTTGAAAGTTTCCCATTTTTTGGCTACAAAGAAACTCTTAATCAGATAATTAGTGTTACAGTCTGACAATTGAATGCTGATGCCACAATAGTAGCTACTTAGATCGACAGCATGTGATTTACTGATTTCAAGATCAGTGAGCATTGAGCAATTGAGCTACCGCATTTTAATGAAGCGAAACATTATTATGGTCCCATCTGTTAGTACACATGGTAAAATTGGTCACACAATCTTGTCTACTTCGGATCAGGTTAGGGGTGGAATCGGCTCCAGCACTTGTTTTCTTGAAGGGACCAGGCACAAAGCCTTTTGTACATCATGGCAAGATTCCTCTCCCCTTAAGTTTTTTTTTTATTTTTTTATTTTTGCAATGCAGAGGTTATGCTGATTGTTGACATCCCCATTCAGGAATTTTTAGCAAGTCAGAGTTCATAGAGATGATGGAGGAGCACAAGCACCATGGTATTGTTGAACAGTTTCTGAACCAATTGTACTGAATTATCAAGCCGCGTAGTATTGTTTAGGATGCAGTTTCCTTAAATGAAACAAAACATTTCTTTATCACCACATTCACTCCTTTACTGTTCTTGTTTAGAACTGCGACAGCTAAGAAGTGACACATCTTTGGAACTGGGTTGTGATGCTAGAGGCCATTCACGTGCTGGCAATGATGCAGCAATTTGGTATTGTGTAATTGTCGCTGGTCGTCCGGGTGCAGAATTAAGTAAGAAGAGACAAGTAAGTTTTCATAGTTAATTGCAATGCACAAATTGGTATGGTTTATTATCTGAATAATCTTCATTACTAGTTTGCTAAGTATATTGGTTTGCATTTGAAACTAGATTTTGCGTAAGGCCCAAGACAAACTGTTAGGTGATGTTGACGGAAGTGCTGGGGAAGTCGATAATTCAGTAGAGACATCAAGTGCTGCAACTGCCTTCAAAGATGATAGGTTGACCTTTGTTTGGTTAGATGGAGAAGTACAAAAGGTAGAGTGCTTTATAATTTCGAACTTTACTATTTATCTCTTATTATCTATAAGTCATCTTGGGGATAGGATCTTATCCAGTTTGGAATGTTATCTCTTGTTAGTTGGCAGGTATAGATTGATTTGTTAGGACCAGCTCTGTATAAGGCATGGTATTAAACTTTTTTTATATATAAAAAAGGAAAAATGAATCAAAGAAGTATCCACCAGCCTGAGTTTCTCCCAAAGTCCCTCCATTTCAAGCCATGCCATGCGGCCTCATTGCCTGCGATGGTTATCCCGACATGATCTAATGGTCATAACAAGTACTACCTTAGGGGCCAGAATACTAGACCCTTGTGGATAGAACCATAATGGATTTGATTCAAAATGTTCTGTGGTAGTCATAACAATTATGTGGACCAGTAGTTTACAGTGCGTGCTTCATTGATTCTGTGAAAAAACACTACATGCGAGATTGGTCTGTGCTTTTGTCTATTTGTTACTTGTAGCCTTTTTAGAACTTCAAGGTGTCCTCCAATTGCTTAGAGGATAATGAGTTGTTGATTCTGAAATATGTGTTTCCCACCGAATGAAATGCTCCGGACCTCTGGTTATATTATAGTTGTCCTTAATTCCCATGTACGTCACTGGAACCTGAGCAACAGAAACACATCAGATCCTGACTTCAGCAAATTTGTGGGCCATTCCAGTGTCAGCAATGAAATTGCTTTTCTTATATTTGTAAATACGAATAACATCATGAGCATATATTTTGGCAGCAAATTTGTGCCTTCTATCTTGCCACTGATTATACTGGAGCCTGTGGTCCTAGAGACTTTGGAGATGACAATGATAAACCTGAAATTTTCATTGTTCGATTCCAAAGAAATGCAACATATGAGGCACTGAAAGCTGAAAAAAAGAACAATCTTGTGGACGTTCTCCAGGGACAGCATACTGATGCGTCCCAGCTAGTGGCAAGGTACAAGGGTCTAGATGAAATTGAAGAGGTGAGAATTTAATGGTTTGTACCTTCTAGTGCATTATCTATGTGTCTTCTGATAATTATGTCAGGTTTGGTACCTCAACACTAAAAGATCGCTGCTAATTCTATACCTGTTTTAACTAATATTGCAGATAAATAGGTGGATCTCTCAGATTATCAAAGATGGAGATACTAGAGAAATTCCTTACTTTGTAAGTCTCTTGCATGTTACTCCCTCTGTTCCAAATTATAAGACGTTTTGGCTTTTTCTAGATACATTGTTTTTGCTATGTATCTAGACATAGTGTATATCTAAGCGCATAGCAAAATCTATGCATCTATAGAAATGCTAAAACGTCTTAAGGTTAGCTAGACATATGTAGACTTCAAGAATGCCCATTCCATTAATGATTTTGAATTAGATTGCCTTTTCAGTTAAAGAATGCTCTTATAGTCTCCCTAGCATGTATCCTTAAATGAAAGGGGTAAGAATATATAAGAAATAGTCTCCCTGGCATGTATCCTTAAATGAAAGGGGTAAGAATATATAAGAAATGAAATGTACTTCCACATACACCAAAGGACGATTGACTCAATTGCTTGACTTGTCTTACTTGATCCAGTCTTTGTCCAATGTATCTCCTGCTTTCGACGACAGTCAACATTATTTGGTCGATACAAGTTGCCTCTAACCATTTTTGTATGAACACCCGTTCTATCTACCCAAGCACCTAGAAACTTGTTGGCACTAGCAGTAAAAATTCACCATGGCTTAACAATTACTATATGCAATTGAGGTCTAAGCATTAATTGTACCAGGGACGAAAATGCTTTCACTTAACTTCTGAAAATAATGCTTTCTGAGCAGTCACATTGCACAAAGTGTATACCATATCCCCCATACTGTTAATCTTTGCGGTGTTCTTTTGTGTGTGTAGACTTCAAAGGTGCCAGACCTTGTACCAGAGGAAACGAACAAAGAATGGCTGAGAAGTTCTAAAAGTATCCGCTCAGCAGGGAAAAGTCTAAAAGATAACATTGGTTTCCATGTCCAAGATTACCTAACCCACCCAATGATTGGTTCATATTTGCTTATGTGCGGATGTATTTCTATGGGAATAATATGGTTCAGGAACAACAAATCAACTCAAAGTACTCGACAGGTAGTTTCATGTTTGATCTAAAATTAGATGAGCATTTACCTTATTTACTGAGTTCTCCCCATGTCTATGCTCAATTTTCTTAATGTTGATCAGTCAGTTACAGTTAGTTTGTGATGTAGGTTTTGTCTACTACTACACTACATACACCTGAATTTGTAAACCCAAAATACCATAGAAATACAATCTGAATAAATTGTGATGTCGCTGATCTAACTGTTACACTCCCACATGATTCACTATTCATTTGTTTCCAACAAAAAAAAGTCACTTGGGTGGTATTTGATCTGAAGGTTCTCACATTCCATAAAACCGACTCATTTCCTTGCAAATCGAAACATCACGTTCTTAACACTTAAGAAAGTATGTTTATGTTTTACTTGTTACTCAGCATTCAGAACTCTAACAGTATGTGGTGTCGTCTCACAGGAGAAAGCTCCGAAAGACAAGACAAAGAGGCCTCGTCCAAAGCTTAGCACGTCGCTCTTCGGTGAACCTTCTGTCGCAGACATTGACCCAAAAGACGCTCGTCAGTGGGAGATGTCAGACTCGGATTCAGACTAATGACTTGCTCCTTACATTTGGACCTGACCTACTGCAAGGATGTGTTAAACTTTAGTAAACTATATATAGTAGTGCGGTGGCCCTAGTTTTGGCAAATGAGGCATAGTATAACCGATTTAGTGAAAACAGTTGTATCACTGAAGTAATCAAGTTATAGTGAAAACAGTTGGATCTCTGAAGTAATCCAGAGACATATTTTTGCTATTGTTATGTTGACACCTGCTTGTAAACTGACAAGCCTGGTGGAGATTTCTGTTAAACTATGATCTCAGAATGGAGTGAACTATAGTAGACAGGAACATGTCTGTCTCTAGAATATGTAAATGATGTATCCCACAACAAACAACGTACATGCATATTTGGTTTAAGCTGGCATGTATTTGCGTCGTGTCCAAGCCAAAACAGCTAAAATTGTGATACGGGCTTCAATGTTTTGATTTTTTTCTATAAAAAAAAAATATAATGCCGTTCAGGCATGCCGCGTGCATTTGCTGCAATGCTCGATCAAACTGCAGGTTGCCAAACACCGGCTGAGATTTAGGAGAGCTAGTTTGGGCAAAAACTCAAACCAAACGCAGATCAGCTTGAAAGTTGTTAATATCTTAAGGGGAGTGGTAAAAATTTTAGGTTTATTGTTGTGTTTGGTTTGTTATCAAGTTTGCTTCATTCTGCTAGGAAGTTGGTAATTCTAATTGGTGAAGAGAGAAAAGCCAAAAGTAGTGCCACCAAATTTGTGGTTCTAAATTCTAATGTTGGCATTCCAGCGCAAGGCCCTGCTCAACTTGCTGTCTGGCTGCTCCGCCAGCCTCAAAAAGCATGTCACCAAAAAGAACATTCTCTCTCGCAACAAGCTGCTGATCGGGGTCGCGGACCTGCGCAAGCTGGTGTCGGCCACGGGGCTGAGCTGCAAGAACATTGACGTTGCCGACACGGCGCCTAATGTGCCTGAATGATCTTGCAACAGTCTCTTCTTTGTGGCGGCTTGCGTCAACAACCCAACGGTCGTTGGGAAGTTTATTTTGTTGGTGCGTCTATCGTAGTGGATCATGTTGCTCAATGCCTTTTACATTTCCCCTTGTGCTTGGGGCGTTCGCCTTCGTTTTAGTACCACCAGTGCTTGTCGGTGCTATAACCTGGAACTATGAATCGGTGTTTTTATGTTGTGTCTTGGAACGTCCGCGGCCTTGGCGACTTGGACAAAAGTACCATCGTTCGCAATGCTTTCTTTGATGTAAAACCTTCTATTATTTGCCTCCAGGAGACAAAACTGGATTGTGTCAACCATTTCAAAGCTAAATCTTTCTTGCCTAGTAACCTTGCATCCACCTTTGTATTCGCACCGGTGGATGACACTAGAGGTGGAATTCTTACTGCTTGGGAGTTGGGACCCTGTTCTGTTCTCCCTTACGAACTTTTTCTAAAACCTCACTCCCTCACTACCTCTTTCTCTTTCACAGTCACCAACACTTATGGGCCCTCGAACCATTCAGGCTCGCTGCCCTTTCTTCAAAACCTCCGAGAGCTTCCACCTTTGATTGGTGGTCCGTGGATTCTTTTGGACGACTTCAACCGTGTCAGATGTAGACAAGAACAATGGGCAGTACAACTCCTCCCTTGCCACAACTTTCAATGACGCCATCGAGGATTTAAACATATCTGAGGTTGATCTTTCCGATCGTCTCTTCACCTGGATCAATAAGCAACCTTTTCCAATCCTTGCCAAATTGGATCGCGTCTTCTCCAACAACTCCCTCAACCTTGTCTTCCCCCTCACCAATCTCTCCTCTCTCCCTAGACCTAGTTCTAATCACACACCTCTCCTCCTCGCTTTGTCCACCTCCCTCCCTAAAGATGGCTTCTTCCGTTTCGAAAACTACGAATCAAACTTTCCTACCCTCTGTTCTCCCTGCTTGGCAGCAAACACCGGTTCGCACAGAGGCAGTTGGCCAGCTATCCCCCTGCATCAAGTTGACAAGAGCAGCGGCCAAGGTTTGGGCGCGGTGTAACAAGACACCATCACACCTAATCCATAATTGCCAATTCCTAATTCAGCTACTTGATTACTTTGAAGAAACACGACATTTATCCAACAATGAGTTTCAGGTCAGAAAGAATGCACAGGAAGGCCTTGAGCAGGTTGTCAAGGCCAAAGCAACAACATAGAAGCAAGAACAGAGCCATCCTGGAGGGAGACTGCAACACCGCCTTCCACCATGCGCAGGCAACTCAGCGCATGCGCCACAACTTCATTCGTATGGTGTGAGTCAATGGAGAGGAAATTGTCAACCACGATGGAAAAACATCAGCCCTCACTAGTTTTTTCAGTTCCTTTATCAGGGTACCTAGGAGCTCGGTGGCTACTGACTTGGACAACTTATATGTGGGACGACCATAGCCCTCGCCGAACTAAGACCTTTACGGAAGCCGAAACCAAGCTTGCTCTCTAGTCCATGAATCTGAATAGTGCGCCTGGCCCGAACGGCTTATACCGACCTTCTACAAGGCCGCTTGGGAATGCAGATCATGAACTTCATGATGGCCTTCCACTGCAGGGACGCACAGCTCGAGCGAATTTAATCGCTGACACATGGTTCTCATCCCAAAGAAACTGGGAGCTGTTGACGTCGATGCGTTCAGGTCGATTTGCTTGCAAAATTGCAGTCCCAAGATCCTGTCCAAGGTCCTCACCAGGAGGCTGCAAGACGACATTTCGAATCTCATCGACCTCAATCAAACGATTTTTATCAGGGGCAAATCCATCTCTGATACCTTTGTCTACGCCTTGGAGCTTGTCCAGGTGTGCCATAAGCGAAAGAAGCCTGCGAGTGGTTGATGTGTCCATCAATAAAATTGATGCCTACATCGTGGAAGACCTTGAGTGATGAGGTACATAACTTTTTAGGCTTCACTTTTTACATTGTGGAAGGCCTTGGGCTAAAGCCAACACAATTGTTAGCGTACATTATTCCTGGCCTTATGTATGCCTGGCTCGTGCTAGGGTGCCAACCAAGTACCTTGAATTACATCTCCGTGTTCTAGCTAAATTGAACCTGCACTTTGGCTCATAGTCATACCAATGCTAGGTTGAACAATCAATCAAACTCTATATATGACAAAATAACAATACTCTCATAACTCAATTCACTGAGAGGTTGTGAGATTATTCATATGTTAGTTTATTTTGTATAACTAAAAAAATTGACTTAAGACAAAACTAGAACGACTTCACTTTTGGTGAAAATCAAGCATTATGGTACTCTACCAGAGTTTGGAGAATGGTGACCATCTCAAAAGAGGGGCAGATTCAGGGCTAAACAAAGTATATTAAGCTGTTTTTATACAGGGCTAA
>Ga0182004_10004145_pt1 | contig 11654 bp, 9 predicted proteins | sample Sormic07211540_1_FD_120479 | JGI IMG/M metagenome (GOLD analysis project Ga0182004, IMG submission 120479) | Endophyte microbial communities from Sorghum bicolor roots, Mead, Nebraska, USA - 072115-40_1 MetaG | ecosystem: Host-associated > Plants > Roots > Unclassified | place: USA: Nebraska...
CCAAACTGTGTAATTAGTTTTTATTTTCGTCTATATTTAATACTCCATGCATGCGTCTAAAGATTCGATGTGACGGAGAATCTGAAAAATTTTGCAAAATTTTTTGGAAACTAAACAAGGCCTTAACATACATATCACCTTAAAGATGGTTAGTATGATCATATACTTTGTCTACGCATTTAGTTTGGTCATATACACTCTAAATCTATAAATATTTAATGTGTAGATATGCTCATATGGAGTCTAACAAAATTAGATATTCCATTTTATGATTTTTTTGTAATTTATTATGATTTTTTAAAGATTTAGCCCAAATAAATAAAACATAAAAAGACAAAACATTTATAGAAAAACTTTGTACTGAAGCATACCATATTATATGTTTATTGTGTAGATCTACTTATGTAGAGTCCAAAAAATAGATTTTCTATTTTATGATTTTCGGTGATTTACTATAATTTTTAAAGGTTCGATTGAAATAATTAAAGAAGAAAAGGAGAATACATTGTTACTTTAGCAAAACCTTCATTCACTATAGCAAAACCGCCTTCGAAACCGCTCTAGAAAGATAAAATATACGGTTTGAAAAGTTGAGAGAGATGATTTGTCTAGTTTTAGAACTGAGGGAGGAAAAACGAACTTTCTGGAAATTTGTGAGGAAAAGTAAACTTTTTCCTTGCAGCATGTGGTTCGGGACCGAACCATGCATGGATCGGATTATCGGATATCTTCTCTAGATGCCGCATCATCCCGTGCGGGGAAATCCTCACCGAACGACGCCGTCCGGGACGGAGCGTCTCGCTTTCCTCCCACCCCTCCTGCTCCCCCCCTCCCTCTCGGCGACTCGGCTCTCCCTCCAGCGGGAACCAACCGGAGCCGCACGGACTGCTGCTGCCGGCGCCTGGCCGTTCTCTCATGGCGACGCCGCCTCCGCAGGTGATCGACCGACCCCTCCTCGTCACCCTTCTCTCTAGTTGCTAGGGTTACGTTGTGTGGTGCTTGATTGCAATTGGATGATGAATCAGAGGCCCAAGGGGTTTGCGTTTTTCCAACCTCAAGTTCTCCTACCGGATTCGTTCTGAAGTTAACACAGGTTGATATGTTGGATTGCAGATTCCTGGTCCCTCTCCCTGATTTCTCATGTGTTGCATCAGTGTGGATGCCATTTCTGTCCTTGTTAATTAATAGAGGATTGTATTCTCCTTTCTAAAAAAAACTTATGTAGTGTTTGCATTCCCTTAGACATTACAAATGGGAGAACAGGCAGATTAGACGGGAAAAAAATTATATAATGATCACTATATGTCTTTCAGTCCTTGTTAATAGAGGATTATATTCTCTTGTTTAAAACCAAAACTTATATAGTGTATGCGTTCCCTTGGACATTGTAAATGGGATGACAGGCAGATTAGACGGGAAAAAAATTGTACTCATCAACGATGCTACTTTTTAGCTGCTTGTATGGTGGTTTTGTTTTTTCGGTCTAGGTTGAGAACACAAAGGCATCATATTACTTAATGGTCCATTTGAGGAAAGCAATAAGAATAGGATTGACTATCTGAACACAAGAATTGGGAGGAAAGCAATAAGAATAGGATTGACTATCTAAACACAAGACTTGGGAGGAAAGGAACAAGAATAGTTTTGATTATCTAAACACAAGAATTTACAAGGATAATGCAACCTGCACCAAAATGACAAGGCTTAAGAGATGTCCTTTCTTTCAGTTTTGTCAAGTTTTACTCAAACGCTCCTTGTTCCATGATGCTATCCATGTGATATTGAGGAATAAGTAGCCGTGTTTTTTAATACAGTCGGACACAACCTAAAAATTAAGCTAGTTGGGACTATTCATTAGGTTAGATGAGACGGATAGCATATATTTCAACCTAGTCCTACATGCCATTGGGGAACTAAGCAATCAGCTTATTCGGGCACCTTTTTTGGATACCCTGGCCAAAATTGCAGGGGACCCAAGATGAGATCCATATATGACAATCCAAATTGTCGAATTTTGTAATATATTACAAAATTTTGTAATATATTGACCATATAGGATTGTATTGGAGCAATTGATGGGACAGATATAAGAGCATGTAATAGTAAGTCTTCTTTCATCATTGGAAGTTATTCGCATTCCAAAATGTATTGGGAGCTGTAGATCTTGATGTTCATTCTACCAGAGGACAACTGGACACCAAAGCCACGGAGGGCAGCACGAGAACAAGCAAATAACCATATGTTAATGATAGAAAAGAGACAAATGATTACTGAGAGAATGTGGGCATATCGTTATAATCACTGTGACAACTAATATGTAGTGCTTTATGTAATAGTGAACTAGTAATGACAATGACGTGGGCCTTGTCCTGCTTGCTTTCTTTATGTGATGTACTACTAATGTTGTGAACAAATCTTCAGTATTGTCATTGCAATAACCGGACCTTGGGCCGTTTATATTAATTAATGTGTGTTTTTCTCTTTTTTACTGCATCCCTGCATTTTTTTTCCTATTGAATCTTTGTAACAATTTATCTTGGTGCTCATTGTCATATTTTTACAACTTCACAGGACATGGACCTAGAGCAACATGGGGACAACATGGCAGGCAAGGGTGGAGCTGGACAGGTCTATTGGTCCAACGCAATGTCTAGTTTTGTACTCAAATATTTGGCTAACCTAGTTGCGAGTGGAACTAAAACCACGAGCGGCTTCAAGCAAGCTCATCTTAACAGTTGTGCTAGAGCTTTGTATGAGAAACTAGGTGTCCAGCGCAGCGGTGGACAAGTTGGTAACCATCTTAGGAAGTGGAAAAGGATTTATGCAAAGATTGAGAAGCTGAAGAACTTGAATGGAGCTGTTTGGGATGAACATAATTGCATAATCGGTCTTGATGCAGAGCATTACAATAATCATATTAAGGCAAGTAATCAGCATCTTCTTATAGTTTGATTGTTGCAATTTTAGGTGCAACATATATTTTCCTATCGTGATATGGATTTTGACTTGTAGGACCACCGTGAAGATGCCAACTACTTGAACATTCCTATTGATCACTATCATGAGATGGCAACTATATGTGGCAAAAAATTGGCAGCCACTGCATATGGTAAAGGATCAAATGAGCCACTTGGTGTTGAAGTGACTGAAACATATAATGCACCAACTGTGGATGAAACTGGTGCATATGCTAACGGATCAAATGAGCCACTTGGCGTTGAAGTGACTGAAACAGATAGTGCACCAATTGTGACTGAAGCAGATAATGCACCAATTGTGACTGGAACAGATAATGCACCAATTGGGGCTGAAAGAGATAATGCACCAATTGTGACTGAAACAGATAATGCACCAACAGTGACTGAAACAGATAATGCACCAAAACCCATGTCTAGTGAGCCAAGTGAACAAATCGTTACTGATGATGGAACACACTTAGGCAACAATGGTGCAGAGTCCTCAGGTACTAAACAGCCACCATCAAAGAAGCAGAGGATTTATACTGATGATGACTTGGTTGTGATAATGAGTCGGACCCTTGGCGAACTTGCTTCGTCTATAAAAAAGCTTTCTGAACAACCTGACCTTCCTGTTCCAAAGGGGTTGTATGAAGAGCTAAAGAGCATCCCAGGGTTTGAGGAGGCACATCTTGAGCACTACTATGCTTATCTGTGTGAGAATCCTCCACTTGCAAGGGCATTTTATGCACTGCCTCAACTTACTAGCAAAATTATATGGGTGGCTAGGTACATCAAGAATCACAGGTCCGAACTAATTTAAGTACTCTGATGATGTGGTGGTATTTTGGTCTAATCACTAGGGATGGAAAAAAAGAACTTTGTGTAATGTGATGGTTTGGTTGTATGGAGGGTGGTAGTGTGTGACTCTAGTCTGTATGGAACAACCTGGACAGGCTACTATGGCAGTATATGGAATGTGATTATAGTAGAGACCGTTTAATATAGCATAATGTAGATCAGTGGTGAATTGTCCTGATTAATTTTATTCTTTATTATCTATTGTTGTTATTTTCAAAAAGTTCTTTTTTCACCAAAAGTGTGGATGGACCTATACAACCAACCGCACATGATTTTGTACCAACTCATACCGTACCATACAGCCATCCAAACAAAAATCATGCATCGTAAGCTAACCAAACAATCAACCTGTACATCTCAACCAAAAATTGTGAATCATCAGGTAACCAAACAATCAACCTATAGCATCTCGCCCCAGATTTGTCCCGTCCATCCTCTTCTGAACCAGGATGCCATCCTCTTCGGCCCTTTCCATCCATGATGGTCCATCCCATCCACCTCCATACACCCAACAAACACTGCTCGTATTTTGCACAGAATCCCAGATGCGTACTAAAAACAACACGGAATTTCAGGTTGGAGTGGGGTGGGTCGGTGTTTCAAAACTTCCAAATACCTGACCATTCCCTATGCTCGTACTACATTACCAACCCTATTTAGCAATGAAATTGCTTTGAGAAAATCCAAAGAAGTTCGCTATACGATTTACCAAGCACCACGCCACGCATTTCTCCATGTCCATTTCTGAAAAATGCTCATTTCTCCATGTTCATCACCCATGATCCATATCTGTGTGCGCAACTGAAGTCCGAACCTAATCTGAACTTCACTTTCTGATAGCATCGCTAAAATTGATGCAGCATTCTCAATCATGTCTGTCCACATAACATACTGGAGGACTTACACAGACTCGCATCATATACGGCTATAACATTTCCAGATGAACGGTAGAAGGAAACAACATTTCGAAACCCATTTGAAGTAGCAGTAACAATTTTATAGCTTTCGCTGATGGCAAATCTACGAGTCCACTCTTGACACACATTGATGTACAGAGAGCATTGGATGCTATTCTGCAAACAAGCAGCACAATGCCACAATCCAAAAGTAGAAATTACATAAGGTTAGTACCTTGATGTGCATACATATAAGGGAAAAAAACTATCTATGCCACATCTGATCTCAGAGGACACCATCAACTCAACTATGGCTTTGCCTTTCAACTCCAGCATCATAAATTAACACAGTTTCTGTTTGATTGCATCCATGTTCTTGCTGACAGATGCTCAACAAGAAAAGGCATACAATAGCACATAACTTGAAACATCCAAAGTAGGCGCAGATTGGTGCATAAAAGACATCCAGAAACTTCTCCACATCAGTAGTTATAACATCCTGGCAAAAGAAAATAAGAAGATTTCAGTAGCAGGCCAGAAGTGTTAATTTCACTGTGGGGTTAAGGGTTTCCAGACTTGAATACTGTTTGCTAAAAACTCCACGTCAAACATAATTACTTACGCTGTTGGAACAATTGTTGAACCACTAAATCCAATAGGCATAACGGAACATAGCATACATCCATTGTTGTTTTTTATTGGCCTATGCCATGCATATGTTTGCGAGTTAACATGGAAATGAACAATAAATGAAGTAAACTTAACAAAATTTAAAAATAAAAAAATATAAGATCAACTTGGGACAATACTCAGGAGGTCTCCAAAGTTTTGCTAGGACCCATGAAGTAACTGATTAACCCTATATTCATGTGGACCCTTCCTAACCTTCAATTCCATTGAAAAGAAAATTTCCTATCACTATGACACAAAACAGGTCTCAGAGAAAATCTAATGAAGTTTGGCGAGTGGCATGCAACATGCAATGAGAACTAAGTCATGGAGCAAAGGATTTCTCAAATTGATCAGGAAAATTTCCAGAAAGTAGTTAATCACTTAATTACAGCATATTGTGTGGCCTAATGGACCACCAGAACATACTGAAGATCCACATGATGGAAAGAGATGAAAACACTATATCCTTTCGAAAGTTGAACGATACCATCTAACTACCCTTACATGGAAATTTGAATTTCAGAACCTTCAAGTGTCTTTAATATTTTCCCTGTTCCTAAACTGGGTAAATTTGAGATAGGTGTATGGCAATCCTTGAAGGGCCGTGCTATACAGAATAATCTTTTGTAGCAAACTAGCCAAGTGTGACAGTCCAAACCAACAGAATAATCCAAACACAGCCACATGCTTCTGTAGCAAACTAGCAAATATCAATGGATTTGGGGAAGTAATTAAACTTAGTCCGCTACACCTGTTTGCTTCTTGACGAATGTGACGTTACTCTTTTACCAAAAGAAAAAAAACATTTTGAATTATAGAGTACACCTCCAAGAAACTGTATGATGACCTATCCATGGTTATTTGCACAAAGCTTATTCTGTTGGCTTTGTGCAAATAAGGCCAACAGAAAGATGACCTCAATGAGCAGGGTTATTTGCACAAAGCTACCAATGAAGCAATAGAAACTGTCATAAGGAGCCAGTGTTTTGAGATTTGTGCAAACTAGCTAGTCATGTCTTTTAGTTTTGCACACCAGGTCCTTCTGCCTTCTGTGCTTTTGTTTTGCTATATGGCCTTTACAATAAGCTTCAGGTCCCGCCATACAACAGCTGATGTGTGGGAAATTTTTTTAGGACACACCAAATAGCACTTGGAATCAACATGGGTGCAGGGTGGTCAGCCCAACAAAAAAAAGGACACCCTGATATGATTCTGGATGCCCAAAACTTAGTTCACCTGAATGAACTAAAACATACATTTGCGTACTTCTAAGATATCACAGAAGCTAGAGTTAAATAGGCACACATAAATTCAATTGAGATATTTCGACTCATGCTGTTTACAAAAAATAGGTAGAGGGGACCCGGTTGTATTCATTTCAGTATTTCACAATTATGCAAGAATACTGAAACTTGATCTAAGGAGCAGACAACTATTGGATTTCAGTTTAAATTGAAGTGTACCTCTCACATCTGAAGCTTCCAAAATGCCATCTCCCCATAGATTAGAATGAATTCATCTCAAGGCTGTAGGTCCTCCGCTTGAGAAGCATCCTCACCGCTGTCCTATACGGCTCCTCGAATGCATCCAACACCCAAGCTGCACCATCAGCCCCATTCCAAACTGTGTCCCCTGTTCCTTCCTCACTTGGCTTGATGGCCACCAGTGTTGCGCCATTCAGCACTAACCCCCCAGGCAGCTCAATACATGGTGCGTACCACAACCACATGCTAAGCTCTGGCATGAGCGTCCGGTGTGAGCCCCTAGATGTTGATATTGGTATCACCCTCAGCTCTTGCAGTTGGCACTTGTCCATGGTGAGCACTCCCTGGCCATCAGCATCTGTCAGGTCCAAGCTCTCGAGCATCCTGTGATCAGCAATGATGGGCTGCAGCAAGTAATGCCTCGCGGCGGCTGCAATCAGCGAGCTGATTGTCCAAACCACCCGCAGCTTAAACCCCCCGTTTGTGTAGAACGACTCAGGGATGCTTCCTGAATCGTCACAATCATCAGGCTCTGTGCGGCCAGCATCGTCAACAGAGGGAGCGGAGCTCGCGCCCTCTGAGCCAGCGGAGGGCGAGGGCAAGGTCGAGGTCGAGGTCGAGGTCGAGGTCGAGGTCGAGGTCGAGGTCGAGGCCGAGGATGCTCCAAGGATGACGCAGCTGCCCAGTGTGGACCCGAAGTCAGCCTTCCACTTGAGCATCACGCCGTCGTCCATGCCGAGCTCGCCCGCCGGGAGCTCGATGCGAAGGTGGCGGAGCTCCTTGAAGGAGCGGAGCACCTCCGAGGGAGAGTGGTGGGACACGTCCCCAGCAGGCAGTGGCGAGGCGGAGGACGACGACGATGGCGAGGAAGTGGAGGATGCCGGAAAGCCGGAGGCGGAGTTGGCGGGGGAGAGGATCTGACCGAGCGCCTGAATGGGCTTCACGATGCCGCCGAGCACGATGCGCGCGATCTGTGAGAAGACCCCGCGGGCGCGCACGGACGCCGTAGGAGAGGACGGCGCCGACGGGGAGGACGACGAGGAGGGGGGCTCGTCGGGGATGACGCAGTCGACGCGGACGACGACGGAGTCGACGAGGGGCACGAGCTCGTGGAAGCGGCGGGAGACGAGGGAGCAGCGGCCGAGCGCCTTGACGTCGCCGATGCGGTTGAAGATGACGAGGAGCAACGCGTCGGGGAGGCGGTCGAAGTGGTCGTCGCCGGCGGCCCCCGAGAGCCAGCGCTCGTCGCCGCCGAGGTCGCACCGCCAGCGGCGGGATCCCGCGGGATCTTCGGACATCGGCGGCGGCGGGGCGGACCGGATCTGGAGGGGAGGGAGCGAGCGAGGCAGGCGGGGGAGACGTGGGCACGCGACGAGGAGCGTAGAGAGAGAAACAGGAGAGAGAAGGAGGAGAGGTGGTGGGCTCGCACTCGCACTCTCTTGTTTTTCTCGTTTGGGAAGGGAAGATGCGGGGAAGCCCCTGGACCTTCCTAAAATTACTGTGTAATGGAGAAACTTAGCAATAATGGCCAGCTGCATGGTTCAAATTGCCAACGCCCAACGACCAAGGACCAGCAATTTCTCCATATCAAGTATACCAATAAACGGTTCTTCGGTCAGTACAAAAGGTAAGTAATGAAGAGAGTGTTGTTGGGGTTTTGCGGATCGTTGGGACGTTAAGACGCTGGCCGGATATGAATTTTCAAGCACGAGGTTATGAACTTATGATGTAAGAGGACTTTGCCAGACAACTAGAAAATCAGAGCAAGCTCACCACCTCAGATCAAGTGGGCGATGGACGGAGTGAGAAATACATCATCACAGTTAGAAGCATCGGATGCTTGATATTTGGACTCAACCATTGCAGTTTTGGCTCGGCCTGAAGCTTCGGTTGTTTTGAGTCGTAATGATGATGTACTAGATGCTCAGTTTCGAGTTTTAGGACGTGTTTGGTTACACGTCACGCCCAGCCACATCGTAAGTTCGGCAACGCCACAGCTATGTGGCGGGAAGAATGGTCGCTACACGCTAAACCTTCGCCACAGACGAAACGACAAGCCAGAGAAACAAAGAGGCAGTTGTAGTGACTAAAGTTTACACGTCAACCAAGCAGCAGCCAAAGTTGCCAAACTTTTGGCGTGACGAGTTGCAGCATGTAGCCAAACACGTCATTAGCCTCAAGGCCTCGAATTGTGGCAGGTACATCTAAACGCAATAATGTATGAGTTATAACATTGTGCGTTTTGAAATATAAAAGCAGAGGACACCTTCTTTCTAAAAAATATCATATATTTTCCACTTAAAAGGAAAATAATAAAGTAACTAATAATCTCTTTGAATACTAGTATCGATGATAAATAACACTAGGATGGAAGTGGTCATTCAATTTAAAGGAAAACAAAATGGATCCAACATTTTGTACTAAGCAACAACCAATTTTGTTTGATAAAACCCAAGGTAACCAACATCAAATATAAGGGAATAAAATGCACCAGGGGTCTTTATTTTTTTATATTCTCATTTAGGTCCATAAACTTTTAAAATAATTAGTTGGGTCCTTTAGTTTTTCAAGTAATTCATTTAAGGTACTAATTTAGGTCGACGATTGGATCTAGAATGAACTATTTGTAAAGATGAAGAATCTGATCATTTTAAAAAGTTCATGAACCAAGATGAGAATGTAAAAAGAATTAAGGACTAATAATGATGGAATTTACTTGATGTGAAAATAGAGGAGGAAATAATACATCAGTAGTATAATGCTTTTACTAGAACGAAGACAAGAAAATCAACAATTAATGTCGAATCTAGCAGCTATTCAATAATATTTTTTTTCTCAACAAATCAACAAACAATATTTTTTACTATAGCTTTTTAACCAAGCAAACAAACCTTAAGTGATTATTTAAGATGAATTCCTTCTCTTGGTCCAACATGTAAATAGTTGAGGACTTGAGGTCTCGGGCCGTTGATAGCTTGGAATGTTATGGGGTGCTGCACGCACAGGCACACACTGCTGATGCGGGTGATGCCCGATAGCCTTTTTTTGGTTTCGTATTTTCCCTTTTTCTTTCTGAGGCGCGGGACGGCTGGCAGCTTTGGATCGATGGCCTTGATTACGACGGGGTATCTCTAGGTGGCGGTGGCGGCAGCGGCAGGGCACGAGGCACCACTCTGCCGGCTGCCGCACGCGCAGGTGCGGGGTGCGAAAACGAGGGCCGAGGCCACCGTTGTTTCGGCCATTGCCCATGATCACAGGATGTCGCGGTACCGGTGGTCACGGCAGCCGCCTGCAGCGCAGTCGCGGAGAGAGCAGCAGATGCTATTCTCGCAGGCCGACGGGTGACGGCGACCAGGCGCGCAGAGCTGGCAGTAGCAACAGTGTCGAGCTCGTGGCAGTCATTTTTTGTCGGTTTGAATTAAGGGCCTTGTTTAGTTCACCCTGAAAACCAAAAGGTTTTCAAGATTCTCCATCACATCGAATGTTGTGGCACATGCATGAAATATTAAATATAGACGAAAACAAAAACTAATTACACAGTTTAGCTGTAAATCACGGGACGAATCTTTTTATCCTAGTTAGTCCATGATTGGATAATATTTGTCACAAACAAACGAAAGTGCTACAGTACCTAAAACTTTTCACTTTTCGGAACTAAACAAGGCCTAAGTTTATAAATAAATATGTGCAGTATTTATATCTTCAAATAAATTTATTATAAAAATATATTCAACAAACTATCTAATGATATTAATTATATATTATAAATATTAGTAATAAATATGAGTAATTTTTAAATATATTTGATCAAAGTTAAAAGTGTTTGACTTTTCGAGAAACGAGAATGACATCTATTTTGCGACGAAGGGAGTACGCATATGGAGTACTAAATACATATATAGAGTATTAAATATAGGCTACAAATAATTAATTATACAAATTATGACTAATTTATGAGACAAATTTTTAAAGTCTAATTAATTCATGATTTGATAATAAAGTACTGTAGTAATATAATATATGTGCTAATGACGAATTAATTAGATCTAATAAATTTGTCTCACGGTTTACTAACAGATTCAGTAATTTATTTTTTTATTAATATCCGAACACCATGATACTCTTATAACGATGTGACACGTTAAAACTTTAGGACCTCGAACTAAACAAGGTTGAATCAAATCAGTAGTAGTACTACTGCATGTTTTGTTTCACCTCCAAAAACTCTAGTCGTCGTTGTTCCATCGGATGTTTTGACACATGTAAAGAATATTAAATATAAACTATTTACAAAATAAATACACAAATTAAGATTAATTTGTGAGATAAATTTATTAAGCATAATTAGTCCATGATTTGATAATATAATGTTACAGTAAACATATATTAATGATAGACTAATTAGGTTTAATAAATTATTCTCGTGGATTACTGATAACTTTTGTAATCTATTTATTTTTATTACTATCCAAATACTTCATGCAACATCCTATTTAAACACCTAACTTTAGTCTCTGCATCCAAACACTCTTAAGCTAGGGACAGTGAGAAAATATGGTCACAAACCTGTAGCATTTTCTAGGGATCCAACTGTTTCATATATTACTTAAAAAGTTATTCATGTTCAAGTTGGTCACAACCCCCCTTTTTTTAACTGACTCACTATTTGCGTTTGTGGCTTGGGAAATTTAGAAATAGCAAAAATGCTAGATGTGTTCGCAATCCTCGGCCACAGTCCTTCAACTCCGAGTTGTCATTCTGCATCACGCGAACCTTTGAATCGA
>Ga0182004_10004146_pt1 | contig 11654 bp, 11 predicted proteins | sample Sormic07211540_1_FD_120479 | JGI IMG/M metagenome (GOLD analysis project Ga0182004, IMG submission 120479) | Endophyte microbial communities from Sorghum bicolor roots, Mead, Nebraska, USA - 072115-40_1 MetaG | ecosystem: Host-associated > Plants > Roots > Unclassified | place: USA: Nebraska...
AGAGGCGGGCAACATAAGACAACCGCCACGGTTAAAGACTTAACCGTGGCGGGCTGCGTAAGGCAACCGCCACGGTTATTGCTTATTTACCGTGGCGGTTGCCTTATGTAGCCCGCCACGGTTGAGTCTTTAACCGTGGCGGTTTGGAAAACCGCCTCGGTTAAGCCATGATCCACGGTAAATGAAAAATGCCCGCCACGGTTAAGTTTTTTTTGTAGTAGTGTCACGTACACACACATATATCTGCCGTTCCCACACTAGGAACATGCACAAACACGTATTTTCATCCACAAAATGTTTTACTCCTATATTGAGAGAAAACAAAAAAAATCTTGGTAGGAATAATTGCTCTAAGTACTTTAAAAAGTCTTTCTCAATATTTCCTAGTTATAGAATGGAGATATGTGGCTATGCAAAATAAAGTATTGAAAAAATGGACAAGTGTCCAAGAGAAGAAAGAAAAAGAATAATAAAAGAAAAGATAGCCCATACCATCTTTTGCACACCATCAATGTTCTAGAGGAAGAAAGACATTCATCAAAGAGCAAAATATGATTAGGATTATCCACTATAAATTCCACACACATGCGCTTCTTGATCTGAGAGTATGCTATTCCCCTCCATGGATCTGAGTTTTGACTTTGCAATATATACAAGGTAAGTATGCTATTTCCTTGAAGAACCTTCAACTCCATATAAGACTTTATAGAATAGGATAAATATGAGGCATGCATCATACATGCCATGGTGAATTCCAAAAATACCACTTATAATCAGTGATTCGAGTGTACTACATGATGGAGAAGGGTAAGCTAAGTTTTTCTTTGCAAAAATATGATAAAACTCCAAGTGATAGGACTGAAGAAAAAGGGAACTCTATTTTGTACTATTTCATCCTCAACTTCACAATTTTTTGTGGTAAACACTTTAAATCCTGCAGTACATGTACGACTTGGAATAAATCTACTAGTGATGTCTTGGTTTCAGGTTATATTTAAAGAAATCTATCCTTTTTACTCGAGGACGAGTAAAAGACAAGCGAGGGGCAGTTGTTGATGGCAGATAACTCCTAATTTTAACCGTCAACTAAACATGAAAATGGACCTATTTACAGGCACCTAGAAGATATAGGGTTATCACTAATAGAAGTCCATGAGTTTTGGTGAATATCTATTTCTACAGGGTGTCAGCTAAAAACAACCAAAGATGGTCCACATGTCGGATTTACATAGAGAGAATACGTGAACTACAACTCAGGAACAATCTAGAAGACTTGGGAAGCCACCCCCTGCAAGTTGGGGCCTACCTACCATAGGCCATGGGCGGGCGTCTAGGTGTCAGGGGCGGCCACAGAAGCCCTTCCACCAATTATATTTCACCTCATTGATCCTACCTCCACCGCCTTTGAGGAGTAATGTTAGGCGTCTATCAAGGTTGGTTTGATCTGAGGGCTGTGGTGCTTCCTAGGGGGGCTATAAATACAAGCCTGACCCCCTAGCTTAGTGCCAATTCTAAAACCCTAATTCATATTTTCTAGAGAGAATTAGCTAGAGAGGGGTCCTCGAATAGATCTATCTCTTTGGGGTTATAGCAACAAGAGAGATTGAGATAGTATATGGTGGAGATAGAAGTGGAGGAAGCCTGACCTGTCGGTATCTTCTTTTTTGTATCTACGGGATCAAGTCTCCTAACCTAAGACTTGGTTCTAGAATCATTTGGTAATTTGATATCTAATACTAGTAAGTTTATTGTTCCTATTGTTCATTGGTTTACGAGTTTACTTTATTCGCTACATGTAGAGAACAGAGTAATTATTTGTAGCGTAAGCATGGTGCTTGGGCTAGGAATACTTGTAGATGCTCCCTATCTGGCCGGATTTGTGGTAACATTGGGGGGAAGTGATATTCTCCTTAGTGTCTCTATAATCCACGTTCCAACAGGAGATAAGGTAGGAAATAGTGTGCTAGGCTTAAGCATACTCTATGGTTTCTCTTTTCCTTAGGTACCCCCCTTAGAGCAATATCTACACAGCTTACCATTAGATATAGGAACACTGGCGAAGGTGTTCTCTCTATATTGCTTAATTTCACTATCTTGTCTTGCATCCCATGGGTAGTAGTTAAGACTGGTTAGTCTTTTGCATGTTTTCTCCTTGTGGATAAATAAATACGATACTTTAGAATTATCTCCCGGGTGAAGTGTTCACCGATATCCATGCGCTTGCAGATTATTTCTTTTATATTCTTTCGTGTGCGTAACTAATATCAACATGGTCAGTACTATAGATTAATATATCATTATTGGTACTTTCATTACCATAGTGATAGAAGTGACAGTATTATACTTCCACCATCGATTGGTCTGACAGCGAGGCCTCCGAAGGGAGGAAACCGCTACATGAGACTTCTACCACCGACGGGTTAACAATGGATGTAGCACTCGTATTTTCTCTGTCATATGAAAAGCCAAGCCAACTAGGATAAACGTTATGGCCACTCGCTCTACACGACCATTGGCTATACCAACAATAGTAAATTCAGCGTGAGTCCCAACTATCCACAACACAGTTGGAGCACCACTACTTCTAGTTCTCCATCTTCTTGTTCCTCTCTCACAATTGGTGTGAACCATTGCATGCCTCGCTCCGTGCCGTCGACAGATCCAACGACAAGGGTAATGCCTTCACACTTTAGTGATGGATCTTTATCAGATTATTTTTTTCATTAGTGATCTCATTAGTACGGAATCTCTCAACCTACTGCTCACTGATGATCACCGTCTCCTCAAAATGGAGGAGGCCCCCATCAACAGGAATGCACTAGCCAACCTCATAGAGAATGTCGTTCTCGAGATCCTCCGCTACCACCCCGCCTGCACCTTATTCTACTATAAATGTGTCTGTCACTCCTAGAGCTGCCCAATTATTGGTTTTAAATGCACACGGAAAATTCCACAAGCGCACGAATATCGTTATAGCTTTTACCTAGGAGTTTCCAATGTTGCATATTTATCCACAAGGAAACAATGATTAAAGAGACTGATAATTCACCATCATACATCTACTAACTTAATATACCAACTATATTTGAGTGGGCGTAAGTGGTAATGAAAGGAGTTATGAATAATAACACATATAGTATAATTCCACTATAAAAGTTTAGTTTAGCTAGACTGAGAGGACAATAGGAAAGTTCAAGGTTCCAAGATACTTCTCTATTATTTTGGTTCTATATCATATAATTAATCCATGGGTAGATATAGCAATTACAAAATAATACTTTATGACACCGGAGCACTAGCCATAGAGAAAGAGATGAGAAAGGGGGCTAGGAAGGTCTGACTATGATACTACAAACACCGATCCGAACAAGGTGGAATACCTCGGCTCTTAGTGTAACACTCCTAGTGTTAGCCTTGCATGTTAAGCATGAGCATTGCATCAACATGAGCATCACCATACTCACTCATAAGCATCATACCATACTCACTCATAAGCATCACCATACTCACTCATAAGCATCATACCATGATCACCATACTCACTCATAAGCATGAGCATTGCATCAACATGAACATTTTATGTATACCTATGTGATTTGGTTGCTTATATTACTTGTTTTGTGTATAGTAATGTGTGACCAATGTAATCAAGTGCACATGGACTCCCAAAATACTATATCCATGCTTAGAACATCATTTTGAGCAATGTTCATGTTGGAGGTTTCTTCCAAAAATGCCCCTAGGTCATAGTTCCCCCTAGTTTGACCTACAAACCTCTTTTCAAAGATCTTTTATGAAAACAGTGTTAGATACCTTGCATGGCAATGACCGCTAAAGCGAAGTTGTAGTAAATTTTATAAACTACAAAAGTTATTTTGAGACCTTTTCATGAAAATGTTCGAAACATACCCAAAAGTGGCCCACAAGGCAGAAATCAGTGCTGTTTTCAACACTTAGACAAATTTTGGCTAAGTCTGGTTTTGCAGTTTCGAGGAAGGTCACTTGGCACCTCTATAGTTTGAAATCCAGGCCGAGTTAGACTTTGATCCTTAAACCAAAGTTGTAGAACTCGTGTAGCTCTGTCCAATAGAACAAATTTGAGCCAAAACCACTGAGTAAATCACGAGTAAAACGTTGCCAAAGATCAAGCTTTAGACACTGCAGTGGTGACGTTCAGATACCAATTTTGTTGAGCAGAGCCACCCTCACCGCCACGTCCCGAGCCAAGCTGCTCCGCCCAGAGCTCCACCAAGACGTCATCTACCTTGTTGTAGCATCCATTGTCCCAGCCGAGCACCGGTGAGCCCACATTGCTCACTCCGCCGTGAGCTCCACCTCATCGGAGTAAACCGAGCTTACTGGTGACGTGGCCAGACCTCTCTGGTCCACCTCCGGCCGTGATTCTTCTCCCTATCGCTTCCTCTTGCTTCACTTTTGCTCGGCATGAACCTTTACTAGGTCGCCGTGGTCCCAGCTTGCCGGCGTACCGCCGCGCCGCCATTCTCGACGGCGAGGCACCTCCAGTGTAGTAGAGTTAGTGAAACCTACCTCAATCGACGCGGAAGAAAGAAAAGAGCACGATGGTGGCCTTGGTTGCCGCCGAGACCTCGCCGTCATCGAGTTCTTCGGCGGGGAAACCTGGGCTCTCACTGGGAAGTCGCTGACGCGTGGGGTCCTGCCTCTGTCCCTCTCCCCCCTTATTTCTATTTTTGGCAAATTTCTGTGCTATTTTGTAAAATTCATAACTTAAGCTAGGCAGATCCAAATCGAGTGATACCAATTTTGCCATGCTCCTGAGTTAGTATAGTTTGTAATAAAAATATGAAACATGCCATGTTTTAGCAGAAATAATTAGTTACGATTTATCTATTTTATTTCCTAATAAAAAGAGGGTAATTGTATCTTTAAATCTGTAGATCCTGTGCCCATGAAAATTTAGGAGGATGTCACTAATGCTATGAGTAGACTCTGGTAAATTTTTCATGAATTTTGGTCACTATATAATGAGGTTATAAATATCCCTTTTTTAATTTGGAGTTTCTTGTGGTATTTTTAGTAAATAGGTTATAACTTCTATTGAGATGAAACTTGCTGGATGAGTTAATCATGTGAGGGTAAAACTAGGAAAAATATGAAATCTGTTGTTTGACACTTTTTACTAGGGTTTCCTATTTATGCCTTTAATGCCTTTGGTAGTTGTCATTCTTGTACACTATGATCTACATGTCTAATGGCTATGAAACGTTTACAGTAACCTTGCTGTAGCATAAGTAGCACGGTGTAACTTTGTTGATATTTTTGGAGCACTAGTACTGTATGCTCACTAATTCACCTTAATAATCAAATAAATAAAAAAGGATTATTAAAAATAAGTTTTGACTTTGCCATGATATTTTATGATGTTTCTTAGACATGTTCTAGTTACTGGTGCTGTTGGTTTGGATCAATGTTACTTTCTTAATATGTGTTAAAATATTATTTTGCTATTTATGCCTTGTCTAGAGCAAATTCTGTGTAGCTGATAGAGATTCCATAGGAACTACTTGAAGATGAAGTTTTCTAGGAAACTTGTTTATAACAAACTTGTAGCAAACTTACTTAACTACCTTGTGTCTAAAAAATCATAGCATTTGGCTGAATAGTTTAGAAGTTATGGTTGTGGCAAGTTACTGCTGCGAAGTGGTTGTTCTCTGGAATTTCCAGAGCAGATCTGAGACTTCGTCTGTTTGGACCTGTTTCTGTTGGGAATCCTGTAATGTCTCAAAGTGAGTTGTAGACAATTTGTTAAGCTTTCCATGAAGTGCTCACTTACTTAAATTGGCCAACTGATGACTATGTTATAACTGATTCTTGTGACTACGCAGTCTGTCCATCAACCCAGTGCTGAGTTAAGGTAGTTTAGGGTGAATAGCTTGTATAGTTAGCCAATCTACCGGAGAAGAAGTATGCACTTCCTCGATAATCTGTTATTTACTTAATCATAGAAGCTTTTGGTCATGCTTGCACCTTGTTACATGTTCCTTTAGCTCCTCATCATGACATATTGCATTCTATGTGCATTCTCTATGTTTATTACCTTGTCATGCATACATAGGTGCACCTCAAGGCGTGATAGTACTGGAGTTCGCCCCACCCGAGCCGGAGGAGCAGCAGAAGGATCCACCTCAGGAAGGAGAATCTGAGGAGGAGGACTTGCCGGAGTGACCTGACCACCGTCCAACTACGTACATCAAAGGCAAGCCCTAGAGCATTATAAGACTCCTAATATTTTTGTTATCATGCCCAAGAGTCAAATAATTATGGTTATGTATTGATGCATTAAGTGTTAGGCATTGATATGACACCCTGCATAATGGCTACCTTGTCCACATTATACCTCAACTCGAGTAGGTCTAGGATCAAAATACTGCTTAGCCATGCTTAGCTCGGTAGAAGTCGGGTGATTTCCTGTCAACTGCGAGAGATAGGTGGATATCTGATCACGGTTGGCTATATTTGCTATCGTGGAAATAACCATGTGATAATAATGAATGGAGACCGGGCGGGAATGCGATAGTGAAGCAACAAGGCATGAAGGTCTTTGGTGTGAATCTATCCCCGTCTGTGTCGTTTAAGGACCGATACGCTGTACGTCCTCTTGTTATGTTGAATGCATGCCTGACACTTAGATGGCCGGATAAGTTGTTCCGTCCGTGAAGCCTATGAGTCAACTCAGGCCAGGCACCCCGTTCTGTTTGTGTCACACCCCGGTTGCTAGTATGTGCGGGAGTCAATGGCGTAAGACCAAGGTGTCAGGTTAGAGTCCTGACCCTGGCAGATTGTCATCCCTGGGGATGTGGCGCTGATCGGACCTGCGATTTGGTCCTGAGTTGTGCTAAAGGAGACCTAAGACTGCACTTGCAAAGTATGCCTAGGTGAAGGCTAGGAATACCTCTCCAACTGGATAGGAATCGATTCAAATCACCATATCTCCTGGATAGTGAGAACTTCACTTGAGCAGCGGCAACGCAGAGTACACTAAATTAAACTGCTGGTTATGATGATGATAACGATGGCTATGTGATAATTTGGATATGGTTATTATTGTGATGCTTAATACTCAAGTGTTTGCTTAGAACAGGTGCTAATCTAGTGGATAGCTGTTTAAGTAATTAACTTGTTATTAATAAAAGGTAAATGGGTAACTTTAAGCTAAAGCTTTTATACAAAATGTGAGTCACACCAGCCCACATATATGAGCCGGCATAATCCTTGGTGTCACATTATTTCTGGTTTATGACGGGTAAGTCTAGCTGAGTATATTCTCGTACTCAGGGTTTTATTTACCCTTGTTGCAGATGACATCGTGTACCATGGGTATTGTGCTAACTGTCACCATCTAGCTGCGGATGATGAGTAGATCTCGGGCAAGATCATCTCTAGTATCTCCACTTATGCTTTTGTTGGGCTGATCATGATATGGCATGTATCAAGACTATGTGTGTGTTGTTTCAAAACTACTTGCTTCCGCTATCAAACTTGTGTTGTAATAAGTTTCACTTGAACTCTGATGGTTGTAAAACTGTGATCTGTGTTTGAATGTATGTAATTTGTGATGGAGATGCTTGATGATGTATGATCTTGGTTGTATGTTGGCTGAATCAAGAACTTTTGAGCTTTCGTCGGACTACCGGTTTTATATGGGTTCAAGTCCATTGGCTTGACCACTCTTCTGGTCGATAATTCACTTCAATTCTTATAAATTGGACGATTTTGTTACAGTCAGGGCTACCACTACCCTGGAGCTACCACAACAATCCGCAGGGTGAAATCTTAGGTTACCCATAGCTTAGACACCATGTCTATACTATTGATTACTACTCTACATATAATAACTAGAGCACCCGATGCGAATGGAGATCTAATGCAAGGTATAACAACTATACTAACTAATCACACGAAATTCATAAAAGTAAATAGTGAAGATAAATATATTAAATTATAGGTCTTACAAAGGTAAGACATAGAGATATACTAGACCTAAAGAATTCTCTAGCACCTGAGCATAGCTCAACTGCCCCTAACTCTCAACTAGGACTAATAAACTACATTGGAAAGTCTAGCCCTAATTCTCCTAGTGTACCCTAATCTCTGGATGAGAGATATGTATTAGTGTTTTAGGGATAGCTCTAGGGGGATCAATGTGAGCCCTTGGATCAAACCAACCTTGAAACATGGTGGAGATACACCCTAGGAGGTGATGGAGGAAGGTTCCAGAAGACAGGCAAATAGGCTCGGGCGAGATCGGTTAGCCTAGTGGTATGCCACCTCTAGAGTTCTTTCGGGGCCCAGTTCGGAATGGTGTCTTCTTCATCCTTCTAGAATCTTCTAATGTATATTTCATGGAATAAATCAGTTGATATATTTGGCAAAAGGATCCTCCTTGATTGTGTTCTAGAATAATCTTGTGGAAAATAGAGATTCACTAAAACTCATGGAATTTACTAGTTTAAACCCTAAACCTTTGTTGGTGATCTCAATTGTGCCCTTATGCTTGTTTATTTTAGTATAAAATGTTGACATAAACTTCCATCAACAAGCTCCCCTAAGCTTACCCTTTGATAGTCCCTAGAAAAGCTAAACTTATAAATTGATTGCGAGTTGCTATGATATTTTCATACCTTAAAGTACACATGCGCTCAGTCAAGAATTCTCCTCTGTATTAGAATAAATTGATTTGTCTTTCAAACTTACCCATATTACCTTCAACCATGGGGCTTCTTAGCCTTCACTTGGGCGATAAGCAATTAAAGGACAAAACGATCAAGTCAAGCACTATGTCCCAAGCTCTTTGTTTCACCATTGTTCCAGAGTTTTTATAAGTTCTCAGAATAAAACTTAGAGGTTACATTGTATGACACTCTCCTGAATATACATGGTATTTGTGGATCTCACCAAGACAATAAAGGTGTTATGCCTTGTACTCTACCTACCACTAAGGCTTATGTGGTGTTTATTGGTATGGATAAAGCTAGAGACTACTTGCCAAGCATATATTGTAAAGTCCAAAAATGGATCCAAAGAGAGTTAAGTTGTACAATCAAATAAATATGTGCATGTGTGTGGATGTGTTGTGGATATATATGGTAGCTAACCTAATTCTAATTTGTTCCTTAAAAACTTATATCTCTTTTAGAAATTTGGAAACTATTGCTAGAGAAAAAGGTCTATCTTATTCATCTCTTCTATTTTTTGTTCTTCTTTTTTCATACGGGCATGTAAGTACCCATTGTTTTAGATAGCCTGGACACATGTCTATTTTTTCAGCTTTTTTTCATGAATAACTTTTTCATAGCCCCATATCTCCTTTTGTACAATAAACCATGTGAAAGATACCAATAAGAACTTGGATCATTTATTTGGTGGATTGGAGACCTAACAAATATGTTTTTAGTGTTCACTCCTAGAGTGGTAGTATAATATTTTTGGATAGATCTAGATGGAATGAAATGTTTTTGCATACTCCTATTGTAGGAGCAACATGTATATGTGGTGCGTAAATGATCTTGATTTTAAGAGTATGACAAACTCTCATAAGGCATTAGCAAAGCTTCACTAATCTCAATGCAAGCAAGAAACAAATATGTGGAAGTTTTCCTAGCCCAAATAACATCTAGGACTCTGTTATGAATTCAAGCTTTGTCGTAAAAGGAACTCACCATCTATCATTTTTAGGTTTTTCAAAAGATAAATCTCTAGAACTTTGATGTCACTTGAAACAAGATAAAGAGCATCTAAGACCTTCTCATATCATATCCTTCAATTATCTAGGCTTAGATCAATCATAGACTACCCATGAGTTTGATGTTTAGAGTAAGTCCTTATATCAAAACAAACTTATCCAAAACTCGAGAGAATTAGATGTTCAAAACTACGCACTTAAAAGGAATTATGTGTTGATGCAAAAGTAGATCTGCAAATACAAAGGGCTAATACCCGATTTCGATATCAAGGCGTGCCAGTTGATTTGACCTATTAGTCGACAAGGATGATAATTTGAATACTTTGGTCCTGACAACAGCGATGCGCCCGGATGTCACAGCCAAGAGGTATTTACGTGGAACTCGAGGATCGTCGAGAATTGCACTAGATCAATACAACTCACTGAATCGATGAGGACTCGTAAGAAAGAAAATGTGTAAATTGACAAAGTCGTCAAAAAAGTAGATGCAAAAGTAGGAGTAAACTTGTATTTGATATTGATTGACATCTCATTACATTACCCTATGGTCTATATTTATACCTTGGCTTAAAGAGTTACAACCAAGTACGACCAGGACTCAATTTTTTAGGTAAAACAAGACTCTTATATTAAGGCACACTCTAACAAATATAGAAAGATGAAAACAACATCTATCTATTCCTGTGTCTATCTCAATCACGATGAAATCCTTATCGGCTCCTGCTCCATCGACATGCCATAAGCAGCAGTCTTCATATCTTCCATCATCAGCATCGGCAACACAGCACCATAAACTCTATTCGCAATATCCCTTGAATTGGCAAACACCACCTTTGTCCTTATTAATCAACACTTCTAAATTTAAGCCAAGAGAAACCTTTTGCTGATCATAACCTTCCATTGGCACCAATCTCCATCGGCACTTCCCTGTTAGTACAATGCAATAATCTCCCTATTGCTGATTCATCCATTTTGATTATCTTGACCCATACCAAAAATGGGTCAACACATGCCCCCCGTAGAAATTCTGAAGCACGAGCCAATCTTCCATCCCGTGGTGGGGGCAGGCCTCGATGTACTCCTGGAGCCTTTCCCAAGCCTTAGTAATGGATTTGTGTGAAGTCTGCTAGAAGTTTGATATCTTTCCCCTCAGAGCATTTGTTTTGCTCATGGGGAAAGATTTCGCGAGGAACGTTGCGGAACATTTGTCCCACGTGTTGACAGCTTCCTTGCCCTGGTAGAACCATTGCTTCGCCTTCCCCGAGAGGGAGAAGGGAAACAAGCAGAGCTTGACGCTTCCAGGTGCTACATCCTTGATGACGATGGTTTCGCACAGCTCATGGAAGTTCTGTAGATGCGCGTTTGCGTCCTCACTTGGCAAACCATAGAACTGGTTTGCCTGCACCATCGTGAGTATGCTAGTGCGAAGCTCGAAGTTTCCATTCCCAGTGTTAACTGCGGGCCCAATGGGCACGTTGGCTACAGCGGGGGTGGAATAGTCGCGTAGTGACCTGGCCATGGTGGTTGAAATGAATGGTGCGGGGGTGATTGGTTCGACTGTCGGTGGTGTGGCAGAGGAAGAAACAACACGAGTCCTTTTCTTCCCTAGGAGTGCCTCTAGATTGCTATTGAAGTTTGCCGGCAAGTTGAAACCACTCATACACTATCCTGTTTTCATTCCACTAAAAAGAGGAAGAAAACAACAAAGATTACCCTACTTAAACTATGGCTACCAATGCTTATTTTGTAATCAATGCTAAATGCCAAAGCTAGATGTTTGCATTGTTCTTTGCCCTCCCCGACAACGGTACCAGAAATGCTTGTTGGCATTTCTTAGCGTCACTACTAAAGATAGACTATAAATCCATCATTAGCAATGGCACCAGAAATGTCGGGTGTTGGTATACCATAACTATCGTTATGTCAGAGAGAT
>Ga0182004_10004147_pt1 | contig 11654 bp, 11 predicted proteins | sample Sormic07211540_1_FD_120479 | JGI IMG/M metagenome (GOLD analysis project Ga0182004, IMG submission 120479) | Endophyte microbial communities from Sorghum bicolor roots, Mead, Nebraska, USA - 072115-40_1 MetaG | ecosystem: Host-associated > Plants > Roots > Unclassified | place: USA: Nebraska...
GGGTCCTCCGAGGGCACCCGACAGACTATCCAAGTTATATGACTCTCATGTGCAGTAGTCAGAGGTCTTAAGGACAATGTCAAGTGCATGTGGGCCATATAATTAGGGTGGTTCTGCCACACAGTACAAGTGCCTTCTCCATGCCGTACCCGACAAATGCATTTGTTATATTTGGCATTGCAATTATATCACATTATTTGTCTTTCTTTTCTTCAACGAAGTAGAACTATAGGAGAGTTGTGTATCATTTCATTAAGGCATTAAGAATTTTAGATAGACCAAAAAAAAGAGCAAAGACAAAATCTGTTCCCCAAAACACAAACACAAATGACCAGAACCAGAAAGACTCAAACCAATGTAATGGAGCAATAGAAGGTGTAGCTCCTGGAGAGCAGAAGCTCCTACAAAAGCATCAAAGGGCTCTCATTATTTACCGCTTGCAGGAGAACCATTTGCGCATTTGGGCTTTACACCCTTACGCATGAATTTTAATGCTTCCATAGCTCCCAAACAACCGAGAAGACTAAAGTGTTAAATCATTTCGACATTTCTTTGTATATCCCCTTGACAACAATACACCATCAGCTGCTGAAACGTTTTGCGTTAGTACCAGGTGCAATGGTCCAAAAGTCCAAGCTCCTGCAAAACCAAGACCGAGACATGCCAACGAAAATAAAGAGATTAAAATACGTTGGATGGTTTCTTTGGCCTGGCCACACAATAGACAAGCAATAGGATGGAATAATCCACTTTGGGACAACCGATCTGCCGTCCAGCACTATAGTTGGCCATGCAGCCCGTGGCCCGGCCCGGGCACGGCCCAGCAACTACCGGGCCATGCTTGGGCCACCACCATGGCCCGTGGCATGACTCAGGCACGGCCCGATACTTAATGGCCTAATAAAAAATATAGCTTTTTAATTCTTAAAAAAAATGTAGATGTGTTGACCCATTCATTCATCCTAATTGGCATGTTAAGAAATGTAGCCTGCTAATTCTAAACAAAAAAATAAAATATAGGTCTGCTACTGACCTGACACGACCTTGGCCCGGTGGCCCGCCGTGCCTTCGGGCCGGCCCGACAGCCCGCGGGCCGTGCCTTGGGCCATACCCCTAGCACGAGGCACGGTGATGGCACAGCCCAGCCAGCACGACGGCACGGCGCGGCCCGGGGTAGGCACGGCACGGCCCGATGGGCATCTATATCCAGCACAATAGGCAAGCAAACAGTCTTGGACTATTGGCAGTTGCATGCACAAAATTATTCTTAACCGCTAAGGTAGACATAAATTTGAACTAAGGTAGCACCGATAGAATCTAATTATAAATTGGAGTATCCATGAGCATTACAGAGTTTGTGATATACACAAATGTACGTGAGAACAAGTGAAAGCTTGACGAGCTCAGCTATCAGCTGCCCTCAGCAGCTGCAGCAGAGACAGGAACAGGTTGATGACGTCGAGGTAGAGTGATACAGCAGCCCATATGTATTCATCGTAGGTGTAGCGCTTGATGATATTGTCCGTGTCATAGATGATGTATCCACAGAAGATAAGTGACGCCAATCCACCGTATATCATCACAGATACCTTACCCAGCGGGAAAAAGATCTGCACAGCAAAATCTCTATTAGTATGATGCATAATTCAGCATATAAGCAAATAATTAATTAGATGATGCATTCAAAATCCACCACAAGTTAAAAATATCTTAATAAAGATATAGAAATACTTAATGGGAATGAAGGTAGATCCATCCAACCTGGATTAGTGAAAACACCATGAGCACCATGATAGCAGCAAATAGGAAGGGACCAAGGAAGTTGAAATCATGGCCCCTCTTTGCAGCCCAGAAAGTGTAAGCAGTTAAGCTGATCACCACCACTGCTGTAAGAATGGCAGCCTCCAAAATGATTTTTCCTGCACACATAACAAACAGACAATCAACTCCTTCACAGAGAACAAAATCCTTCTTGATACAAACTTGCTCGAAATGGGAACATCAGCAAAGCACATTGCAATCAAACATGGCAGAATTCCAGTCAGTAGATGAAGTAAATTGCCACAAATGGAACTGATCGCATTGCATACTTCTGCAATATGTCATAGGGCCATTCAAAGTTTAGGACCTTACGCTCATGTGTATTTAAAGAGTTGAAGTGTCCCATGAAATTCATCTAAGCTAGTTTATAGACTGTCAAAAAGTTCGTAACCATGGCCACGTGGAGTTTTGATGCCATGCCCACAAAAGAACTATAGAGGCAGAAACAAATACAGGATATGTAACTCTAATACAAACTTGTAAAAGGGAGAAACCTAATGATGGTTTTGCTCATTGGTTTTCTTGTCACAAAAGGCAAAAAGAATAAAGGCTTCCACTAGGAACAACCTTTCAACAAGAATTACCAGTCATCAAACCCACAGATGGAGCAACGTACCAAATGCCTACGCCTAAAGTTTTCGCTATTGGATGGGCAGATTACAGAGATGCCTATGCCTAAAGTCTGGAGATTAAGCCACAAACACATGAAGGTTAATAGTTTATCATAACAAAAATGGACAGGGCAACAATAATGGACAGGGCAAACTAGTACCGTGTTTGTTCAAAATTTGTGCAGGTTGATCTAAAGCATATATTAAACACATTGGAACCTGTAATCTAAATACAGATCTATGAACTCAGATGAATCACACTTTTTGCAGGTTTTGTTGCACATCATATTATTTCGGCTGAAATCGATGTCGACAAGGTGCTAAAGGACTCCAGCAGCTCAAGACAGTATAATAGAACAGACCTTAATGCTAAGACAGGATTTGTTTACTGTCGATTGGCTTGCCAAAATTTTCTGAATGATCAAGTATACCAAAGTTTAGACCAACAATGTGGTTAAAGGAGCATTAAAAGAAGGGGAATCCTAATGCAAAAAGAAACCCCCATTCACTACAATCACCAATTAACTCAAAAACCGTTTTGAGATGCTCAATTAGACAAACCGTACAAAATCATTCACGCTATCACACCTATTATGACATAGAGCAAGCAAATTACCGCTAGTGAAAGCGCATGTCATGCCAACGGCGAAGCTGATGGCGACGGTGAAGAGGCCGAGCAGCAGAAGATTGACCGGATGCTTCTGGTGGTAGTAGTGCAGAGGGCACAGCACTGCGTCGCAAAAGGTTACCGATTTCAGCTCACGGGGAAAAATAATCCCCCAAAAGGCGGGAGAGCTGGGCTTACCGATGAAGGGCAGGATGATGAGGAAGATGTAGAGCGCGATCCCGGCGTTGGAGGAGACGAAGAAGTTGGAGACGGCGGGCACCTTGACGACGAAGCCGGAGACGGCGGCCGTCATGGCGAGCTGGACGGCGAGGATGACGTAGATCTTGCGGACGAACGCCCACCGCAGCTCGGGGCTCTCCGTCATCCCCGGGTACAGCAGCGAGGCCCCGCCGGCCTCGAGGTCCGGGTCCGCCTTCCTGAACCCGAACATGGCCGCTAGTCTCTCCCTCGCTCGCTTCGCTAGGGTTTCGTAGGCCGGCCGGCGGAGACGCGAACGACAACTGGGCAAACAGAGGACGAAGACGGAAAGCAAACGAACAGTTGGACAGGGAGTACTTGGAGAGATTGGATGGGAAGAAGACAAAACGACCTTCTCGATGCGGGGGTGCCTTCGAAGAGAAGGCAATTGCGACATGGGCCGAATGCAGCGTGTGCACCAGGCCCATCGTGCAGACATGCGGGCCGTGGCTATGGTCCAGACATGCGGTCCGTGCCAGGTGAGTGGACCCAAACAGCCATCGCTGTCTGCCCATTTGAGCCTGACGGGTGTCGCCGCGTCGTCGTCTTCGCTGTGAGCTCTCTCACCCACCAAATCTCGCAGCAGGTGCCAGGTGCGGAGGAATCCATCCCCAATTTGCGTTTCTCACTCCCACCACCGCTTCTTCCCGGATCCCTTGTCCTCCTTGTTTTCCTCTGACCAAAAGCGGGAGCCGCTTCCCGCCACTTGAGCGCGCGGCGAGCTCACCTCGGTCTCAGGCAGTGGCGCCGTGCGGTGCGGGGGGCGCCCGTGCTGCTGGTTTTGCTCCAGGGGAGAAGGGGGCAGAGGGAGCGGAGCAGGTTGGGGACTTGGGGCGTCTGCGTTTTCTTTTGCGGGGCTGTGGGTCAAAAGCGCGGCGCTTTCCGCTCCACCTTCTCACGCCGGAATCAAATCGATGCCCCTCTGATTTGGTTCGTGGTATCGGTGCATGAGCTTGCTCCAAGAGATCTCCCTTTTGGTTCGGCGTCAGGGGTTCTGTGAGGTCACGCGGTGTCTTCCTCTTGGTGCGGCTCACATGTCCGGGCGCTTTGATTTGTGCCTACTGCGCGAGTGATTCTGCTGCTGTAGCAGCTGTTAGGTGCGCGCGCGTCGTGATGGGGTGAACTGAAGCGTTCCTCACAGAGCTGGGTGGGTTTATTTCGCCGCCTGTCTGCTTCCCCGCACCTTGTTCTTGTGCCCATACTTCTTTGCTTTTGTCACGCCTGAACCGTGTCTTCTTGTAGTATCTGAGGCTTGGCAGTTGGCAAGTACATACTGACTAGCAACTTGCTTAGATATAAACCGTGTCTGGTGCAGAGCCCAAAGGGGTTGCAAATATTTGATGCATAGATCTGCTTCCTGTTGAGGCGAGGTTCTAAGTCTGCTCTGTTGATGGGGCTACCATGAACCACGGGAACGGGATGTTGAACTCTGTCAAGGTGGAGAGCCGGCCATCAGTGGTTGCTACCAATGGCCAGCCTAGGCCGATGGATGTGCTCCATGACGGCGGCCCACCACCGTTCCTTACCAAGACGTACGACATGGTTGATGACCCAACCACGGACGCCGTTGTGTCATGGAGCGCCACTAGCAATAGCTTCATAGTTTGGGATCCTCATATCTTTGGGACGGTGCTGCTGCCAAGGTATTTCAAGCACAACAACTTCTCCAGCTTCGTTCGGCAGCTCAATACTTATGTAAGTTGTTAACTCCATCGTTGTTTTGATCCCATGTTCTATGATGCGGTGTGCTGAAATCCTACTTCCTTGTTTGTGGAGTGAATTACAGTTAAGTGTTTGAGAATTGCCAGCATTCCTCAATGGTGATTTTTGAATAACAGGGAAAATTGGATGCTCCCTCTGTTGCACTCATGCAACTTGCCATGAAAAATCCTAATTGTTAGCATGATAGCATGTGTGTCGTCTTTTTCTTTAGATATGTGCTTAAGTTGCAAGTTTGTGTGGAAGTAATCAAAGCAAGGTAATCAGGATCCAGTTTAATTTTGATTAAGAACTTAGTATGCCTTGGAGTAGGATGGCACCAGTTAAAAGTTGGTCAAAACCTATGAAACAAAAAATAAACTCTAATAACCAAATTATTGCGAGGGAAAAAAACTGCACAGAAGAGAGTATGTTTGATTAATTTGGTTATCGCCATTGAAGTAAACCATAGACACTGTTGATGCTTAAGAATACTAACAATCTAACCACAGACACTGCTAGTGGTTAAGAATATTAACAATCTAGAAACTACTTTTAAGATCTTCCATGGACTGCATAATAGAAAATAATGCAGAATTGTCCTTCAGGAGCAGCTGTTCACCATAAGCTTGTTGCTCCTCAGTGCATGCTTGTTGGAACACATGTGTTTCTGTAAAATCTAAGGGGTGGCGTAATTTTCCTGGAGCAATGGTCTGGTTTGAATATTGAAACTTCCATTGCCTGGAATTTGTTTTTCCGATCTTCTAAAACTTTTAAAGCTGGCGCCTGGTATAATATATGTACAGCACAATTCCATCCTGTCAGTAGTTGTTGATATAATATATGTACAGCACAGGCACCGTACTGAAGGTCTGATGACATTGATCGACTTTGTTAAAAATGATGCATTATATAAATTTTGCAGGCAGGCAGGTCATCACCTACAATTTCCAAATGAATTCTTGTCCTTCCATATTGTCTTTGATCTTCCTGTATTTTGCCTTGTGATAGTATTTTGATGAGGGATTTGTTTTCTATTCTTCGCGTGAAAATAATATAATAGGTTGAAGAAATATTGGTTCTTCACATGATTCCTCTTAATTTTGGCATTTTATCCAACCTGAAATGATTTCAGCGGTTAATTCTTCCTCAATGAAAAATGGTGATTGATATTTCTGATGACTGGATTATTGCTTTGGCAGGGCTTCAGAAAGGTGGATCCTGACAGATGGGAATTTGCTAATGAAGAGTTTCTGAGAGGTCAGAGGCACCTTCTCAAAAACATTAGGCGGCGGAAACCTCCACACTCATCTCCAAATCAGCAATCTCTTGGCTCTTACCTTGAGGTAGGGCACTTTGGGTATGAAGAAGAGATTGATCAGCTGAAGAGGGACAAACAGCTCTTGATGACTGAAGTAGTGAAGCTAAGGCAGGAGCAGCAAAATACAAAGTCAGACCTACAGGCCATGGAAGAGAAATTACAAGATACTGAGCAGAAGCAACAGCAGATGATGGCATTCATGGCTCGAGTCATGCAGAACCCTGATTTTATGCGTCAACTGATCTCCCAGCGCGAGATGAGGAAGGAGCTTGAGGATGCCATCTCAAAGAAAAGAAGGCGCCGCATTGTTCAGGGACCTGAAGCTGATAGCATGGGCACTGGTTCTAGCCTGGAGCAAGGGTCTCAGGTAGTGTTTGAACCACTGGAGCCGGTGGAATCACTTGCCAATGGTGTGCCATCTGATCTGGGAAGTTCATCTGTGGAGGCAAAGGGTTTCGAGGTCCAACAAGGTGTTTCTTCATGTGGCTCTGAGCGTCTTAATGGCAAGCCAACTGCAGAGTTAAATGATGATTTCTGGGAGGACCTTCTGCATGAGGGGGGACTCGGTGCAGGTAATGCAGTTGGTCAGGATGATATGAAGATGTAGTCTCAGAAGGTAGCCTGCCTCAACTGAAAGAACATGGATCCAGACATTAGCGGTACTTGTTTTATCACAATGGCTCCGAGTATCTTTACCATTATATGCTCGTGTATCACAGTTTTGTACCCGATTCGACCCTTCAGTCAATGAGATGCTATATCAACTGTGGTTGTTAATACAGTCTTCAGCATGCGGATGGAAGTTGGATTAAGATGTTCCTATGGTATCTCTGGATACCATAGTTTGTTTTCTTTTGGCCTACTGCCCGACCCTGTTACCGTGGACAATGTTTGTGCAAACAACATGGTTATGTTGCCTGCAGGCTATCAGTGTATCTGTTCTAACTAATCGCAGCGCTGGTACAGTGCAGTGGCCTGCCAAGCTGCACTATGAGATTGTAGGGAAAGACCAGATAGCTTGTATATATGTAAAGTGATCCTTCTATGTCTGCTGATCTATAGTAACTTATCATGTGCACCTTTGGTCTGTACATAACGTATTTATCGCCGTATTTTTTCCACATCATTGTCTTGATTTACCCACTTATGTCTCATTGCCTTTCCTTCTGGTTTTCTCGTTGCTATGGGAAGCTGTGATCATGAGATGCTCTGCTTTGCTACTGATCCGAAGTGGTCGTGCCGCTGGAATTCCTCCCTCCTCCAAAGGTGATTGGAAGACGTTTTGAACTCAATCTTACACTGTTACACATGTACTAGGTTGGTCAGCGCCAGTGCCCGGAGATCTGTTTGCATGCAAAACTTGTTTTCAACTTCTGAAATGTAGAGCGTTTATCTGCCAGACCTTTACATATGGCACCGTAATTTTTTATTCTCACTCCAATTGGTAGCCAAAGGGTTAGCAAAAAGAAATCGAAACTTATTGGATTTCAGTTCTATGCTTCTTTTCTTTTTCTTAGCCAAAGATGATTGGAAGATGTTTGATGCTACTTTTTCTTGAGGGAATTGTTTCATGCTAGTAGTCCCCTGTGGGCTCTGGGCCCTCTTCTTTCATATCTGACGTTGGCCATTCAAAATTCAAACTTCAAAGTAGTACCACTCCTACAATGGGCTCATTCCCTAAATGGGCCTCCACAACTGAACACGTTTCCATCTTTCCCGGCCATCAAACCCTTTATTTTGTTTCTCAAAAAAAAAAACAGATCAAACCCTTTATTCGAGTTCGACATACTAGAGAATAGCAAATGGCATACTCCATTTCCGGTTGGTTCTTTCTTTTCCCGTTGGTGGTTACTTTTTCTAGAAGGAAAAGGGAGGCCTTGTTTAGTTCCGAAAAGTGAAAAGTTTTCGGTATTGTAGCACTTTCGTTTGTTTGTGATAAATATTATCTAATCATAAACTAACTATGATCAAAAGATTCGTCTCGTGATTTACAACTAAACTGTGTAATTAGTTTTTGTTTTTATCTATATTTAATGTTTTATACATGTGCTACAAGATTCGATGTGACGGAAAATCTTGAAAATTTTTTGGTTTTCAGGGTGAACTAAACAAGGGCGGAATTGCTATTTACCTGTTTGTCTTTATCCTCTCCGCGCCCGACGAGTGCGCGGCGGCCGGTGACTGGCCGCGACAGGTGTGCCGTGGGCCCCGCGGCGCCGTGTGGATCAGTCCTGATCCTTCTCCCGCCTTCCCCGCGCACGCACGCACCACCCCAATATAAGCCCGCCACCACTCCGCCCGTCGTCGTCATCATCATCCCCATCGAAACGCTTGTGGCGATCGGCAAGCTCGCGGCGCGTGGCAGCGGGAGCGTATACGAGGTAGAGGAGAGCGAGGGCGACGCGCGGATCGCATCGCAGCTTTGGGCGGGGGGACCTTGCCGCGGAGATGCTGGCGGTGTTCGATCGGTCGGTGGCGCCGAGCCCGGAGGGGCTGCGGCAGCCGGGCGCCGCGGGTGGCGACAGCGCGGCGTGCCTCGCTGATCGGTTCAGAGAGGCGCGCCCCGACGCGGTCACCGTCAACCTTGGCGGGTCCGGCGCCATGGCCTACTCCTCCAGCAAACAGAGCCCCCTCCTCCCCAGGTGAGTCGAGCTTGCCTCTTTTTGTATTGCCTCCGCTGTGCAGAATGTGTGCTCTCTGATCTGATCCTCGTTTTACTGATTTTCTCTCGCGTGACAAACTGGCAATCCTGCGAGATTAACAATCGCTTGTTTATCTCCCAGCATTCATCATCTGCTTCAACTAATTAGTTCCCTTGATAGCATTTTCACTATTTGGTCAGACATTTACGTCTATATATGATTGCATTCTCACGGATTCAGAAAAACTAATCAACAGGCAACAGACCTGCCGATGCTTCATCGATACATCCTCACTAACCAATCATCAGATCAGAGCCGTTTCCTTGTTAGTTTTTGCTGAACTACAGACAGGACACTGCTACGCTACCCACAACGAGCAGTTTTATTATAAACTCTGTCAGGCCCTGACTGAATTGTAGTTGCGTTAGCGGTATTTGTCGTACCTCGTTCTCAAACAAATCGTTTGTGGTTGCAGGTTATTTGGGGCGGTGGATAACATATTCTGCATGTTCCAAGGCACAATTGCGAACTTTGCGGTCCTCAAGCAGCAATATGGATTAAGTAAAGGTACTAATGAGGTCAACATCATCATTGAAGCTTACAGGACCTTGAGGGACAGGGGTCCTTATCCTGCAGATCAAGTTGTGAGAGACATTAGTGGAAAATTTGCATTTGTTCTGTACGATTGCACGACTAAGTCGGTCTTCATGTCTACTGTAAGTGAACTACTCCTATATTGTACTCAGTATATTGTACTAAGTACGTATCTTCTTTCTTTCTTTTTTTTATCTTGGCATCATTCACATCTTAGGAGCAGACAGTTTATGAATAAATTAGTCAAATGGTGGTATTAAAAAATGTTTTGTGCCTAGTGTATTCTGGTTGCTCTATGTGGATGAAAACTCAATTCGTCTTGGGATCCATATAGAATCGGCATCATACATATACAGTTAAAAGTTTTGCTTAAGGTTGACGTGGCAATGCCATTTTTTCAGCAGACTATTGGATCATAGCGTTAGTGTAGAATTAACAGCATCAAATCAAATTCCTGCTAATTGGGATTATGACACTTATATGTTGAATGGTGGTGTTACATTTGTTTAAAAAATGATATTTGTACTTCTTGAAAATCTAACCTAGTATTTCGTGATCATGATCATCTACGAGACATTTTATCAATGTTTGAGTTTTCAGCTTTAACAAGAACAACAACATCACTATCTATATTTCCCTAAAATGGATGTTCTTGATGCTTCTGTCTAACATCTTCATGTCAGCATCCTACATTTAAAGAACAGATAGAGCTGTGCATTGTTCATTTATTCTTGGGCTTTGTTTAGTTCCGAAATAATTTCGGATTTCGCTACTATAGCACTTTCGTTTTTATTTGACAAATATTGTCCAAACATAAACTAACTAGGATCAAAAGATTCGTCTTGCGATTTACAGACAAACTGTGTAATTAGTTTTTGTTTTCATCTATATTTAATGCTTCATACATGTGCCACAAGATTTGATGTGACGGGTGATCTTGAAAACTTTTTTGATTTCGGGGTGAACTAAACAAGGCCATGGTCAATTTGATCGTTGGCTACGATGTACAATACTAGTATTGCCGGTATTGATAGGCAACTGACGATGACCTCATCACAGGATCCCGATGGAAACGTTCCATTCTACTGGGGCGCTGATACCGATGGCCGTCTTGTGGTCTCTGACGACATCGATCTCGTGAAGAAGGCCTGTGGAAAATCCTCTGCCCCGTTCCCCAAAGGTAAAAAGAAACCCAAATTGACAGAAGTGTTTCTTGTCACTGTGCACTCTGTTCTCGCTGCTGACGCTTGGCTCTCGATGGGTGCACTGCATCAGGCTTCTTCTTCACGACGTCCGGGGGGCTGAAGAGCTACGAGCACCCGATGAACGAGGTTAAGCCGGTGCCGTGGGTGGACAGCAAGGGCGGGGTGTGCGGCACGACGTACACGGTCGATGCAAGCGCCAAGAAGGAGACCAAGACCAGCATTCCAAGGGTCGGCAGCGCCGCCGATTGGTCTTCACAATACTAACAATCTGTTTATGTTGGATCGGAGCAAAGGTAGCAGGCGTGGCTATGTTCATACGGAAGCCAGTCCTAGTGTTTATCTGAATAGACTGTTCTCTATAAATCAACACACGGAGTACTGGTTTGGCCTTTCTAGAGTTGTGTATATTTAACAGAGTTTATTAAAAAGATGTATATATTTTATGACATCAAATATATGTATTATGAGAATATATTTTACAGTACATCTAATGATACTAAATTAATATCATAAAATTTATACATATATAGTAAAAGTTTAAATAAATATTTGATTTAAGATAATTTTAAGAATTAATTTATTCTATTCAATGAAAAACGGAGGAAGTAAGAGTTGTAGCAGGCGGACATGGGCGCAACTGTGCGGAAATAGTGTCGAAAAACTCGGATCACGCAACCGTCTGCCGCTGCGTGTGGACATTCCCCTTGATTGGCAGATGGCACCAATAATTTGCGTGTATGTTCGGTATGGGCTGGGCTGGGCTGGGCTGGGCCACCACTGCCCACTGCCATGGACGGACCGTCGCGAGCGGATTGGTTGCGGCAGACCACCAGCCCATCCTTTTCCTTTCTACGAGACCACCAGCACCAGCACCTGCACGGCTTCTTTCACTGTTCA
>Ga0182004_10004148_pt1 | contig 11652 bp, 7 predicted proteins | sample Sormic07211540_1_FD_120479 | JGI IMG/M metagenome (GOLD analysis project Ga0182004, IMG submission 120479) | Endophyte microbial communities from Sorghum bicolor roots, Mead, Nebraska, USA - 072115-40_1 MetaG | ecosystem: Host-associated > Plants > Roots > Unclassified | place: USA: Nebraska...
AAGTGGCTGCGGTGGCACGGGGAGCTCAGGCTTGGGCAGGGGCTCCGGTGGCACCGGCAGCTCAGGCTTGGGGAGGGGCTCTGGTGGGACAGGGAGCTCGGGCTTGGGCAGGGGCTGCGGCGGGACGGGGAGCTCGGGCTTGGGCAGGGGCTCCGGTGGCACCGGCACCTCCGGCTTGGGCAGGGGCTGCGGCGGGACGGGGAGCTCCGGCTTTGGGAGGGGCTCCGGTGGCACCGGCAGCTCGGGTTTGGGCAGGGGCTGCGGCGGTACGGGGAGTGGCTGCGGTGGCACCGGCAGCTCCGGCTTCGGGAGGGGCTGCGGTGGCACCGGCAGCTCCGGCTTGGGCAACGGTGGCTGCTCCTCAGGTTTGGGGAGCGGCGGCAGGTCCGGCCTCGGTGGTATCTCAGGCTTGGGCAACGGCGGCAGCTCCTGCAGCTGCCGCGCCGCGCTGCCGATAGCACCGCTCGAGAGCAGCAACGCGAGGACCAAGGCAAGAGAGGACATGGTGGTGGTCGACGTGGAAGCCATTATCGCTTATCGACCAGGTCTGTTGTGCTGGATAGGATGGTGGGATGCAGAGAACGGGAAGCGAGCTGCGGTATTTATAGGCTCGCCGGAGCTGTTGATAGTACCGGCCGCGGCTCACCCGAGCACTCCTGGTTGGCCAATGGCCACTGGCCAGAGCCTTGAAGTTTTCGCTTCCCGGATCCATTTTCGCCTCTGTGATCGGCACCGCTGCAAGCTATACACTGCCTGCTTCGCGACTGATTGGGCTGTACGTATGACGTGTTGTTATCGGGCGAGAGGTCGCCATAGCGGGCGTACGTCGGGGTTGCTTGCTTGCTTGCTTGCCGCCCCTGCCTGCCCTCCTGCTGCGCGATGGACGTGACGAGGCCAGCGGCGGGCGCCCACCCGGGGGCCGGGGTACGGTGCCGAGCTGATCCTGATCGGGCCCCCTCGCCGGAAAGGAAAACGACGCCGCCGTACGCGGCGCTGGGCGGGCTGCATAAGTCGCGGGTAGCTACTAGCTAGCTAGCATGAGGTGCGCCGTGCGCGATCGAGATCGAGGTTTGTGAGAAGAGCAAGAGAGCAGGTGGATCAACGCACGCGGCAGTCGCGGCACAGTGCGGTAGCCGGTAGGCCGCGACCGTGGGGCGGACTTGATCTGACGCGCGGAACGCGCGCTGCCGCTGCCGCTGCCGCCGACGCGCGCGAGCGGGCGCTCTCGGCTGTTGGCCGAGAGGGCGAGAGCTGGATCAGGAGTTGTTAGTTGTTCGTTGTTGCCGGGAAATATCCCCGCTCCCGCGGAATGGTTTGGTGGATGACGCCATGACACGACGCTAGCTGTTGCCCGAACGAATAGTGCTTGTTTTGTAGGATGCATGGGCCTTGGGTTTGTAGGGCGGACTTTGTTTGCTTGTTTTGTAGGAACGCAAACCACCATGAATGGGCTTTCATGCAATGAACATAATTTTGAACTTATTGAATTAGTTCAAAATTTTGGTCCTTGGGTGGTTAAGGAAACAAAGTGGATTACTGAAACAGTAAAAAAAAATCTATTTTGCAAAACACAATATGCAATCCACCGTACACTTATAAGAAATCACCACATACACCTTATTATCGAGAAGCATGTTGGCTACTACTACTAGAAAAAAAGTAATGTGCTAAGTGTCTACCACTAAAAGAAAACGTACAAAGTTTATTGCAAGTTATAAACTCCAATCAAGTGGACATCTTTCACAAAAAGAAACACATAACCAACCCTCACTTGCGCGCTTGTTTTGTTTTTGGTTTTCAAAAGGGGTAACCAAGTACCCGACGAGTTTGAATCTCACAGGGAACTGACACGTTGTGAGAGGTTCGAGACAGTATTTGTGAACTGAAGAAGCAAAGTGAACTTGACCAAGAGATAGTACCAGTACATTACAAGCAACGTGGACTGAACTCGTCGGATTGTTTCACTGACAATGATGATATTCATACTCCGTTGACAAACATTAAGCATACGAGGGACCGTATACACATGCACATATGTACATGAACCTGACAAGTCGCAAGACAGTCACTTACGCACAGTACGTTCGTCCTTGGCGCTGACACACGCCGAGAACTCTGGATCCCGCAAGTAAACAAGCATCTAAACACGAGCAACACACCAAGCCAATAATGCAACTATGCAAGCAGCGCACGCACACACACGCACTGACGCCCGCACGGACGCACGAGCGGACATCCATATCCCAGCACGAACATACAAATCACACACGTGTACGACCGACCAAGTAGGACGCAGCGGTGGCGCGGTCATGGCTTAGCCTCCTCCTCCGGCTCCGGGAAATGGAACTCGGGAATGGCCGGGATCTCGGGCTTCGGCGGCAGCTCGACCTTGGGGAACGGCGGCAGGTGCACCTCCGGGAATGGCGGCAGTTCGACCTTGGGCAGCGGCGGCAGCTCGTGCTCCGGCACTGGCAGCTCCGGCACGGTCAGGTGCGGCTCCCCCTCCTTGGGAGCTGCCTCCTCCAGCCTTCGCGCCGCGCTGCTCACGGCGGCGCACGAGAGGAGCAACGCGAGCAGGAGCGCAAGGGAGGACAAGGCGGTTCTTGAGGGGGCCATGTTGTAATTGTAAGCAGAAGCAGGTGTTCTGAGGCCTGTGGGGATGGAAGAGGCGAAGACCATCCATGCTCTACTTATAGCCCATCGGTTGTGCAGCTAGCTGCCGGACCGGACTTTGGTTGGTCATCTGCAGCCTGCAGGCTGTGTGCTCCAGACTCTAGAGTCTATGCTCGACAGACGATTTGGTATTCTGGTTGAGAAAAAAAGGATGAACGAGCAAGGGACTGTCTTGGCGAGTGCTCAACTACTGATCCGTGCATCATGTCGAGTGCAGATATACGAGCAGCACTGCAGCAGTCTGATGTTAGGCCATCGGTAGAGGAGACAGCGTCTCTACGGGGGCACCAACTCTGCACGAGAGTTGTAGAAGCGTTGCCAGTACAGTGAGTTCAGAATATAGCCAACTGGGAAGCGGGCCTGTCTACTGTGACTGGAATATGAAGTAGTACGGCTCTGCGCTAAATAACGTCGATCACATTCACAATCATGCCAGTCCCCTTTATACCACGCTGCCAAGCGGGCAAGCGCCAAGTACCAGAGCATAAACACAGGCGGGTCAGCCAAAACTTCAACTATCAATTCATGATCTTGGGGTAGTAATGTTGGTATCAAATTCACCAACGAACACAAAACTTGATGAGCAAAATGCAGTTATCAATTGCTATGGAACTTACTAATGCATGAAATGTACTTCTGCATACACATCTGGCAAGCCCTGTGCCGTATCTTGATCTTGACTGAAGGGTTGCAGATCTTCCCACAAACATAGATGACATTGTTTGGCTTCTGGGAATGGCCTGTCAAGCCATATCATCTGTGCAATTGAACAACACTTAGCAATGGCTAACAAGCACCTAAATGGTTCGACATGGACAAAGCAGAGTATGCAAAAGGAAAGAAGTAAAGTTCAACCATTCAAAATAATGACCATTGAGAAAAGTTCGAACCTCGATAGCATGGACTCAAGAAGCATAAGAACTTCATCACACAATATGAATACCAGATGAGATACATAGCTTGGAATCAGCTCCGCCGCTTATCACGCTGTTCCCTTTCCACCAGTCGGCACATAAAACCTGTAATAGCCAAAGTTAGCTAAGCATATCATTCATTTCCCCTTCTGAAACAAGGAAAAAGAAACATGGCAAAAAAGAGTACCTTATCTTCGTGTGAATCCACAGACGCCAGCGGCCACTGCAACAGAAGCAATATCATCAGTGAAAAATTAATGCAATGGTACAAGGAGCAAATGAGGAAGATAACGAATTGTTAGAATCATACTGCTGTTCTTAGATCCCACAACATCACTTTCCCATCAAATGAAGATGATACCAAATGGAAACATGAACTTGGATGCCATTTACAAGCAGTGATCCAGCCAGAATGGGAGGAGAACTGAAAAACAGGAGCTAATGTTCCTATTCGCAGACAAAAACATATCAGCTAATTTGAATATGGTCCAACAAAGATAACTAAAAGATCTATAATATATTTACCAGGTTTGCGAGGGTCCCATACCCTCAACACAGGATCAGAGCCACCAGCAGCAATCAATGAAGAACCCTCACCTCCACAGTCCAAGCAATTCAAGGCCTTCCCACAAAACTATGAAAAAGTGTGGATGAAAAAGTGAAATAAGACAGATTTAGTTATGAAATAGAACATGAACATGATACATATAATAGCTTAAAGTATCTGCTGCATTTAACAGACAAGTAGCCATTTCCATTTTTGCATCACCTTAGGCAAACTCAGGAGAAAACCTGAACAAGTGAATTAGCACAGAAAAGTTTGTTTCCTAATCTAAAAGATGTCCAGGTGAATTAGCATAGAAAAGTTAATTTCCTGATCTGAGATGTTAAGGTGAATTAGCATAGAAAAAGTTGGTTTCCTTCTTTCTGTTATGCTAGTTCAAAAAACAAAGGAACCTCCATTTATCAACATTCCGATTTTCAACCATGATCTACAAACAGATACGAACACCCTGCAACTGTCAGAACCAAACGAAACGCAACCTAAACCAGTGCAAAGTGGTCTTCATTCCTAAAAATAATAAAAATCTGGTTTAATCTCTATTCATAGCAAATTTATTTTACTTCAGAATAATATGGAATAAGAACCACTTTTTTCTTAAAAATATTACATATCTGTCAGTGCTCTATTTGGAGGTACTTAGATCTTATTTGTTTGTGTTCCTAGTGTTTTATGGCTTGAAGCAGCACCTATTATTTATTGCCATCTACTATATGTTCATTGCATGGCCAGCTGATTGCATAAATTTTTATGCACTGCATAGCTTGAAACCTATTGCCTAATCAGGAAATCAATATAGAGTAAATTGCTATCCATGCAATGCCTAAATAGGATCCATAGATGTGGTAGAGCATGGCATCTGTGAGGTTGTGTCGTGTTTCTATGTACTCATAGCTGCCAAATTCTCTTGGTTGATCTAAGGTCTGATACAGTGCAAAGAATAACTTAAATAAATAGTGAGCAGGACTATGAGCGAGAGAAAAATAGGAACATAAATAAATAAGTTACAAATAACTCTAAATAGATCACCAACAGATAGATATCATTTGTAGAAAAAAATGGGTACTAGTTTCATATTTTCTGATTTAAAGTAAATTAGATATGATTTCTGAGAGATCAAACCAGATTTTTATTATCTTTATAAAATCACATCGGAAACCACTTTGCTCCAGTTTGGGGTTGTGTTTTGCCCCGTTTCGACAGTTGCAGGGCATTCGATGCCCAGTTTTGTAGTTTAAGGTTGAAAATAGAGATGTCCTGCAAGCTGGAGGTTGAAAAGTGTGCTTTACCCAAAAACAAATCATTGTCCATAGAGCCCCTTTGTAATACACAAATATTCTATTAAGTGGGTTGGGACTCATTTACTGAAACCAAATAGATGGTGTTTACAGAATTTGGAATATAAAGATAAAGTTCATACCATATTCCATGTTTCTTTCACTGTTTGGATATCCCACTGCCTTACAGAATGATCCCAAGATGCTGAATATATCGTTTTCTGTTCAGGCCAGGCAACAGAAGTTACACCTTGTGTATGTCCCAGAAGTGTTGAAGTGGCTGAACCCTGAATTACAAGAATCAAAACTGTGAGATAAGTGGCAGTTCATGAATTCATGACTGAAAAGGGAGGAAAAAAAAGGTACTAACAGAAAAGTGGCATCTTTCTATCTCTCACAAAATCATGGTAGTCAATACACACTAAATCAATCATATACAAAGGATTTGAAAACCATCAACTTGCACGTTCACAACAAAACCAAATAACTGGAACTAATTCATCTAATCCAGGTACAGCACTAGGGAAACGTCTATCAGTTGGCTACATCATGAATAGAAACCATTGATTGGCAGCTGAGTACAGAGACTTTATCACCATAGGTCAGCACACCAAGGGCATACCAGTAAATCGCAAATAAGGTGATATAAACATGCTTGGTGCTGTGCATACAAGACTCAGGAATTAGGATTAGAACAAGGCTAGTACCTCTAACTGAGACTCTTCAGGTCCAGATGAGTCAGAATTCATCCTTCTCTTCTTCAATGAAACAGCATCATCATCTTCAGATCGTTCAACTGCCCACAACTTGATGGTGTTATCCCAGGATCCAGAACATAGCTAGGTACCCAAAAGAAAAGGTCAGAAGGAAATGTGGATGTATAATAAGTAAAAATAGCAGTAGCATTGATGCAGAAGGAGAGACAGTGATCATTACCATATCGCCAGAAGGGTCTACGGAGATACTTTTAACAGATGCCGTGTGGCCACGAAGAATTTTGTAAGCCCCAACCCGCTTTGGGTAGTCCATACTGACTGATGTGTCACACTTCAGGAGTCCAAGGCATAATGTAGGATATAAGAAAAAATATATATTACCATGGAACAAACAAGACTTGTGGAAAGGTAAAAAGGGGCCACTACCTTGTATAGCCGTAGCGACCTATCCTTTGAGCCAGTCACTACATGCAGACTGCCCTCAGTTTCAGATCCTGTGAAAACATCATTCATGCCAATCACTTATAAAATTACATGAAAATGCGAGAACGAAGCAGAAACATTTTTGGAACAGATGCCTTCATACAAAACAGTTATTATTTCAAGCGTGCTTACTTTTATTTATGAATCTGGCAGAAGTAATTGCATCAGCGTGTCCCTCCAAAATTTGTGTACACACTGCTGCATCTTTCCATAATCTAAGAGAAAAATGAAAGGGTAAGGCATACAACAGGTCCATACTAGCAACAAATGTACAAGAGTAATAAAAATATTATTGTTTTGAAAGATATACATACCTTGCAAAGCCATCATAGCATCCAGATAATATAAAACTGCCAAAAGACAACTGGTTTAGCAGTAATACATACCACATGAAGCTAAAACTTCAATAAAGGTTCAAGATATCAAATATTCATCTTTATGTTAATGCGCGACTTATGCATATCCAACAACAGAACTGATAACTCGTCATTGTGTGTTATGTGATATACAGAGATGACTTGTTCCATTTTATTAGTTGCATTATTCCAAAGGACACATGAGTACATCTTTCTAAAGTGACCCTAGCTTATCTGGTGTATTCTACATTCAACAAACTAATGTATATGTTGACCAGTGATTGGTCACTATGATTAAAGATGGGCAGTTTGCCAGTTTAGGAGACAAATTGGTTCAATGTAGCAAGGAGACAGATTTAATAGGGTATGTGGTCATCCTGTGATTTTTATTCATAACTAGTGCTCTGTGGAGTATTGATGTCAACACTACCCAATCCAACAAAGCAGATCAGCGCACAACAGGGATGTCACACCCATGATGGAGAGCAAGAAGTCCAATGCTTTGACTGGCAAGTGGGTCCACCAATCATGAGACCCAGGTGGAAGATAGGACCAAGTCTATATACTACCCATCCTAAGAATAGAGAGGGGACAGAAAATATTCCAGAACAAGAACCGAGATCTGGAAGCTGAGCTTCCCCTCGTTATTGAGATCATCTACCTGATGTCTAGTTGTTGCTACTCCATCGTCGGTTTGATCTCACCGATGGCCACAGGTTGTAACAAGGGACAGCATGCAGTGTGCAAAACTTAGTTGAAGCACACCAATGCCAACATTATCAACATAGGTATATTTCGTAACGACTGTCAACTAAAGTATCCAACAGGGTATGCATGGGAGCAGACAGCCATGTCTGTGATTCGATACTCGAACCAACAATAAATTGGAAGCCTATACCTTAGTCAAAAATCAAATTTGCGCATCAACTAATATCCAACCAAAATAAAGCAAATCAATCAAATGCAAAATTCAAGCCCAGGTCCAATGCACATGCTACAAATAACATAACAGAAGATAAAAGTTCCAAACCAGATTAGTTACTTCCACAGCTAACAGGTTGGCACATAACAAACAAGAGTTGAACCATACCCTGAGTTCGATCCATCCACAGCACTAACCCAGTCATCATGGGGGCAAGGTTCCTCCTGCTTCCTTGGCGCCACTGCTTTCACATACTCGAGCTCAAGCACCCTCTCCTGCAACACATTCACACCGATCCTCGAGAAAAATCACAACCACATCCTACACAGCAACACCTCCGGGAAAAAAAGGCCTCCGAAAAAACTGTACCGCCGAGATGCCCTTGGCGAGGAGGAACTCCTGGAGTGGCAGCCGCACGAGCTCGCCGTCCACAATGAAGTCGAAGGGCTGTGTCTGGTGGTCCGGCTCGGCTGCAAAACGAGAACGAAGAAAGGCTTAGAAATCCGTGGGTCGTTACTCTCGAGGGAGGCCGCAGGTGGTTCGTAGGCGTTCACCGGCGGCGAGGAGGCTGTTGACGATCTCGGAGAGGCCCATGCGGGTGAGGTCCGCAGGGACGGCGATGGCAGCGGGCGGCGCCCGCAGCGGAGGCGGCAGCTTCGTGACGAAGCGCACGCGCACCTGGCGCGAGGGGTCGCCGTCCATCGCGGCGACGGCGACGGCGACGGCGGACGGAAGGAGAACGAGGAGGTGGTGGTGCCCGGCGGGGTGGCGGCGGCGGGAAGGGCCGGAGGAGGGTTTTGGCCTTTTGGAAGTTCTGAACGCTGGGTTTCCCATTTGGCTAGGGTTCCAGAGGTCGTTGGTCCCAGTGTTCAGCGACAGGGGGGTGGGGAAATGACAATTGGGAATGCCATTTTGCAGTAAGCCCCTCTGAGTACTTTCGATTTAAGACACATATTTTGCTACTACCTGTATCCAGAGGAAAGAATGTAATGCAGGTTGCATGCCCTGTGCCCACAAAAGTAGTTCATGTTTAACCAATTTTCTATTAAATATTATACATATTTATGGCTTTAAAATAATTTTTTTAATATCATAAATATTGATATTTTAAATCTATAACTAATTGAATAAGATATTAAATCATGACATTATGCTAAAATTGCAAAAAAAAAATCTAGACGGAGGGAGTACACCTGATGAGCTGAGTTCTCTATGGCGTGTTAATTAACAGAAGTACCCTATCATTTAGCCACCAGCTGGGTATGTTTAGATTCTCTGATCTAAAGTTTAGTTTAGAACTAAAACTTTAGACCATTTTAGTTATTTTTATAGTAAGTCTTATCTTAATTCAGACTTGTAATATTTGTAAAAGTACATTACCGGATTACGTATTGTGGAAGTCCCTTTATGTGATGAATCTAGTAAAAACATATAACAATCATGTGTTGTCAATCATATAAAATTTTAAGAATAACTATCAATGTCAAAGTTAATTTTTTTACTTAGTAAAATCTAGATGAACTTATTTTTGTGAATTTAGATGGAAAAGGTAGAATGATGAGTTGAAGCTTTAACTCACCCCAAAAAAAATTATATGAGATGCTATGACACACCAAAGTTTGGTTGCCGCTCTATTTTGTAGACAAAAAAATTATGGCAAGTAAGGTAATAAAATAGCGGTGGTAGCGGCCGCAATAGCGGTAGGGCTACAAGGTAGCGCTATGAACTTAGAAGCCTAAAACTTTGCGGACGTGATTCTGGATAGCAGGACGATATTGCGGGTCGTAATTGCACGTAGCATGCCACAAATGACGTGAAGGCAAATAATCCTTATGCAGATGGAGATGGTTCAAGTGACCATGAGGGCGATGATGTTGTTGCTTTTGCCAATGACAATGAGTGATAGTCTCGTGAACTATTTTATTGCTCACAAGTCACAATGTGATGATTTAACGCGTGGAACACAATGTTTGTTTCCTTAATTTAAGTATGTGAGATATAAGTTTTTTAAGTGCAATTAAATTTCTATTTATACTCATTATTATTCATGATCTGTGTACTTAAAATTATATGAGATTATCAGGTACCGCTATTGGAACTTATCATTATTTGACGTAGATTTGCTACCAACCCTTTATATGCTATTTATTACAGTGACGACAAGTTATATGCATCTTAAGTTTTCTAAACAAAAGCAAAGCCATAATTAATTATCTGACTTTGAATAAGTTCCTAAAAGATACACCAATGTCTATAATATTAAATTAGCTTCATTAAAACTGCCATGAAACATGTCTTGATGGTGTAGGTACTAAAGATGTTTATTTTTTTTCTAAAATACTGTTTGTTTTCATCCAAACTAGGCCTTGTTCAGTTCCCTAAATTTTTTTATTTTGGGATATTATAGCACTTTCGTTTTTATTTGGCAAATTCTGTCTGAACCAAACTCAAAAGATTTATCTCGTGATTTACAAATAAATTGTGCAACTAGTTTTTTTTATCTATATTTAATACTCTATGCATATGTCGCAAGATTCGATGTGACGAGAAATCTTGAAAAATTGTTTATTTTCAGAGTGAACAAACAAGGCCTAACAAGCCTTTTTGGCTCCAACGGAACAACGCTAGCAAATCCGCGAAGGTATCCCGTATTTCTAGACAGGCTTGAGGAAATGAAACTCCGAGCCCATTCTGATTATTTCGGCTGAGTCCAACCTACCCAACAGCCCACTTGGTGAATTTGTGTCAACTTTTGTCACGTACGTAGAAAAAAGTAACTGATTGCGTCCGGCCCGCTATGGCCCACGCCCACTCTTAATGGTACCCAGTTCCCATATGGAGACCGTTCTGGCGTATAAAAAAAATAAATTTAAAAAAACAGTAGCAAGATAGCGGGAGGGAGTACCAATCTAGGAGACGGCTCTCATTTTCATCACTGCAGCGGAATGCCTAGGGTTGCAGCTCGGATTCGGAAAGCTCGCGAGCGCAGGGACGTACAGCAGAAATACAATGCAGCATGTACAGAGCGACAGTAATCCACGATCAGCTCCACGCCGGCAGCCAGCGTGGCGCTTGATTCTTGTCTTGTCCGGACACGCATCCAGAACCAGGACTTGGCGGCGGCGATGGTTACCTGTCGAGTGGATTGATTCGAGCTCTGCAGGACAGGATAGGCATTAGGCAGAGTAGTCAGTCACCGTTGAGGCGTTGAGCAAACGCCTTGAGGACACACTCGCTGCTGCACGTGCGCTCGGCACTCCCTTGTCCTTGTCCACACCCAGCACGGTCCGTCCAACTGATCCGGCTACAAACGAAGGAGCTGCACGGGCGGGGCATCCATCCATCGCACTAGGAAAAATGCCCCAGGTCTGGTCTCTGGTGCCGTACGTGTGTCCGGACCGTGGACATGACGCAATGATTCGCAGCCCACTGATCGGCGGCAGGCGGCATATATTCGCGTCCGTTCGCGTAGGCCGGCGGCCGGCGGGGTCACCGGTGGCCCATCTCACAGCGGCACTGACACCATTCAATCAACCGGACCGGCCCTGCCTGGTGCCGTGATGCGTGATTGGAGTTGGAGAATGAATCTGCTGGTCTGCCTCTGCACTCCGGGTGCGGGGGGTCAACAAAGGGGTCGACCACGACGAGCTGCTGCCCTGCTGCAGGCAGATGGTGCGGGTTGAACTGAGCACCTGGCCACGCTTGCTTTTTCATCGTCTCGCGGCCGGACTTCGTAGGCGGAGAGACAA
>Ga0182004_10004149_pt1 | contig 11652 bp, 11 predicted proteins | sample Sormic07211540_1_FD_120479 | JGI IMG/M metagenome (GOLD analysis project Ga0182004, IMG submission 120479) | Endophyte microbial communities from Sorghum bicolor roots, Mead, Nebraska, USA - 072115-40_1 MetaG | ecosystem: Host-associated > Plants > Roots > Unclassified | place: USA: Nebraska...
GATAAAAAGCTTGTCCGTGTCTTGCGTCACCATCGAGTTCGTAGTTTGCGCACCGTCTACCGATAAACTACTACCGTGGGTATACCCCAAGGTAGACTGCCGACTAGCTTTCGTCGACACTAAGCCTATAATATGAGCTTGTAGTGTTTTTGTACTTATTAAATACTATCACAAAAAGCAATGTAATTCTAGGTGCACTCTTAGATAAAGTGTCCAAATTTTCATCAAGTATGTAGATAAAATATTAGTATTTTTTGACATCAAATAAGTTATACTTTGAAAATATATCCCATAATAAATCTAATACTACTTGTTTTGATGTTATAACTATGAGTACATTGGCCAAATATGAGATACTTTAACTTGATCATAATGATACGAATTGCATTCTTTTGAACAGAGGGAGTAAAAAAAGGAAATAATAAATAAAAAAATTTAAAGGCTAAGGACCTTTCATCAAGAGGAGACTTTGAGGCACGCAGACACCAACCGCAGCCACGCTCACCCAACAAACAGCCGAACGGCGCGGGAACGGGGATCGGAATCTGTCCAACCGCCGCTCTCCAGATCCGGAGTCAAAGGATACTAGTATACTACTCCTATCCTATTTGTTATGTTTAATTTAATTAACAGAATAAAGCACCTCCGAGAATCTTTAGACAACTGTGTTCAACGAGATCACTCGCCGTACAACCATAGAATATAAGCACCCCCTGTAGAGATCTATATACATCCCCCATGGATCAGCTTCAGTAGCAGCAGTAGCAGAGACAGAGACAGAGTCACAGAGACAGAAACGCCGGCTATTAGTTGTTCTGGGCATATCACTCTCAAGAAGGAGGAGGAGGAGGAGGAGAAACGATTGCGAATTGGCTCTTCTTCCTCGTTCGTCTTGGTCTCCGGCGCGTGCGTGCGACCTATCATTTCTCAGGTACCTTTCACCCTCGTCCCGTTTCTTTACCGTACTCATCGGCCTGAGGTCATCATCATTCCTGGGATGATGTTAATTGTTATGGCCGTCCACCGCCGAGGAGGAGCTCGATCGATTGTCGGCGACGTCGTATCGTACATTCGTACGTGTCGATCAGCCTGATCCGTATCGGCGGCGAAAGCTTCTTCTTCTCTCTCTCTCTCTCTCTCTCTCTGTTCTGTTCTCCATTTTGTCAGGATGAAACCAAATGAACGGGCGAATGGGGCCAGGGATTTCTATCTCGTTCTTGACTCGTGGGAGCAAGCAAGGCGTGGGTCAACGAACGAAGCCTCTCTTCGGTTCCTTGGGTTGGGTTCACACATGAGTTTTTGTTTCTTGGAATATTGGATGATGATGATATCACTGAAAGAGACATGAATGGTTTTGTGCAGAATCTCTCTAATGACCATGATGACTGATGAGTACATGCCGCACTAAATCCACTACCTTTTCCTTTTGTGTGTCTAGTTAACTGGACCAGTTCAACAGTAGTACCTTTTTAATCCATGTCTCTCTGCTCCCTGATTGGATGGAGGGAAACAATCCAACGAAAAAAAAGAAGAGAAAATGTTCAGAAAATCGTGGAGCCTGCAATGAACTGAGAGCTCTCTCTCTCTCTCTCTCTCTCTCTCTCTCTCCGTGTTTCTCTTTCTTGCTTGGTATTGCTTGGAGGCAAAAGATCCGAGGGTCACTGTCATCGGTCCAATTATTTCTACGCCGACGAGTGCATCCCTTGTCCATTTCTTCGTCTCTCCTCCTCTTCCTTTCCCCATAAAGCTCCAACGCCATTGGTGAAGAGAATCTCAACAAGGAGATAGACTGACGCCGCAAACTCGCGTTCGCGATCGCGGCGCCCAGTCAAACTGATGCAGAGCAAGTTGGACTTTTCAGTCAGTGGCCTGGCAGTGGCAGGGCTTGTAGTCAGTCGATGATATAAAACAGCCATGGAACATGTTCTCGCATGTGCGTCTTCTCTGCTCAGTTGCCACAAGGTAGGTGCTCTTGTTCTCCTTCTTCCTCAGCTTGTCCATGGACATGCTTCCTTTCTCCGGTTGGTTCTTGGTTGAGATATTGGGGTGGATCTTCTCCTTCCCCTGCTCTGATGAATCTGAATTCTGAATCTGAATCTGAATCTCATCCCTGGGGACAGTAGCTGTAGGGGCACTTTCTTGTTCATCATGTTTGGTGGTGCCTTTTTCCCCCACTGGATTTTCTATGCCAATCCTTTTTGTATCTTCCTAGTGTTTGTGTAGTAGTAGCTTCTTCTCAAAACAAGAAGAAATCAAGATTTTATGATGCATCATCATGTGTACAATAACTGAAAATAGACCCAAAATTTGGTACAACAGCATTCGATTCTCCAGTTTCAGTTTAGCAAAAAACATATGTAGGAAAATCCACATGATCGATCATTTACTGGCTACTATTGCCTGCTGCAGGTGCTCCAAGAAGAAGAAGGAGGGCCTCTACTACTACTGTCGTCCATCAGAGCCAGGCTCAGCATGTACGTGATCGAGGACAAGGGCGGCGCCATCGCGCTGATGCTGGCGTCGCTGCTGTTCCTGGGCACCTGGCCGGCGGTGCTCACGCTGCTGGAGCGCCGGGGCCGGCTGCCGCAGCACACGTACCTGGACTACTCCCTCACCAACCTCCTCGCCGCCGTGCTCATCGCGCTCACCTTCGGACAGCTCGGGGACAGCAAGCGCGGCATGCCCAACTTCTTCACGCAGCTGAGCCAGGACAACTGGCCGTCGGTGCTCTTCGCCATGGCCGGAGGCGTCGTGCTCAGCGTCGGGAACCTCTCCACGCAGTATGCCTGGGCGTATGTGGGCCTCTCCGTCACTGAGGTCATCAGCTCCAGCATGGTCGTGGTCATTGGTATGTTGCTGATCTCCATGGGTCGTCTTCTCTCTTCTCTTCTCGCTCTAAGCTCAGCTCAGTGGGGTTTGGATTTGGGATGGGTTCTTTTTAAGAGACAGCTCATTCTTCAATCTCCATCATGTCACTATCGTTGTTAATCACATGGGATAGGAGGGACCTCAATGATTATGGAGATTTTCTTTTGTTTGTTTTTTTCCATAAATGAGATTTGTTTTGATTCGGAGTCTAGGAATATCTAGAAAAAGGATCTTGCTTGCTGACAAGGGGGAAAAAACGAAATGTCTACATTTTCTTTTGAGATGCAAGCGAATCATGCAGTGCTAGTCTGACAGGACAAGTTTCTTGAGCAAATTGGCCTATTAGTTGTAACTTGTAAGCAAGCTCCTTGTGTTGTGTCAGGGCAATATGTGTGTTTTTATTTATTTATGCAGCTGAAGAAATGTTAGTGTCAGCTTTGAAATAGAAGAACAGCATGTAGTTAGCCTATTAAGGAGCATCCTTGGAACAAAAATGTCAATGTGATGGACAGAAAAGTCTTATTTGAATTCCTGATTTTCAATGTCCATAAGTCATGTGCTGTGCCATCCCTTGTGCTTTTCAGGCACGACACTGAACTACTTCCTGGACAACCGCATCAACAGGGCAGAGATTCTGTTCCCTGGTGTGGCATGCTTCCTTGTCGCTGTCATCCTTGGCTCTGCTGTCCATGCCTCCAATGCAGCTGACAATGAGAAGAAACTCAGTGGCTCCACAAATGCCAACAAACTTGGGTAATTATAGATTGTAGTATAGTGTTTCTTTCTTACACTTTTTCTCTCTGACAAGGATCTGATCATTCAGATTTTCCACCATATCTGTGACTGAATCACCTCCTAATTTGAGCAGCTCTGAACTTTAGGCCATTTACATCTTTTATTTATAGACTGCTCTGATTGTTAGTTCGCGCAACCTTACAGGACAAGTGGAACTGTGGAACCAAGCAAACAAGTCCTAGACAAAGGTACAGTGTAATAAAGTGTGAAAACTGAAAACTGCTGCTGACTTGTTGCAGATTCTTTCAGTAACTTAACTAGTTTCAGATGTTCATTATCTAAAGGGAAATCATGTAATTTCAGATGCTCCCAAGGATTTGGAGAATGGAGCCTCTGGAGCCAAGCAAGTTGACAGAGCTGAGGCAGGCACTGCAGAATACCTCATTGAACTCGAAGAACGGCGATCAATCAAGGTAACAAACACTTTGTTCTGAACAAACAACTTTCTGAAAACTGGAACATCCTTGCCACAACTCTATGGGGTTTGATCTTGATGATGATAATTAACGTACAAACACCTTACCAGGTCTTCGGTTCAAACACCTTCATCGGTCTGGGGATCGTCTTCTTCGCGGGGGTGTGCTTCTCGCTCTTCTCGCCGGCGTTCAACCTTGCCACCAACGACCAATGGCACACCCTCAAGGACGGCGTGCCGCACCTGGTGGTGTACACGGCCTTCTTCTACTTCTCCATCTCGTGCTTCGTCATCGGCGTCGGCCTCAACATCCTCTTCCTCTACCGCCCCATGGCCGGCGTGCCCCGGTCCTCCTTCGGCGCCTACCTCAGGGACTGGAACGGCCGGCAGTGGGCGCTCCTCGCCGGCCTGCTCTGCGGCTTCGGCAACGGTTTCCAGTTCATGGGCGGCCAAGCCGCAGGCTACGCCGCCGCCGACGCTGTCCAGGCGCTGCCGCTCGTCAGCACCTTCTGGGGCGTCCTGCTCTTCGGGGAGTACCGCAAGTCGTCCCGGAAGACATACGTCCTGCTGGGTTTCATGCTCTTCATGTTCGTCGCCGCCGTCGCCGTGCTCATGGCTTCGTCAGGTCACAGGAGCACCGAGTGATCCTGATCTGATGCTGTCGTGCTCTTTGTTTCTCATTCAAGTTTCCACTGCTGTTTGTTCGTCTTGTGTTTGCAAGAGCAAACGGCAGGCAAACCCCTCTCCTCTTGCAATAGTCGATCCACAGAACGAAAATCCAGCAGCAAGGCCGGAAGCAGGGGAAGTCCATTCCTTCCAGACATTCACGAAAGTTTCTGTAGGATGAAATGGAGATGTACATAAAAACGTTTGTGGTGTGATTGATCAAGTCCAGTATATAGAACCATATAAAAGCTATTTATATTCTTTTCAGAGACAATTGGCTGATAGGGTAGGAACACTGAAATTGTTCCAGAAAAAAAATTCTCAAGATCGAGGTGATTCTGTTCAAGAGAAAAACTGGTGGATGCAATTTGGTGTACAGCTCTTATAATGCTTGACTTTGATATAATGCTTGTCCAGCTCAAAGGATTCAATTTGGTGGCTTCCACTCTGCCACACCAAACACAATTTACGAATCTGGCCTAAGAGAACTGACAACGATTAAAAAAAGAGATAAAAATATGAAGCCACCTAAGCATTAAGATAGTGAGATGCAGCAGCCATTGTGAGAGTTAGGGTTAACAGATCGCACAAATAACGTTATTATTGTAATTATCAGTGTCTTCTCCCCCTGTACCATATGGCATTGTAACCAAAAACATCATCTCCACACTACACATACAGAAGCTAGGAAAAAAATCTGTTCCACTACATATCAAAATTGGGCCAAAAATTAAGAGAATCATGCTGTTATGTGGTAACTAGCAGAATCAACAAGTGACAAAGTGCTTGGAAGTTCAACTTATTTCCCTCATCGACGACTTTTCTGCCGCGTCTTAAGCATTGCGTGTCCTGTTTCTTCCAAGTGAGAAAACAACTTGTTCCTGTAAGGAGACCGTTTTCAGCTTAACCATATATTTTTTTCAAATTCCAAGGTGTGACAGCAACATAGTACTGGGAGGGGTGAGGAGGGAGGGAAATGGTAAGCTGCAATACCTTGACTCAAAAGTTCCACCACAAGTTTCACAATCATTACTGGGTGCCTTTGAGACCTCCTGATACATATATATAACAAAAGGTGTTATCAAATCAGGGCATGTGCAATTAAATCTACAGGTAAAGCTTTTTTTTAGTAGATATACCATAACTACAATTCAATATCAAGGTTATCATACCACAACCACACACAGTAATAGCAGCTATTAAAGTTCTGTGAATTTTGAATATAAGTGATTTCCAATTGGGTGCTATCAAATGCACAACTTATGATAATTTGGCTTTCAAATAAAATATACAAACACATAATAAAAAAACAAAAGCAATCAGCTTTAAGTTCCATGCCACAAGGTAATGAAAATGTTTCCAGTAGTACAGTGTCATAATACACAATACACCAAAAACAGTGAAAACAAGGAGCTACCCCCAAAATTCTCTATGAATGCACAAATATGTGTAGATTAAGTTAGGGGTGTAAAACTGCAAAGAGCCAAAGCCAATCTACACCTTATAAGTTAAACAGAAAGCACAGGACATCTTAATATGACAAATCATAACAGCACATGCAAACAAGACTGTTCTCTTTTTAAAACTTTATTCTTGATCATTTTGTTTAAAAATCAATGTTGAAACTATCACACTATAGCACTGCTATAGTGGCTGGAGCCCCTCCCTGCTATGCCTTCGGTCTTTTCTGCGGTATGGCTGCTATTGGCGCAATATCAGTCAATAGTGGTGCTAAACAGCTTAGCAGACTATTTACAATTCTGTGAGGTTAAGAACTTAAGCAACCCACATTTGATTGTCTGGTTGGTGTTTACTTATGTCTTAGGCTGCTGGACGAGTACTTAGTTATACTAGAAGATATCCTGCGCATTACTGCAGGGATTGTGAAGAATTGGAAATGAAATTAAGTGGAGATGACGTTGATAGCTTGCAATTCAGAGGTTGAAGTTTAGTGAGATGACATGGCTATTAGGGGGAGATGATATGGATAGTTAGTGGAGGATGAAGTCCATGGCTGGATTTTTTATTTATTTGCCACCCTTAAGTGTGCCAACTCTGTGTGTGTCAATGACATGTGGGACCATATGATGTTGAGATAGACTTGTAGTGGGGATTAGCTTTATAAGACATAATGATAGATACAGATACCTTATCTTCTACCTACTTCTCTCTTACCGTATGTTATGTGAGCAATCATTTGAATTTTTGCTTAACTAATGGCTTTTCTGGCCTTTAAATTCCATGTATTTTCCCAAAACACTAAATGACTTAGCATCCACCATAGCACCGCTATAGCTGCCATAGTGGTTTCAGCAAGCCACCGCGAAATGCCATAGACTGCTATTTTCAACACTGAAATATTCTAATCTATACCCTATACACCTATTGTTAACGATCCCAGGTTTCTTTTCCAAATTGTGGAAGGTGAAGAAGTAACATCAGTATAAGATTGCAGCTTAAAGATAGAACATACCACCCATTTGTATCTGGATTGCACAACAGGGTGAGTATAAATTAAAATAAATTATGTTGCGACCAAATTTTTTTGAAGCAGAAACAGTGGTACTACATCAAAGGTATGTAGAAGGCTACCAGAGTCCAAGGTTGTCTTTACTAAGTGTGCAAGTAAACAGCCTAGTTCAGTATCATCTTCTCAATATGCCAGACAGCATTCTAGCCACTTACGGAGTACAACTGTCCAGCATACATTATTCTGTATTATCCAAATGCCTGAGTTTTGAAATGTTTGAAGTGCACACTAAGATAACAGAAAAGGGTAGAACAGAGTAACAGATTTCCAAGATACATCAAAATACCTTCCCCCAAGTCCACCTATCTAGGAACCAATCTAATGTGATGTCTTGCTCTATTCTTAGGAACTACATTACCAATATATTGTAACTCATAAGACTTAACTAATTGCCCTCAAATGATGCCTTGTTCAAAACATCTTGCATATGCTCTATGCAGTACTATAAAAATTGGTTCTGAAGCAGCAAATGCCCTCTAAGTTTTCAAAAGTATAAACAGTCAGAATCTGCCGTATGGAAGTGGTGATCTTATACTGCAAGAGGATAAACATGTGGTTCAAATTAGAAGTATGAAGGCATGCTACAGGACCGAACAACATAGACGGTTTTTATTCCCAACTCAATGAGCTTGTTGTAAACCATACGAGGCTAAAATATGAACAAAGTATTGGATTGAAGGAAAGAAAGTGTATGTACCTTTTGTTTCTTCCCCTTTGATGTGCTCTTCTGTTCAGCCTTTGATGTACCCTTCTGGTCAGTAGAAACAGTTGTTTTCTTTTCTGTGCCTTTCTTGTTCTTTTTGTTCTTTTTAGGATTCATGTTTTCACCATTCTGCTTATCTCCTTTGCTTACTGAACCATTGTCCTCCTTAGAAGAGGATGGCCCTTCCATCATATCATCAACATCATTACCATGGCCAGATCCCTCAGGCTGAACCTCACTTTTACCATGATGCTCATTATCAGCATAACTACCTTCATCTTGTTCCTTCTTTGTTGCCCGTCGCCTGCGTCCTTTCCTTTTTGCATTATTAGCTTCAGAACTTCTATGATCGTCATCATCCTCAGCAACACCTGACAAAGCCTCCTCTGGAGGAGCCACATAACCACCCTTTCTGCTCTTGCGGCTTGATAGCATAGCCTCCAATACACTTGCCTCGTCATATGACCCAACCTCCTGCTCTGCACTATCAAAATCCTTATCACCATCCTCTTTATCATGCACCTCCAAACCTTCCTCAAATTCTTCAGCTAACTCTTCTGCAGCATCTGAAAATGCACTCTCATCATCTGACTCCTGTGTAGGCTTAAAATCAAACCCCACATCAACTTCATTCCAATCACCTTCCCCCTCCTCTGCCTCTTTCAAAGATTCCTCCTCCTCCTTAAACGCCATCCTCAGCTCAGCGATCTTATCCCTATGCTTCTTCGACTGCTCGTGGTTCTTCCACTGTTTGTCCGATTTGAACTTCTTATTGCACGCCACGCAGTACAGCTCCTCCTTCTTCTTGGCCCTCATCTCCTCTTCTTCGTCTTCATCGTACAGTCCCTCCTCTTCCTCCTCCGCCCTCGCCCAGTCAGGCTCCTGATATGCCATGGCTCGCTCCTTCTTCCTCTTCTCCTCCTCCTTCTTCCTCTCCTTCTCCTCTGCCTTTCTCTTCTCCTCCTCCGCCTTCTTCTTAAGAGCCATGTCCACCACCCTCTTATCCCTCTTCTTGCAGAAGGCAGCGAGGCCTCTGACAGCGTCATTGTACTCCCGCCGCGCCTTGCGCATCGCCTTCTTGTTGTCCTCCTCCATGAGCCTCCGCACACGGCGGTTCTCCCCGCGCGCGGCGTCCCACTCGGCCGCCCACCCGAAGTCCATGACCGAGCCGAACCCAAGCCAGTAACTGTAGAAAGCAGTGACCTGCGCATAGGGGGAATCGAGGTTCCCAATGACCGGCGGCGCGGCAGGCTCAGGAACCCCCATCCGGCGCGCATAGGCGAGCTCCTGCGCGAAGACCCTATCGAAGACGTCCCCGTAGACCTTGTAGAAGCCGCGGCCCGTGTCGGAGAAGCCGGAGAAAGCGGAGGAGGAGAAGAAGGCGAAGAGGTCCGGGACGGGAGAGGCGGATTTGGCGCCGGCGGAGGCTGGGTCGGAGAAGAGGATCTGGGAGCGGTGGGAGTCGTAGTAGGCGCGCTCCTGCGGGTCAGAGAGGACGGAGTGAGCGTGCTGGAGCTCCTGGAAGGCGGCGGTGGCGGCGGCGAGGTCGGAGCCGGGGGCCTGCTTGTCGGGGTGGAGCGAGAGCGCGAGGCGGCGGAAGGCGAGCTTGATGTCGGTCGGGGAGCAGTCGCGGGGTAGCCCCAGGACCTCGTAGTAGCAGCGCTTCGGCGCGCCCGCCGCCGCGGACGCCATCGCCGCTAGGGTTTGGAGGTGTCCGAGGGGAAGGGAGAGGGACTAGAGAGCAGGGGAACAGGCGTTTTCTATTTTTCTTACACGACGCATTACATTGAAATTCTTTACGCGTTCAAGAGGTAGAAAAGGTTTTCTCCTTTAATCCCTTTATTATCTATACTCTATATCTATATACCTATATATAAATACACAAAATTTCAGTCTGTCCTGTCCGTCTTCCGTCGCCCGGAATCCGAATCGGTCGTCCGCTTCGACGCAATACAAAATCTCCTATTATTAACAATACACATCAGAGCACATTGAAAATAAAAAAAAGTATAGAGATCTAGATGCAAAATGTTTATGTTACTTTTAGCGCTTCCAACTGCTCGCCCGTTGGGACGACGCCGCGGGCCGCAGCGGCGCCAGCGCGCCTGGAGAGGGCTGCTCCGGCGGCTGGTGCGGGAGAGCAAGAGCATCGTCTGCAGCAATGCCCACAATGAAGCCCGAGAGCTTGAACCCAGAGCGGACAAGGACAACGCAGACTAGACTTGTGTCCAGGCCTATCTCGGCACGAGACGAGAGTGGCGTGGTGCTGCTGCTGTGGTTGGCCAGGGCAGCGGTGCGCAGCGCATGGACTTGACCTAGACATGGCAGCAGCGGCCTGTAGCCAGCTAGCCCGACCTAGCGGCGATGGCGCCAGCCAGCTAGCCGGGCACGGGACGGCGGCGACAACCTCCTTGCCCGGCCAGAGCAACAGCTCGGCGCCCAGACTGCCCGACTGGGGCGGCGGCGGCTCGCCCTTTCTGGCGCAGCAGGGAGAGGAAAAGAGGGGAGGGGCGCCTGTGTTCTGGGACGAAGAGGAGTGGGAGCTGCTGGGCGCCGGCGTGTAGAGCTGGGAGCACGTCATAGGTCCTCTGGTTGAAGGAAGCCGAGAGAGAGCTGCGTAGGCGGGGAGCGGCCTACGGACAGATTAGGCACTCGCAAGCTCAGCTAGCTTTTCTACCGCAGCAGCTCTACACCTGGCTCACCGAGGATCGGCTCTATCGAGGGGCAGAGACATGGGATTCCTGCTCTCCTCTGCTCCCACTCGCTGCTGCTGCTCCCATGTCCTATTCGGTGGTGCTTGGAGGAGTAAGCAGAGTGCGGAGAGGAGAGAATTATTGGCGAGAGAAGAAGAATGGGGATTCGGTGGTGCTTGCCTGTTTGGAGGTGGAGCAAATAGACTCTAGAGAGGAGAGAATTATTGGAGAGATGAGAGAGAAGGGATATTATTGGAGAGAGAGAAAGGAGTTGTTGGATTTGAGTGTAACCTTATGACATATGTATGAAGTATTAAATATAGATAAAAATAACTAATTGTATAATTTATAGGTAATTTACGAGACGAATCTTTTAAACTTATATATTAGAGAAAGATAAAGAACTAATAAAATATTATCATATTACTACTAATATTTACTTTTATAATGGACACCATGATCGTCATAAAAAAAGTTAACTTTAAAATTTTATATAAAAATGATAAAAAGTAAATAGATATGTAATATTGTTGTTCTTTTTTATTAACCATGCCATTCGTTTGTGATTGGTGTATCAACCATTCACAAATATCAAAAGTAGCACCTACAGCTATACAAATTTAAGTTGTGGTAGCACAGTAAGCTGAGGTGAACAAGTCTGAATGTTTAATAGCTTTTTTTTATCTCCCGTTCCAACGCACGGGCATATTTGCTAGTTGCTATAATATCTATTTCCAGCCATAGATCCTAGCATATAGATACATATATTACATGCACACAAATGGTTTTTTTCATGAGAAATAGTGCATCTCAAAACTAAAAATGTTTTATCTACATGTTAGACAAAGACAACATGCAACCATTTAGAGCAGCTTATATAATGATCAAACTGGTTCATATAAAATTATGGATTCAAAATTAATTTTGTAAAATAACTACTAAATAAACCGAACACTTTATGCACGAAATCTAGCTGAACATA
>Ga0182004_10004150_pt1 | contig 11651 bp, 13 predicted proteins | sample Sormic07211540_1_FD_120479 | JGI IMG/M metagenome (GOLD analysis project Ga0182004, IMG submission 120479) | Endophyte microbial communities from Sorghum bicolor roots, Mead, Nebraska, USA - 072115-40_1 MetaG | ecosystem: Host-associated > Plants > Roots > Unclassified | place: USA: Nebraska...
ACGCGCGCTAACGACGAACTGGCACACAACCAAACCAAACCAACACGTCGAGGCCAGGGGGAAAAAAGCATTGCCTTCTTTTTGACTTTGACGACTGAGGATTTTTATGCACGTCGATTTCTGCAACAGCGTACTCGCACGTCGTCTTGATCGAGATGTATGCATTCCACAATTAGCTTAACTGTGTTTAATAGTTGATTAAACTCGTGTAATTACTGTTTCAAGTTACTGGTTGGTGTGTACGGGTTTAATTTACGGCTGTGTTGGTGCATCAGGCAAGGGCGATCATATCCATGGCGAGCGAGGAGACCCTGCAGGCGGCGGACCACCGGCGGCAGCAGCTGATGCGGGGAGACGGCGACGACTGCCGCCGCCGCCGCCTGCAGGACGGTGACGGCGACAGAAGCAGCAGCAGCACTAGCGCCGTGCCGCCGCGGTGCGCGCGCGACAGCGGCCTCGTGAGACCGGCGGCGGCGGCAGCGCCGTCGCGGCTGCTGGCTGCCGCCGGCGTCGTCGGTTCTTCTCGGCAGGGCGGCGGCGGCGTTGCCGCGCCGGTGGTCGAGATCGACCCCGCGGCGGCCGCCGGGCTGTCCATGAAGCGGTCGCTGCAGCTGTTCTTGCAGAAGCGCAAGGCCAGGACGGCCGCCGCTGTCGCGCCGCCCTACGCTGCCGGCGGCCGCCAGGCTCAGGCTGTCAGGCGATGAGGCACTAACCGAACCGCCCGGCAGCCGGCCTTGCTGACGTCGTCGTCTGGTCTGATAGCTAGCTAGATCAAAGAGCTCTCTTTTTAATTTTTTTTTTCTGTTGACATGAGGGGCAGCGTGCATCGCTCGCAGTATATATATATAGTTTGTTTGTTTTTTTTTCCGACACTTGTCTCGTTAAGACGGAAAGATAGTTTGTTTATTTTCGACGAGATTGGAATTTGATTGGAATCTGCTGTTTGTTCTGTTTCGTTTTGCTGATGGCAAGCAAAGATGTTTGTTTTGTTCTTCACAGATAGTAGGCACACATAAAGCATTTGGAAGAAATGTTTTCTGACCAAATACAGCGATCATCATGCGCCATTATTAACAATTAATTAATGAAGATGCACCACACCATGCATGTAATCTGTAGTAAGATTTTACAGTACAGTGATCGGATCTTTTTATGAAACAAAACATATATGCAGTCCAGAATTAATAGTATCATCGTCATCGAGCATCCATGCATACATGCACGAAACTGAATATCCCCGATCGGGGTGATAAGTCTTCGTTCGCGGCCGGCCGGCGGCGAGCGAGCCTCGCGAGGTGGGCAGCCGGCGGCGTAGCGTAGCAGGTGATTGATTATTGATCATCTACAAGCGCGACGGCATGACGCGGAGCCTGTCGGACTCGGTGATGATGTGGTTGCGGGTGATGTCGGCGAGGGAGGTGCAGCCGCTGAGCGCCATGGTGAGCTCGAACTCGTCCCGCAGCATCCGCAGGACGTTGGACACCCCGGCCTCGCCCGCCGCCGCCAGGGAGAAAACCACCGGCCTCCCGACCTGCAACAACCAATGCATGCGTCCACCGCCGATCAGCCAGCCGCCGTGCAAGTACAATGCAACAAACAAACTCCGACAGCAGGGAGGCGGAAGACACGTTAGCTAGCTTACGAATACGCCGGCGGCGCCGAGGGCGAGCGCCTTGAAGACGTCGGTGCCGCGGCGGACGCCTCCGTCGAGGAAGACGGGGATCTGGCCCCGGGCCGCCTTCACGACCTCCTCCAGCGCGCTGATGGTGGCCGGCACGTAGTCCAGCTGCCGCGCGCCGTGGTTCGACACGATGATCCCCGCCGCGCCGTTCGCCACCGCAAGCCTCGCTGCGACGCGACGCGAACACGCAACAGCATCAGCAAGCACATCCACCGGCCACCGCGTGTGTTCCTCCGATCGACATCGACTGGTGAATGAAACAAGCAGAGCGCGAGCTTACTGTCTTCAGCGGTGATCACTCCCTTGACGAGGATCGGCATCGTGGTGATGGTCTGCAGCCACTTGACGTCTTTCCAGCTCAGGGTGCGGTCGACTTGGCCGGCGACGTAGGAAGCCAGCCCTGAATCAGCTGCCTGCTCATGCTCAGCGCGCACAAACTCTTCCATCAGTAAGTGTGGAGAAATGATCTGTATCCATATACGGAGGGCATCTGCAATGTACTACTGTTGCTGCACTGAAACTTGGGCTCAGTACTTCACCTGGTCCATTTTGCCGAGGTCCAGACCTTCGAAGTTCTTCAGTGTCAGGTGTGGTGGCAGAACAAATCTGCAGCAACAGTCACATTCAGATTATTACCTGTCTGAAAGCCTGCCATATGCATCTTTTCTAGCACTATCTTTCTGATGATGTTTCAGTTACTACAATCAATGTACTGAATTTCAGTACATTGTAGTATTGTGCTACACTAATATCACCATTAGTCCGTGCAGCTGTTTTGAAGCAAAGCAAATAGTAGTTGTACAATAAAGCCAGCCCAGCTCACCTGTTCTTGATGTCAGCCTCCCTGCGGCCGAGGCGCGGGGTGTCGACGGTGAGCGCGATGGCCTTGAACCCAGCCCTTTCAGCTCTCCTCACAAGCTGCTCCACCACTTTCCTGTCCTTGTAGACCTAAACATTCATGGCAATGTGCATGCATAGCCATTGATAAGCTAAGTTGGTGAAGGAAGATACTTGTGTTGTAGTAGTGAAGTGTCAATGTATTTACATAGAGCTGAAAGAATCGGATCCCTGGTCCAGTTGAGGCAACCTCCTCAACGCTTGAAGTTGCCCAGGATGACAGTGTCTGAAAAAGAACAGGCCATGGAGGTATGTTCAGTATCATCAGCGTAGATACATCACTCTGTGTTGTGTATGGTACAATTCTGTTTTTAATCACTGTGACATCTACAGACCATTATAGTGCCTGCTGCAGCTGCGGCGCGTGCTGTGGCGTACTCTCCTGAAAGCAGGATGAAGATGGTTTCAGCTCAAAAAATGCAGGACGAGATGCAGGAGTTCACATGCTTTGTTTTGAAGGTGAAGCTTGTCAGTTCCCACTAAACATGTTTTCTCAGAGAACTAGCATTAAACATGTTATGCTGTTGTGTGGAGGAGCATACAGAGGTGTCAACCGAACCAAACCAAAACAAGATCTTACAACGACATACCATCTGGGTGAGCCATCTTCTGCATAGCAGTGGGGGCAACCATGATAGGCATGGAGATCTTGAATCCCAGCACGGTGGTGGTCATGTCGATCTTGGACACGTCGATCAGTATGCGTGGACGGAACCTAACCAAAATCAGATTTCACAACAGATAAGCAACTACGCAGCTCTGAAGCCATATATGTTTGGACGAAGGAAGCGCAAATCAGACATTCAGTATATGAATGACAAAAAATTCAAAAGTGCAGATAGCATGAGAACTGACTGAGAAAACTTAGGCTAGCTTGGGGCTGGCTGTCCTTTTCCTTTGCTACTACTAAGCTGTAGCTTTAGGATGAACTTGAGTTGATGAGTAATACTTATAACACAGTGAAGTGTCAAAAACCTGCTACACGTTATGCTTTATTGCACGAAGTCGACAGTATGAATTACATGTTTTGTACAAATATTTCCACCCTAAATAGATAAGTAAAATTTTACAGAAACTGAAACCCTGATGAAAGAATAGTAGAGCCTGATCAATGAACAGAACTACCTATGTATGGTTATGGCCCATTTTTGCTCCCCTTGTAATTTAACTGGCTTAGTTAACTTATCTCACGAACGAACTAACTGCTGCTCCTACACCAGCTGAAGAATAAGAACATAGGAAGGATAGCAAGTTTTTTTTTTTTTTCTCGCGATCGGGAGGTCAGCCCGTTTTATAGCAAAGTGGGATGAAGAAGGGAGACGGAGCTCACAGGATCCTGGAGAAGGCCTCCCTGTTCTCCTTTAGCGTCCACTCGTCCTCAGCTCCAGACGCGTAGTAGTCGTAGGCCATCTTCGGAAGCTTCTGCTTCGCGATCGCCTGGTACTCCATGACATTGGTGATCTCCCCCATGCTGGCGTCGTCCGTCGTCGATCGGCAGCAGGCTCCTCGATCAACACCTGCGCTTCTTCTTCGATCCACTGTTGAATACAACAAGGAACCAAGCCAGTTACTACTCAGTCTTGACAGTGAATGCTTGCAGCAGCAGGCTTCATCTGAATGATGAAGAGAAGGAACGGGAGATAGCTAGGCTGTTGTTACCTTGCAGCAGAACGGACAAAGCGTGTGGAGACCAAGAAATGGATGGAGGGTGTGGTGGAGGCGAGAGTAATACTCGTATAAGAGATGAGGGTGCTCGCCCTTGGAGCCTTGTGCAATCTGCATGTACAGACAGACAAAGCGACCGGAATTCAATTATTTGTCCATGGAATGGAAGTGCGCGCAGGGAAAGAGATGTGTTTGTCCGTGGAGTGGATGAGACACTGGAGGGTGGGAAGCGAGGGTAGCTCTCCTACACTACTTCCTCATCCGCTTCTGCACCACAGCTTGCTCGCATTCCGTCCCCAGCAAAACAAAAAGAGATTGATTATTCTGAAACTGAATTTATGTTATCATCAGTAGGTTTATCTCTTTGCCTTGTCACACAAAATGCTCCCAGTTTTCAGGATTTCTTTGTTGTTATACGTGGCAAGCAGCATGTCACCTTTTGCTACTTTTATTGGCAAGAGACACCCCGGATGAGCAAAAATGCTTTGGCAGCGCTCTAGGTCCGTCAATGTGATATCCGAACAAATATCCAAATTTTAAAATTTAGATTTAATTAAAACTTTGTTCTTATTTTAAATATGTTAATATAATAACATTAACATATTTTATAGTTGATGATGGAGTCATACAGTTAACCTTTGATAGGTTAGAGGGTTATATAGACTTTTAAATATGTTACATCAGCAAAACCACTTTCAAAACCATCTCATGGGGTTATTTAGACAGGTTTTAATAATTTGAGGAATAGAATACCTGATTTTAAACCAGGTGAGAGAGTGAAGTAGATAGCTACCAATAGTTGTGGGGTTAAGTAGACTTTTTCATAGAAGCATTCCAGTCTCCATGCCACCGTGACAGTTAAGTTACAAGCATATTCACAGAAGGTACCATCACAACAGAATCCACACTTGCATGGGGTACTCTCATCAAGTCCAAATTCAAAACCAAATTAGACGAGACTGGTACACAAACATTTGCTGTATTCTTTTCGAAGGCCGACTACTATATACCCAGAGAGATATACAACCAATACCCACACTGATATCACAACAGCAGCAGCTATATATCAGTGCACTGTCAAACCGTTCATCAACCTTACAGTTGCGATCAAACCCTACCATACCCGTGGTCATTGGCCACACCCCTCACAGGTACATTAACGAAAAGTTGTGAAAAGCAGAAGAGACCCAGCAATTCTTCGCAACTTCCCCTAGTTGTTGCCACAAAAGGATATCTGACCACACTCTTCTTCCTTGTGATCCAGCAGGCAAAACTGCCATAGCCCTTGCTCCTTAAACTGTACGTTTCTATATGATTGAACTCATTCCACTCGTAGGCATCTTAGTTTCCCCAAACGTTGTCCCAGTTGTTTGCTTTTGGTGCCTCGACAAACTGTTGGCTAGGTCCCTCGAATGCCTGCGTTTGAGGTCCCTGAAGGCTGCCCTTCTTTGGCTTTCTTTTGACTCCTAGCAAACGCAACACAAACCGTGCAAGTTCACCATAGAGCATACCAGACCGATCGAAGAGCTGGCCAACACCATGATGCCAACAATTTTAGTACGAAGATGAGTGACTTATTTGATTCGAATACTGACAGCAGAAAAGACAAGTAAGCAAAAGTACCTGCAGCATTGCTGTCATGAAAAAATAGGATGCCTGAGTGTTCTGTTCAACAAGGAATGAGATTCGCCCGAAGAAATTGACAACACCATGCATCTGCCGCCATTCAAGCCAGTTTAAGGTGTTAAGATTAGGCATGACTTAATGCAAAAAAGAAGTGGCAGTTCTTGCTTTGTAAGAATGATTATGTAGCTTAATTACTGTTTGCATATTGCAAAGATGAAAACAAATACTTTCACTAATAAAACTACTAAATACGGCCAGTATGATATGAGCATCTTAAAGCACACAGATCAGAGCAATGAATTGAACAGTGCATATAAATGATAAGTACTGGTGGGAATAACAAAGAGACCCATGTAACTAAAGCTAGAAGAAAATCTGATACTCTCAGAATTTATAACAGTCAGGGTTTCATGGTAAGGGGGTGTTTAGTTCCCCTTTTATTTCAAAAAATTTTGGGTTTTGGTCCATCATTTTGCATAATGGAACTAAACACCATGCAAAATTTTTAGCAAAAAGGTGGTTATTCTCCATTTTGGATTTTGGCCCCAAGAGGCCAAAAAAACCCAAAAGAGCCTCAAGAGGCCCTCATGAGGGCAATAAATTCTGCATTTTGGATGGAACTAAACATAACCCTGAAAATTTTGGTATTTCGCATTCCACCATTCCAAAGTAGTTAGCATTTTGCATTTTATGGGGAACTAAAGACCCCCTAAATAAAATAGGGTTGTTTGGATTCACAAGGTATAGTTTAGAATTGGCTTGCTTGGGTCCTTCTGGAAATAAAAAGTGGGGTGATTGGACATTTCGTAAACATAGTGGAACTGCAAATGGTTGTGACCAATACCACATGTGAATGGGCATATTCATGTGTTGTATCATAATTCATAACTATAACAATTCCAAATAATGATCAGTTCCAAATATTGATTAATGGGCATGTGTGGTAAAAAGTATCTTACCACTCGTAGGAAGGACATCCAGAAACCTGGCGGGGATGCAGGAGGGCCCATTGAATTTGGATCCTGATTACCGTATGGACCCATACCCATACCACCCATTCCGCCCATGCCGTAACCACCATAACCTCCCATCCCACCACCATACATGCCTCCTCCATACATCCCACCACCGTACATGCCACCACCATAACCTCCTCCGTAACTCGAGTACATGCTATTTCCATAGAGCCCGCCGCTACCATAAGTGTTACCGAATCCACCATATGAACTATACATGTTAGATCCACCATATCCTGCACCCAAAAGGCAAATTGCGAACGTCAGTCTGAGACTGAAATTGTGTTCCTAAGACAACCACAATCAAGAAACAAGTAACTCTGAAAAGGTTGAATACCTCCATAGGTGTTTCCATAGCCTGTCTGCTGCCAAGGCCGCTGTGGCACAGGCCTCGAAACAGTGCTATTTACATTAGCAGAGACATTCCTCTCTGTCGCAGTAACATTTTCGCCAGGTTTAGCGGTACCAGAAGCTTCAACAACATCGCTGGTGCTTCCACCAGATGGGGGCTTGAAAGGTGCTGGGCCTGATGTTCCTTCAGCTCCAGAACGCTCCCAAGGCTTTGGCGGTGAACCTGCAAAGTGCATTTTACATGTTAATAACATCAGAATCCATTACCTTTCAGAGAAATCAAGGGTTATTTGAAGAAAAATTCCAATAACTGACTAACGAGCACAGATGCTGTACTGCCTACCGGCAACAAAACTGTGGATAACAAGCTTACAGCTATTGATTTAGCAGCTAAGCAGAGCATGCACACAGTGGCCAAAATGTTCTTGACCGCCACACAAGACGCAGGAGCAAAAGACTCCTAAAAGAATGGTGAATATGTTGAAGCCAAGACCTTCATTTGATTGGAAGAGAGCACCAATGGCTCTTCACGTTGTCGTTGTGTAACAAAAAGGAGCTGAATTCGCTACTGAACACTAGTGACGGATCTAGGATTTGAAACCTGTGGGCCCACTTGTTGATTTTTTTAAGTCAAACAACACAATCATTGCACAAACATGAACATATAGTTGCAAAATTTACGAAGGGGGTTAAACGTATTTAGCAAAGCTTATATAGATCCTGCCACCGCTGAACATAAACAATAGGAACCCAAAGGGCCAAGCGGGGGATGAACCGTGCAGGGAAAGAGGATCCTCAGAGGCACTGTAATTTGCCTGATGCTAGCATATTCCCCAGACGAAGCAAGCGGCGGTGTGCCGCGCCACAGAACCGCGTGGACGCTACAGCAAGCAAGCGCAGCAGAACAGAGTTACCCGGAGCGTAGCGGAGAGCGGATCGAGCACCGGCAGCAGATTAACCAGCAGCGCTGCTGCCGCGCGATTCCTCAACAAATCCATACCCCTACGGTCGCGTCCCCCCCGGAACCACCGTCTCCACGGGGGGGGAGAGGGGAAAATTAAGGAGTCCGACCGTCCCCCCACCCCCCGGGCAGGCTGCGTGCGAAATCGGGACCCCCCTAATCGAGCTCCCCAAGGCACCAACCGCTCGAATTCTCCGCGGGAGACATGGTTCGAGCCGAATCGAGCAGTCCTACCGAGAAATTGTGCGCGCGGATTGGGGGATCTAGGGATGCAGGGGACGACGCGGCGGAGGGGAAGGGGAAGGGGAAGGGGAATGGGAAGCGGCGGGACGAACCTGACATGGCGTGCGCGTCCTCTCCTCTCGTCTGCTATCCCGTCCTGCTCCTCTACCAGGCCGGCCGGGTCTGGTCGACGCGCTGCCGCTGCTGCTGCTGCCTTGCTACGAGTCAGCGGAGGAAACCTGCTCGTGTATTTCGTGCGTGCGTGCGCGTCGACGCGCTTGGTGGTTGGACTTGGAGCCCGCGGTCGGTCGGGCCCATATTGTATGGGCCGCTGATCACTAAGCCCGCGTCCGCGGTAGTACATCAGGAAGGCCCACGACCGGCCTGTTTCGCCCAAGCTACAATTCCTCTCATCATTATCAGTTTTTTTTTTCTTTCTTTCCTTCCCGAATTCAACGTCATCAGTTCGTCACCAAGAAGAAGAAACGGTTCGGTTGGACAAAAAAACAAAAGCACCAAGGAAGAAACAGCCGTGGACTTGCGACTGGGCAACCGCCGCCGGCCGGCCGGCCGCCCGCCCGCCGGTGCCTGCTCTCCGTCGGGGCCCTTCGCTGGCGACGAGCACCCACCAACCAGGTAGGCTCAACCCTTCTCTTCCCTTCCCTTCCCTTCACTTCCTGCTGTGCGGAACCGAGCAGCCAAACCCTAGCTTATTTATCCCAGTTGTATTCGGATCTGATGGAATTACATACAATCCATTCTGCCTACTAATTTCGTTACTATATCAGGCGTACAACCATGTGGGCCGCCGCCGGCCTATGATGCTTCAGTTACGATAGGCGGGCGGCCATTTGATAGCTGAGTGAGGATCACTTGGTTGGTTCCTGTGACTGAGAGGAAGCGTGGTTAGTTGCTGCTGCTGCTGCCTTCAAGCATGCAGAGACCTAATGCGTCATCATCGGCTTGTGGTACCATCACCTTCGAGGAGGCTCTGAGGAGGGAGATGGAGTACCGCAAGTGGGTGGAGAGGACGCACCCGCATCTGCTTGCTGGGATTTGTGGAGCCCCTGAAATGCACAGAGTAAGGTTCTGGTCTGATGAGCTTTGTATTACTACTACTAAGCATTACAGTTAGCAAACATGCTTCAAGGAATTTAGGGGTAGGTATGTGATCCGTGGATGAATTTTACATTGGCATAACTGGGCCATTTGTTCTCTCAGTTAGTGCTCAGTCCCAGTTTTTTTCTTTTTCAGATGCAAGTAGGCGCACACTGTGATGATGAAATCAGTTAGATGCCCATGCTGTATTTACTGTTTGTTTCTTCTGAATTGCCACTTCAAACTACCTGGAACTCATTAACAGTGCTCAAGTTGTGATCAATTTTGGGAATTGGGATCAACATTTTAGCTCCATGAGTTACTATCTTGAAACTACTCTTTTCAGATTTTGTATTTATTCTTTCTCTGGAATAACACACTCAATGCTTTAATCTTCAGTAGTTGGAATGCAAGGATGGTTTTGCAAATGACTTTTTTTTTTCCACTTCAGGGCTTAATATATCATAAAACCATGAATGAAATGGTTCTGGCCATGCATTTTCTTTTGGCATACAGTTGTTTTTTCTTTAGCTTCTGATTTGGAAATCTTTACTTCAGATAACCAGAGTACTTCAGCTTCCATAGTTCCACAGTCGTGGCAATCTAGCCTGTAATAGCTTGCAACAGTACAGTGAGTTGGTACAGCCCTGATGTTTAGAGTTCCAATGGTCCTGTGCGAGGGATGTGTTTTAGTTTCATTAGTGTTTAGACATGGAGAGCCAGGGTCTAGCTTGGTTTGATTCTCTTTTTTTCTCCTTTCTGTCAACACATAGTCACCTTTACTTATTAGAAAAAAAAACACATTTTCCATTTTATTCCTTTATGAATAATAATTCTGGAAACCAAAACCCATCCATTATGGAAAACAAATTACATACTTGTCAGTTGTAGCTATATTCACTATTAGGTGCTCAAAATCTGTGTTGTCTGGAAGCATGATATTTTGGCCTATGATTTTTTTTGGTAGGATTCTTCATGCTAAGTTCCATTTTTCGTAACTAATAAATATTTTCAATTTTCAGGATGTCAGTACAGGATCAGTACCTGATGCAATTAAGAGAAAAATAGCTTCTGAGCCCAGTGTGCCTCCGCAGCAGTCTAGTTTCAGTTGTGTAACTGGACAGAAACAGCCTCAAAATTGGTATCCCTCAAAGAAAAAGGTGAAAGTTCCGCATCTTCCATCACAGATTCTGCAGTGTCCCAGACCAAATGTGGTACCATCCTTTTGGTGCAAAATTTGCAAGGTTGATTGTGTCACTGAGTTCAATTTTGGCGCTCATATTGGAGGCAAAAAACATAAGGCCAAAAAACTAGAGATTCTTGGTAAAAGGAATGCCGGAACACCTTCTAGCCAATGTGCAGCTGGTAACAGGAACCCTGGACAAAATGGCCATGCAGTTTCTGGAAACAGAAACAATGAACGGAATGTGGCTAGCAGCATTACTGCTGGACCAAACTGTGATCTGTCATCTGAAAGCAGAACTAATGGAACAGAAGAAAGGTGATGCACTGTCCACGTGAGCAGCTTGGATTTCACTCCAATCTGGTATTCGAAGAAAAGTGCCCCTTGCACATTTCTTCTGAAGGGCACAGTAACATATTTCTATGTCAGACCACTAGCAGTAAATTATTTGGAGATATATCTGACAGCAGATCCTTCTTATTTCCTTTTCCTTCTCGAAAATGTACAGTAGCACAACTTTGTTCCAGGAGTACCAGATTGGAGTGAAATTATAAAACTCTGTTCCATTTGTGTATAATTTCTTGTAATGGATTTCATTAATGAACTCGTTCACTTTCCCCAACCTGGAGCGCAGACAGAGTTGGTGTGCCTGCCGAGGCCACGCCAATGCTACAGTATAACGGGTAGTCTCATAATCTATCAAACATTAGCCTATTCGCTAATCTGAAAAATCATGGCTGAAATATTGTTTACTAATTTATTATGAGGTAAAAACATTATTGTCTGATAAAAAAAATACGACTTATAAAACAAATGAACATGCATGTATAGTGAACTAGCAGAGTCCTGTGCTTTTGCAGAAACAAGAGAATCTCTATAGTAGAAAGAGGGGACCAGAAAATAGTAGAGAGAGTAATGTGATTGTTTGAATAAAAAAGATGCATTTACCTG
>Ga0182004_10004151_pt1 | contig 11649 bp, 6 predicted proteins | sample Sormic07211540_1_FD_120479 | JGI IMG/M metagenome (GOLD analysis project Ga0182004, IMG submission 120479) | Endophyte microbial communities from Sorghum bicolor roots, Mead, Nebraska, USA - 072115-40_1 MetaG | ecosystem: Host-associated > Plants > Roots > Unclassified | place: USA: Nebraska...
CCAACTACTTCATGCATAGTTGAGAGAGAGAAATGAGGGAGAAGCTGCAATAAGCTACTTTTTTCCAGCTTCATCCAACTTATGTCTTTGTGAGAGGAGGGAAAAAACAGCTTCACCCATGAAACTGTTTTGGAAATAAGTGTTTGGCAAAAAAACAGCTCACAACAGCTCATGAAGCTGTTGTGAGCTGTACCAAACAGGCCCTAACTTTGTAAAAAAAGTAACAACATCTATAACATAAAATATGCATCATATGAAAATATATTCTATGATGAATCTAATGATACTAATTTGCATAAATTTTAGCATTTTTTCTAGAAATTTGATTAAAGTTTAAAAATTTTGATTTACGACAACTCTAGAAATTGATTTTTTCATGAACGAAGTGAGTAACAAATTGACTCTTTTGTGTGAGTAACAGATATCGAGTTTGAAAACGGAATCGATATATTCCGATGAGGGATGCCGGCAAGATCGAGCGAAGCAGGATCGAAGCGCCGAGCGGACGCGTACGTGCCGGGCTCCAGTGGTTTTGGTAGGGTTCTTGCGCTCCCTTTGTCGCTCCGGACTCGGCTCACAGCGTGGGAGGAACGGCGGCGGCGGGAGATTCCCCTCACCCCTGACCCCACTTGAACGACACGGGTCTGACAACATCTAACTGATTTCTTCAAACGAACAAGATTTCAGTATTTAAACCTAAGATTATACTTTTGATGAATGTACACAAAAATGTTACAGCTGTCTAGACGATGACTAATCATCATCGAGAAGAACTGAAGATAACCAATCAATCAGATCTAACCGTTTCCATCACATCAGGCGTTTCGGTGTCAATAGATGCCAGTGATACAATTGCAGCTTCATCTAACAGAATGTAAGATGATACAGACCATGCCCAAGAGCTAAATCTACTTCTTGGACAGGGCCATTCAGTCACACCTCTATGCTAAACATATGCTCCTTGCTACAGTTGAGTGGAGCTGAGATGGTCATTTACACTCTGTCGACTAAATTGTAATTAGCCTATACAAACTGCAAAGATATGACAAAGAATTTTAAAACCTATTCCTGCTGTGAGATCAAGGATGCAGGTAGCTACAAAGATGCACCCTTTCTCCCGCACTTGAGAATATACATTAGCCCCTACTTTGCCCCTTTGAAGTTGATCTTGATGACCCACCGCTGCCAAATCTATCAGACCTACTCCTAGAGTGATTTGAACTAAGTAGCCAAGATTCACTGATTTGGGAGTACCTGCCACGGTGGTGATGACTCAGTTGGCTGCCCCGATTAGCATTATCAGGAGAGTTCAAGCCCTTGTTTCCAATGGCCTCTCCAGAAATAGAAACACTGGAATTGGTGGTTTCCTGCTTCCTTGATTCTTCTCGATAGCTTTTACTCGAGGGCTCTGCCTTTTCATTGCTATGCATGCTGATATTCTGATTAGTCCACGTAGTACCCCAGTCTAAGCTCTGATTGTTTGATGCTTGAGAACCTAAAACTATGGTGCTCTCATCTACCGATGATGTTGACATACCATTTAGTATTGATGGGACCTAAAGTAGTGAAAAACAGTGTCATATGAAAAGTATACAGGAAATAAATGACATAAAAATATTGTAACACCATTACCTGATCAGACAGCATCCAATCTGCAAGAGCACTCAAGTTTGCCTGGTTCACATTTTCCTCTGTGATCATTGATCCTCTTTGAAACAATTCACTATTAACATGGGTCACAGCCACCTCGTTGATATCATAAGTTTCCTTCTCAGTTCCAATACCTGGTGGAGAGAAAACAGATGATTCAACAATAGAATTAATGGAGAATTCTGGAAATGCTAATCATTGGCATGCTGACTAACCAGATGAAGGTTGGAGCATAGGTCTTGGTGAAAGCAATGACCACATATCATCTTGAATACCCCATAATGCAGAATCAACAGCATCACCTTGGTAGTAATTAGGTTCACCCCAAGGAGATAATGCGATAGGGCTAGAGTATTGTACTTCTTCCTCGGCTGAAGCAGCTAGGAAGTCCTCTACTGATCCTGGCATGTACGAAGTTTCACCCCTTTCTTCCATCAACGATTCCAATACATCTGACACATCTATCGACTCAGCACCACAGGACGGATCAATTAACAAATTCTCTCTTGTAGCAACAATAGATTCACTCTCACAATATTGTTCTTTTTGAATAATTTCTTCACCTTTAAAATCTGATTTCGTGTCACCTAATTCCCCAGTTGGAGCACAAGACTTTGGTGGCACAAAGGCATCTGGTGAGTGGACATGTTGCTTAGTCATTAAATTTTCAGGTGCTGCTGATGTTAACCCAGAGCTGTCCACAGCAGGTTCCTTAAACTCAGGCCTAGGCGCTTTACTAGAAAATTCACGCTCTAGGATATCAGGAGATGGTACAAGGAAAACCTTGGATTGAGGAGATTGAGTAATCGAACCATTTGATGGGTTTGCTTCAAGTATTCTTTTCTCATTCAAGATCTCCTCCATTTTGCACATCTTGGAAGCAGATGCAGAAGAAGTTAGATTTTGAGGCACTGTTGATGTTAACCCTGAGTTATCCATGAGAGGCTGCTCACCCTCAGGTCTTGGACTTGGACTAGGATGTTCACACACATTATCTTGGTTATCACCAGAAGATGAAGCGAAAATACTAGAGTGAGGAGGCTGATTAAGTGAAGCATCTGCTTCAAATGTTCTTTTCTTATTCAAGATCTCCATCTTGCATGTATCAGAGGCACAGGCAACTGCAGAACTTCTCAGTAGATTTTCAGGTACTGCTGATGTTAACACTAAGTTTTCCACGAGAGGTTCCTTACTGTCAGATCTTGGAGTTGGGCTAGGACATTCACACTCAATATCTTGATTATTGGAAGATACAGTGAAAATGTGACAATGAGGAGGCTGATTAAGTGAAGCATTTGATGCATCCGCTTTAATTGGTCTTTGCTGATTCACAAACTCCTCCATTTTGCATGTACCAGAAGCAGATGTTGCTAGAATTTCAGGCGCCGCTGATGTAAATACTGAGTTGTCCATAAGAGGTTCCTTACAGTCAGACCTTGGAGTTGGGCTAGGACATTCATGCTCAATATCTTGATTATCAGAAGATACATTGAAAATGTGAGGAGGCTGATTAAGTGAAGCATTTGTTGCATCCGCTTCAAGTGCTTTTTGCTGATTCACAAACTCCTCCATTTTGCATGTATCAGAGGCAGAAGTTGTCGCTAGCATTTCAGGCGCCACTGATGTTAATATTGAGTTGTCCACAAGAGGTTCCTTACTGTCAGATTTTGGAGTTGGGCTAGGACATTCACGCTGAATGTCTTGATTATCAGAAGATACAGGAACACTGTGAGAATGAGGATGGTGATTAAGTGGAGCATTTGATGCATCTGCTTCAAGCGTTTTTTGCTGATTCACTGACTCCATTTTGCATGAATCAGAGGCTGCAGAGGTTGTTGTTAGAATTTCAGGTGCTGCTGATGTTAACACTGAGTTGTCCACAACAAGTTCCTTAGTGTCAGATCTTGGAGTTGAACCTGGACATTCACGCTCAATATCATGATTGTCAGAAGGTACTGGGAAAATGTGAGAATGAGACTGATTAAGTGGAGAATTTGATGCATCTGCTTCAAGTGTTTTTTGCTGATTCACAAACTCCTCCATTTTGCTTGTATCAGAGGCTGATGCAGAAGTTGTTGCTGAGTTGTTCACAAGAGGTTCCTTAATGTCAGAATTTGGAGTTGGACATGGACATTCACGCTTTATATCTTGATTGTCAGAAGGTACCGGGAAAATGTGAGAGTGAGACTGACAAAGTGGAGCATTTGATGCATCCGCTTCAAGTGTTTTTGGCTGATTCACAAACTCCATTTTGCATGTATCAGAATCATGGGCAGAAGCTGTTATGAGATTTTCAGGAGCAGCTGATGTTGAAAGTAAACTGTCCACAGCAGGAATCTTATTCTCGGACCTTGGGGTTGAACTGGGGTATTCATGTTTCATATCTTCGTTATTAGGAGAAGATACAGGGGAAACCTTGGATTGAGGAGAATGACTATCTGAAGAATTCAATACAACAGTCCCAATTACTTGTTGCTGACTCACGGCCTCCATCTTGCATGTATCTGAACCAGGCAGATTCATAGTAATATTTTCATGTGATGCTGGTGTTAATCCTGAGCTGTAAACTGCAGTGTCCTTATTCTCAGATCTTGGAACTGGACTAGGAAACTCACGGTCAGTATCTTGGTTATCAGGAGAGGATACAGGGAAAATCTTTGATTCTGGAGACTGGTTAACTGAAGCATTCGATGTATCCGCCTCGAGTGTTCTTTGCTGATTCATGATCTCCTCCATCTTGGACATATCAGAAACAGATGCTGAAGGGGCTGATTGTGGACTGCAGATTGGAACTCTTTCTGCATGACTCAGCATGCCAGATGGTGAACTAGAACCTCTGTCTTCAATAGGGGTTGCTGGAGCATGGCTCTTAGGCTTTGCAGAAGCTATAGAAGAATGAAGTTCATCGAGAAAGCTTGGATTAGTTGTTGAACTTAAGCAAGAGCCTTCATGTTGACTTGAAGCTGTCCTCGACTCGGCCGGACTCCAAGCAAACAAAGGACTGGATACATCTTTCCCGATACGTTGAGTAGGTAGATTTTTCGATAGATCCTGCCCTGAATTCATCAGATCTTTAACAGGTCCTCTTTGTGAACTATTTTTAGATTCATGCTGTCTTTGTGACCAGGAAACATGCTGATTCTGATGAGATTCCACATTACCACGTCCACTACAACTCATATGTGCCACGGTAGGACTCCATAGGGCTCCACTGCTGTGATGATGATTTGATTCACCAGAGCATCCCTGTATTGCATCATGGTTCAAGTCTGTGTGCCCATATGAACTCCCAGGAGACTGAATCAAAACAAAATGCTTATTCTGGCAGTGTGCTTGGCTGTTCACAGTATACGCATCCTTCAGTGGAACCGAACTAGTTGACAGTGACAAGCTATCATCTGGAGAGTACACACTTTCCCTTTCTGGAACAGAATACTTATTATACTGAACAGTTATTCCAGAAGAACTAACCACGCTATGACCAACAGGAGAGAAAGCATTGGTCTGATCCACACTAGGGCTGTTCCTTGTATCTCCAGTGCCAACCAATGTTGCCTTGCTACTTGTATGTGATGCAGCCTGAGTGAAATCTTTCTGCTGTTTTGAAAGCACTTCAGTCAACAGCAATGATCTCTCTTCACTCTCAAATGTAAGCCATACTCTCAGATCACGTGGGAAATAACTTGTCCACTTTGATAGTTGCAAAAGAGTAAATGGACCCTGAACATTCCCAGAAGGATCCTTGTAGTGCCAGACTTTCTCTGGCTCTGTGTCATTTGACATTGTTACTCCAGAAGATGAAAGTGATCCAGCTTCAGACATAGTTCTGTTTGCTGTGCTGTTCTCCAAACTTCTTGCCCCTGATTCACAAATTGTACTTTCTGTGGACAAGCTTTTTGGATGGTGGCTAGAATCAGAAACTTTTTGAGGATGGTTTTGTTTAGTACTATATCTTGATATTCTTCGCGATATGGTTGTATCTGGTCTTGTCCGATTTACCAATTTTGCGACTGCATATAATAAACAAGCAAATAATCAAACACTACTTAATCAACGCTTAGACTCAGAAATGTGATTTATTTTAATGAGTTGATGCCTATCACAACATAAATTCAAATGTACTGCATTGCAACTTTGCAAGAAAATTACAGTGCGGAAACTTATACCAACAAACCACATGAAATTATGCTACAGTTGCAGGATTTATTCGATGCAAGAGAAATAGTTACATTCCAATATTTATTAATCAACATGAAACTTGAAGCATTAACATTACAGGAAGATATATACCAGTTCTTTTCTCATCTGTTTCTTCAGCAGACTCATAATTAGGATCCATATGTGAGTCAACATGCACTTCCAGAACTTCATTAATCCTACGAGTTCTTTCCTCAGAATTGTCGAGAAGCTGCAGCTTTTCTACATATTCTCTAAGTGTATGATACAGTCAAGGATCACAAAATAATGAAGCGTGCAGTACAAGTAGTTGCCTATAGTTCTATAACAAAAATAAAGCTGTACTTGATTATCATGAATATTCACAATTCCTGAGCAGAGGATTACAAGTTATTAGAAGCATGCCTCTCTAGCATTAAAAGCATAGCCAATTTTAAATGAAGCTATGAATATTCACAGTATGCCGAAGCTATGACAAGAAAATGGGAGCTAATCTAAGTTAAATAAAATTATAAATGAAGCATAGCCAATTTTGGGAAGGAGCGAATAATGATCCAGAAATCAAGAAATGGCAATTCAGTCAATGAAAAACATTAAGTGATAATAAAAGCATCGCACATCATACTATAGTCAATAGGATATTCTTTTCTGCGCCCAGTTTCACTTGCACGGTCACGGAGATGCCCAAGCCTCTGCTTTTCATTTTCAAACCACTGTAAAGATTATAAATACCAGTAATTCAAGTTTGAGATATTTTGAAGAAAAAAAAGGATCATTCTATACATATCGAGTTGTCCTTACATCATTCACTCTTACAGATTGCAATACCATGGCTTTCTCTAGGACATCCCCCTGCATTAATAACAGAAAAAAAAAACACAAATCAAACCTACACATATCTGATGGGCCAAAACGAAATTAGGTCACAAGTGTTCAGTCCCATGTAGCAGTACCACTTTTAGTCTGCTAATTACACCACACTTCATGCTCTGCCTTAAACGTTTGCACTCCTCCTACACAAGCAAATGTAAATATCAAAAAGAGGTTAAAACGAAACCCAATGTAGTTCAACTAAGTACCGCCTCTAACTTGTAAGGAAAAACTAGAATTTGACCATACTCTCCCTTGGGTTAAAAGGTATGATCATAAATACCAAGCATTCAACAACCCAAACTAGACAATAAAATCAGATAAGGACTTCTAAAAATGCTACCTCTGGGAGCTAAACATCAGAAAGGACAGTAAGCAAAAGATGTTAACCTCTGTAAAATCATGATTAGATATTGTATCCATTGTAATAATCTCCTTTTTGTTTAAATTCAATATCTCAAGTGCAAAATTTGTCATCTTCTTTCCAATGCTGTACTTTTCCGGAACCTTGTGTGTTCCTGCAAAAAGAAAAGAAAGAAAATGAAAAAAATAGCTCACCATTAAAACAAACTTTAAGATTAAATTTAATAAAGAAGTAAACTATCTTACCAATAACCTTTACTAGACGATATATGTCTTGCTTCTGGCACACATCAGAAATTTTTATCCTCACAAAACCACCATGAATTTTGTCTGAGAATTTGGCATCATCAATTAAATCCTCCATCAGGCTGCGCCTCATGTAAATCAAATTTATATTATGCATGTCAATTGCTGCATAATCCTCAAAATTAACTTGTGTATCTCTTTCCATCTTTCTATGGATCCTTCTCCTCTTATCAGGTGAAAATTTTGCAGCCATGTCATTGTATCCATTGGTATCTACATGAGCTGAATTGAGATTGATTGTCACTTGGCTACTATCAGTTACTGTTGAAGTCTCATTCATAGGAAAATGCATTTCCAAAAGCTTCAACATCTCAAAATGAGCAACTCGTGCTTTCCTGAACAAGCGGTGAAGTCTCGAGTCACAAATAATTTGGCTTTTCCTCTGAGGATCGCGAAGGTTATTCTTCTTGATATAATCAAGCAGAAGAGTCTGAACATCAAATGGAGAAATGAAAGATTGATCGCCATCTCTCATGTGTCCTATAAACTCCAATAGCTCTGGTGATGCCCATTTCATGTTTGGTGGCAAGGGCACTGGTTCATTTGGTACTTTGGTGTCTACTGGCAAGGGTACCTGTCCATTTGGTACTTTTGTGTCTACTGGCAATGGCACCCGTTCGTTTGGCAGTTCCGTGGGAACGCTCTCAGTATTTCTAGTTGGAAGCTCGACCTTTTTTGCAGCAGTGCTACAATCTTTATTTACTTTTCGGCGTTTTTGACCCTTTTTCCTTGAATTAGTTCGTCTTCGTTTTCTTGAGGAGCAGTCAGAACCAGCATCATCATCATCATTAGCGTCATACAGGTCATCAGACGACTCCTCTTTTTCTTTCCTAGCAGAAGTGCTAGGAACATTCCATCTGTTCTTGGCAGTAGTAAGTTCTTCCAATGTTAATGAAAGCTTCCCTTTCAGATCTAACCAATATAGCTTAAACAGGTACTCCCAGCTGAGTATGTCATCAAAATCAACCTGCAATAGACACATAACATGGAAAAGAAAGGGTCAATTGAGCATGTAGGGAAGTGCATCAAATAATATGTCAAATATTAAGTTTCTCAAAGTATGGACCATATGAGGTTCAGTGCTAAGCAGGACAGTGCGGCTTGTGGGCAAGATAGGCAAAGAATAAACATTAATCTATCAAAGAACAGGAGCGAGTGAATGACCAACTTGCTAAAAAGGCTTTTAGGCAAATAACATAACACCAAGTTGAACTGAAACGTGTTTATGAGGTTTACCTTTGTTGCACTTTCATCTTTGGATTCTATCAAAAGTATAGTCCCATAACATGTGTCGCAGAAGCCCTTTGTCCCCCTGACACTGAAGAATTTACCCTGCTTGATGCACACTTTGCAGAGGGAGTATGTACAAGTGTAGCACATGTAGTGCACTGCCTTTTCACAGCTGCTGCATATGTGCCAGCCTGGCATACAAAACGACAAGAAACACAAAACAGTTAAGCGGGTTTATGATTTCCAGGTTAAATATCACATTAAGATACATAATCCATCTTCTACTACCAAAAATCCGAACAAGCTGAGCTTCATTACAGAACTATGCATCAGTTATCACCACTCTCTCAAAAACAACAACATGGTACACCTCAGAAACAAAAACATACTGGTTTGTACATTTGCATAAAAAAAGAGGAAAAGAACTAGGCAATCACAATCCCAAGAACTGAACGTAACCACACTAAGAGCCTACACAAACACATCCCAGAAACTTCTCCAGACAAAAACAGGAATTCTTCAATGATAAAAGAAAGGTAGTTGAGCATTCATACCGAATATACTAGGTTAATGAATCGAATCACACGTGCGAATACAATGAAGCACACAAAAGGTGTTGTAATCAAGATTATTTATTGCCCACAACATGACACTTGACCAGTGTCACGAGGGAAGTGGTACGATGCCACGTTCCTTGTCCTGGGATCGCAGAAAACAGGAATTCTTCAAGGATAAAAGATAGGTAGTTGAGCATTCATACTGAAGACACTAGGTTAAAGAATCGAATCGCACGTGCGAATACAAAGAAGCACACAAAAGGTGTTGTAATCAAGATTATTTATTGCCCATAACATGACACGTGACCAGTGTCACCAGGGAAGTGGTACGATGCCACGTTCCATGTCCAGGGATCGCGGTAGCAATCTCGTCCTGGCCTTGGCAAAACCTTCCTGAAGTAGCATACCACGTTCCTTGACCCAAACGACCCGGGAACTCAGTTACTGTGCACGTGACTGTTCTCCACCACACGTGATGTATTCTACTTTCCCTTTGGACCTGTCTTCTTTCTTAGCTAGCAGTTATCACTTACCATGTTAGCTATTCACGTTTCTAACGCGGCAGTGTACGGAACGGTAACCCCACTCAAATTAAGTAAGGGAATGCAAACTTATGATACGATCCATCTGATTGGTAGAGGCAAGATTATTGTCTCAATATCGGGAACCTAAGTGCTTTAGCGTTGTCCGAGAAGCTAACAGCACGTGAGTCCCATGGAAAGCGTGCGCGAACTCATGATACGAACCATCTGATTTGTAGAGGCAGGATTATTGCCTCAATATCGGAAACCTAAATCCGTTAGCATGGTACAAGAAGCTAGTGACACACAAGCCCCATGGAAAGCGTGCACAAACTCATGATACGAGCCATCTGATTGGTAGAGGCAGGATTATTGTCTCAATATCGGGAACTTAAGTCCGTTAGCATTGTCCGAGAAGCTAGCGACACACGAGTCCCCCTCGTGGAAAGCGTGCATATCTCTAAATCAGTTCAAAAATAGCATTGTTTGCAAGTGTATCCAACCGCCAACCAACCAATATTCGCTTCACCAATTGCTAGGAATAACCAGTAATACATGCATGATTCCTAATTTTGGGTATTAGAATTGCGCAGCAAGAAATGCGAAATAATCCCACACTAGCACAACAGGCTTAAGCACTGGATGAATGAAAGCTTACCGCAGTTCCACTTGCTCCGGGACTGGAAGAATGCCTCATCACGCTTGATGCACGCCGGATGGTAGACCTTAGGGCAACCCCTGGAGCAAGAAACAGGGACGACGAGCAGGCGGGTCAATCCCCAATCCGTAATTTACGAAAGAAGAAAATTGAAGCGCGGAATTGCGGAGGCAACACGTGCGGGGCAGAGAGCCTCGGAGAACCCCCCACGACGCGTTCCCGCAGTCAACACGGAGGGAGGAGCAGGTGCGCGCGCGGCACGGGTACCTACCTCCGATCGCAGACGACGAGGTTGCCGCCGTCGAAGCAGATGAAGCAGACGACCTCCTCCTCGTCCTCCCTCCTCCTGGCGGCCCGGGCGGGCGGCGGCGCCGGTACCACCGCCCCCGCGCCCGCGCCGTCCTTCCTCTTGGGCGGCCTCCCCCGCTTCCGCTTCTGCCCGAGCGGCAGCGGCATCGGCGGCGGGAGCGGGGGCGGGGGTGGGGGTGGGGCCGCCGCGTCCCCGATGATCGAGCTCAGGAAGTGCGGATCGTCCGTCCCCGCAGGCGGCGGCGGGTCCGCGGGGGGCGGGGGCGGCGGGAGGCGGAGCTCGGGCGGCCAGTCGGCCTCCGCGGGGGTCGGAGACGCCTGCGCTGCCCCATCGGGCGCGGCGTCCTCCATGGATCGGTAGGGTTTAGGGGACCGCGGTCGTCGTCGAGCACGGGAGGAGGGACGACGTGTTCCTCGTCGCCTCCCGCCGCGGCGGTCTCGTCTCGTCTAATCCCGGGTGCTGCTGCTGCTGGCGTACTCGCGTGCGATGACTACCCGTGAGCCTACTACTACCCCTGCTCCCCTGCCCCTGTGGGAGGAGAGAGAGAGAGGGGGGGGGGAGAGAGAGAAAGCGAGAGCTGCTGTGCTTCTGCCCCTGCCTGCCTGCCTGGCTGCCTCTCTCCCTCTCGCTCCCCCTCTCTCCCTGCCCTGCGAATCGGAAGTGTGGAATGGAATGAATGGAACGGAACAGACGGAAGAGGGAGGGAGGGACGCCGGAATAATTCGCGTGGTAGGAAGGGGCCTTTCGGCATAAAGGCGATCCGGCGGAGCCAGGTGCGGTCGGCGTCAGCTGCTGGCTGCTGCCGTCCGCGTTTGGTTTGGGCCGGTGGGAGCGCACGCGACTACCCGACCCGACCGCGATCCCATTCCGTCCAGGCGGCCGGATTGGCGGAAGACACATCACGCGGTGAGGGTGACACATCACGCGGGACGGGATGTCCGTGGACTTTTCCCGGTTCGGCCCCCGCGGACTCGGGGATTTCGCGCTGGGGGCACGACGGCGGGCGAG
>Ga0182004_10004152_pt1 | contig 11645 bp, 11 predicted proteins | sample Sormic07211540_1_FD_120479 | JGI IMG/M metagenome (GOLD analysis project Ga0182004, IMG submission 120479) | Endophyte microbial communities from Sorghum bicolor roots, Mead, Nebraska, USA - 072115-40_1 MetaG | ecosystem: Host-associated > Plants > Roots > Unclassified | place: USA: Nebraska...
CATACATACACAATGGCTGCCAAGGTCTCCCTCGACCCCACCCCCCCCCCCCCCCCCCCCCCCCCCCCCCCCCCTCTCCTTCCTCTTCCTTTCCATATTATTTTTTTTTTTCTTTGTGGACAAATTAAAAAAGAACCACACCAAAAACACTTCCGCCCCCTCCATATACGCGTGAAGTGTTGGGTCTGGAGGGTTGTGTGGGGGGGGGGGGGGGGGGGGGGGGGGGGGGGGGGTGTGGACACTAAGCTAGTATACACAGCTCCAAAGGAGCATACTAGACATCGATCAGCAACTTTATTGCACTGCAGTTCTCCAGCATGCTTGAAAACCACAAGTTCACCTTCCCAGTTACATCATACAATCCTACTCTCCAGCAATCATTGTGTATACAACATACTGTTTGGCATGAACATACAAGCCTACAGCTTTTTCATGTACATGATCTGAAGCAATGACACAAATACAGACAAACACCCAACTCTGAATCTTCTCTCAGGAATAACCAGATATCTCACCTCAGTAGCACTCATGAAAGTCCAAATGACCGTTTTCTTAGGCCAAATATTTTTTTTTCCTTACAACCACTGAACCACCCAAGTATGCTTGCAGTTGTAGACAGTAGGGGGTACAAAACAAGCTTGACGTTCTTCTTCAGTAAAAGAGTAGAAATGGATGAAAAGCAACTTAATCATCCAGAACGTAAGCACTATTTCTGAAATAGGGCAGCAAGCTCCCCTTTTTCAGCCATGGATGAAATAATATCGCAGCCTCCCACAAGCTCCCCTCCAATGAAAATCTGAGGGAACGTTGGCCAGTTGCTGTATGTCTTCAGGGTCTCTCTTAGCCCATGGTTGTGTTCCTCATCAAGCACATCAACAGTTACGAAATCCGCTCCATGTGCTTCCAAGATACCCACCACCCTTTGTGAGAATCCGCACTGGGGAGCACTCCTTGATCCTTTGATGAAGGCTACCACTTTGTTCTCCTTCACCAACCGATCTATCAACTGTTCTAGTGGAACAGTCAGCTGGACATGGCGTCCTGGCGTCAACCGCAAGTCTGGAGGCCTCTGGGGGGCACCAACCCAGGTGTTGTTTCCAGCTACATTCCCTGGTGGTGCCTTGCCAGTGGCTTCTATATGTTCTTGCATCCATGATTTCCAGGCATTATTAAGGGCAGCTCGATCTGGTGTCTCCTCATCTGATACTGCAACCTGCAAATGTCATAATGTCAGTGCAATCAGATATTCAAGTACTAATAAACATACAAAAAGTAGAAAACATTTTTTTCCTTTTGACAGATTTAGTTTGTGCAGAATACTATTGCACCGGTAAATAAAAAAGCAATGAAGCAAAAGAGGAGTTAAGGCAGCAGGTGTGTCTAGGTCTTTAAGGCCCCAGGAGAACCAGGGCAATATTCAGAAGGGTTGTTATAACAACTTCAATTCACAGAACTGACTGAAATGGGGGCAGGGGGGAGCACAGGATGGGGTAGAACAAACACTAGCTAAAACTTTGACCTGAATTTATGTTATTTCAGCAGATCCTTTGGCATTAAAACATGATATGAAGACATATCCAGATTCATGACCTTGCATGAGCTAGCCCCATAGTAAGTTAAAACATGCAGTTGCTAACTTGCCATATAAGCAAAAAGGAATTCAATGTCCACAAACCTGCTATAAAGAAGGGGCCTGTGAATAATGTAATATAGTACCTACTGGCTACCGTCCTAATAAAAGTTATCAGATACAGAGGTTAGAATGAAAAATACAATGCTAAATACTAAATCAGCTACCAGTATGCACATATTGTTTTGCAGACAGTACGCTGAACGTCATGTTTTGTCAATCAGAACAAGGCTCACAAATGCCTGAAAGAAGAATACATCACTGGGTTCCATCTTACTGCAGATGGGGGAGAATGAAGTAGGTAAGCATATTTTCTTTTGGGGAGAAAGGAAAGTAGCTGAGCATACTGAATGAGAAATGCAAACTCCCACATGAAGCTAAGTATGGAGTATGACCGACTGTAACATCTATAGACATGGTCTATACACAAAGGGGCCCACATGTAAGACAATGTAAAGGAATGCACATAAAGCCATCAGCCGAAGGAGAGAGGGCATCGAACCAGAAAATACTGAATCGGGATTTCCCCTTTCTCTCTTCGTCCGTGCGACGAATCTTCTCACGTCCCCGCGATCCTCGCCGGCAACCACGAGAACCTACCAGTGAGAACATAATCGTCTTCCTCATGTCCCGGTCCTCACCACTGGTGGCCAAGGGATGTGGCAAGTGGTATCAAAGACAGCGTATCCTCGACGTGGACACATCGGCTCTTCCTAGACGCTTCTGCCTAGGCAGGGTGGCGACTGTGGACGCGGTGGTGGCGGATCCATTGGTCCGACGCGGCGGCTTCCTCAACTCGGCGCGTCCAGGTTCTCCATCTCTGCGACGGCGTTTTTCAGGCGGTGCAGCGTACACTCAGATCGGCCTTGAGTTCGTGAAAATTCCTTCAGGTCAACACGGCGACTCCAAGCCAACGGTATCACTCTATCTGGTATTCTGGTGGCGTGTGGTGACGGGTACCTTGCGTGGAATCCAATGGCGAGCAGTGGGGATTCCGGCGTGTGGTGACGGGTACATTGAGTGGAATCCGGTGGCATTTGTGGGGATTCCGGCGAATGGGTGTCGAGTTTTACCTTAGCAAGTCCATCTGAGAGCAGTAGGGTTGCGTGGCATTGTTCGCTTGTAAAATTCTGTAATCTGCGATTGGATTGGACTGTGGTGGCGAAGGCGGTGGTGTGCCATTCGATTCAGGTTGCACAGCAGGTCTGCGTGTAAAATTTCTTGATCAATCCGCACACCGGATGTGGCGCGTGGCAGCGTAGCAGAAGTGTGGTGGCTTATTATCAGTGTGCCTGCACTACCCAGCAACCGGACCTGCCAAAACTTCTTCTCCTGAGATACTTGGCAGCATCAAGTGTTTGAAGTAATGTCTCACATGGATGTGATATGAGATGAGGAGCTGTTGCAGAGTTCTAACACACACGATGGTCTTTTGCAGCAAGTATCTTGGTCTGATAACCTTGCAACCATGGCTGAGCAGGTTGAGTTCATGGATCAAGTTACATACGTGGGAGATGAACAAGAAGTGTTTGCTAGAATACACATTGAGGTATAAACTACAGCACTGGCCGATGAGGTGATTTGGGATCAGGAATTGCTGCATAGCCCTGAATCACATGGATTATTGCTACAACTAGCAAATGGTGATGAGTTGTTGCATGTGCCGCAAGAAACTGGGTTTGACGAGTGCTTGGTTGCGGACAACAAACCACTAATTGATCTTGTCATCAATGATTTGATCTCTCATGACAGTGACATGGATACTGCATATAAATTGTTCCATGATATGCCTCTTGAGGTTAGATGGGATGAGGAGAGGCAATCTGAAATTGGCACGCACCATAGTTTACTGCAGCAGCTTGCAGGTAGTAGTGAGCATAGATAGCGAGAAGGCAAAAGGGGTAATCGAGGTTGACATTCATAGGGTGCTACTCATATCAGTGGCTTGTCACGTTTTCTGGAAATTTGTGAGACCTCAAATGCTGATGAGGCAGACCATGGGCTTGAAGAAACGCTTGAGCTTGATGAACAATTATCCTGTGAAACGCTCTACAGGTGCAATGAAAACCTGCAGCTAGAAGAAGTATATGTTGCACGTTTGGGAATGATGCCGCCATCTGCAGGGTGTGTGACGGATCAATTTTCTCCACAATGGCTTAACCACCAGTGCCAGAGTCATTTATGCCTTTCTTGTTATGGAACATGGGCTGGCCAGGAGATGGAAAGTGACTGCAAAGACTCGGTTATCTTTTATGGAAAGCAAGAAATATGTGGTAGTGCTCATTATGTGGCCTCAGGTGCAGCACTATGGAAGTGAAATGCTCTCAGCCCAGGAAACTCTGATACGAAAGCTACTTGTTCAATTTTCAACAAAATACTTTCATGGAATAGAGATGGTTTTAGTCCAGGAGAAAGTGAGCTGCAACTTAAGCAATACAAGATGGTGGAGAGACAATGGGATCCAGCCATCCAGGTATCCCTGGTCATCTCAATTCCATAAAATTAGTGCTGAATGTTGGCTTATCCAGGAGGGATGCTAGTGAATTCATGATTACAGCTACTCTGGGAATTTCTTCTTCTCATAGCTCAAGAGATACAACTGAATTGTGTGCCTGGTATTATAAATGCACAGCTGATGTGGAATCAGATGAGCATCACATTGCTGTCAGCTCATTGGAGAGAGCTCTTGGACCGCAAATTCAGCATCATCTCTCTGCAAATGGAAATGGAACCACTGTTCTGAAAGAAATAAGGCTTTCCTTGGCTCCATATCTTATCGATTGGTGCACAGTGCTAAAATATCGAGCATTTAAGTGCCAAAATTTGTGCAAACTATACAAATTCAAACAAGATGAAACTAGTCATGGAGAAGATATTCTACAGGCTTCAGTGCTCGATCAATTCTTGACTTTGACGGTGTGGAGATACATATCACAGAGTGATGCCAATTGTGCTGCTGTAATGGTACTTGAGGACATGTTTTTTGGAGTTCTAATTACTGGTAATCTCTCTGCTGGAAAGAGATGTTGCAATGTGCTCATCAACGACAGTATATGCATATCAGTACTACATCTTGATGTTAGGGATCCCTTGGTTATTTTATCCATCATCCGTCCATGGGATCCTGGTATTTTTCATGGTGTTGCAGTTGGCATGGAAAGGAGATGACCTAGATGGCAAGCAAAGAGGGAGCTTTTGTGCAAGAACAGTGATGCACCATTTTTTTTTAGTCATGCCCATGATTTTCCATGGATTCTAGAACTTGGCGTCATACTATAAATGACATATCTGAACTTCCTGCAGTCCAGGAGTTGAACCATGACGGTGAGAACTTAGTCATCTATGAAGAATGCCAAGGATTTAGTGGTCTGCACATTGTGGTTATGGAATTACAACCATGGAGTGTTAGTACCATTCCCCTAGGAAATTACTAGATTGAAATGGTTCAGCCAGTACTCCAGAAAATGTCATCATGAGGATAGAGGGGTTTCAGGCCAACAGAATTGAGAGACAATGGGACCCTGGATTTTGGTGAGATGCTTGTTGGCTAATCGAAAGACATGCAGATGCTCTGACCATGGAATGTGACGTCAGATAGCTACTCGAGGTTATGCAGGTCATCATGCCATTGCTTGAGGACAAGCAACGTTTTGTGGGGGTGGAAATGTAACATCTATAGACATGGTCTATACATAAAGAGGCCCACATGTAAGACAATGTGAAGGAATGCACATAAATCCATCAGCCGAAGGAGAGAGGGCATCGAACCAGAAAATACTGAATCGGGATTTCCGCTTTCTCTCTTCGTCCGTGCGACGAATCTTCTCACGTCCCCGCGATCCTCGTCGGTGGCCACGGGAACCTACCGGTGAGAGCATCATCGTCTTCCTCACGTCCCGGTCCTCACCACCGGTGGCCACGGGGTGTCACACCGACTGATACTAGGTAGAGATGTTTATACAATAGCCAATCAATGAGAATATTATTGACTGGGGAGAATGGAGAAGGTACGCATATCTCGACTATTGACAACTACAAAAACTGGTGCAGGCCTGCTTTCGGCCACCAACAAAAGTGAGAAAGGACACAGTTAAACCATTCCAACCATTTCTTCCTCAGTGGCCCAAATTAGCATGTATCAGTTTGCCCAAATTAACGATCCCCAACCAAGCTAGCTTAAAGGTAAAGTAGTACCGGTTTAGTTCCAAAGCGAGGTCTAAACTAATGTAATTGGGAGCATATACTGTAATAATATGATGATACATGCTTAGACAGCTTAGTCGATGCCGTACCTTGACGGAGGCGCAGAGGTTGGCGGGGACCTTCCGGCGGTGGCCCTCGACGCTCGCTCTGACGTTGCGCGAAATCCCGACGAACTGCAGCTCACCGGCGGGGTCGTAGACGCCGTAGACCCCGGGCTTAGGGGGCAGGGCGTCCTCGTCGACCAGGGGCTGGGTGGGCTCCTCAGGGATGGCCACGGGGGACGCCTCGGAGAGCTTCTTGAAGGCCGCTACGGCGAGTGAGCGGGAGGCGCGGCGGCGGCGGAGAGGGAAGCGAAGGGTATTGGAGGACGACGCCGAGCAGGCCGGTGTGGAGAGGAGAGGGAAGGCGAGGCGGAGAGAAACAGCAGCGGTGGCGGTGGAAGCCATGGCGATAGGGGGATGGTGCGGCGGTGGGGCGTCGTCGTCTGCTTTGCATCGGCGGCGAGTGGTGGACTGGTGGTGGTGTTGTGTCAGTCGGATCGGATCGGATCGGATGTGGGCTTCTTTTCGGCCCATAACAACAGGTCCGTTTCTGCTGTCCGCCGTCTGCTGGCCTCCAAATGGTGGCCTGTTCTGAACTTTTGTTTTTTTTTTTCCTCTTGCGTTCGCAAAAGAGAATTAGGAATACTGTTTCTACTCCGAATTACAAGATGTTTTGTGTAGTACGTGCTCAGAATTACAAGATACATGCCAGAAAATAAGCTATTGGTTGACTAGAAGAGTAATTTCCAATCTGCAATACTCTAAAAGATTTAGGGTTTGTTTGGATCGAAGCCTGGCATGCATTGCTTGACCAAGCAACAGATCCTGGCTCTGGTCATCAAAAATCAGATGATTGGGGTGTTGTTATGCCTAGCCTAGGTATACTTTTGCAGTATCCATCCAAACCGCCCTTTAAGGCAGGTTTACTAAATTCCTTAATATATTTTGTTGGCTTTAATAAGCGAAGATGTTGTCGTATGTACCATTCTTGAAAGGACACATATGTGTGAACATTATTTGTTAATTGCCGCACTTTATGAGACTTGGTTGGCCTATGATAAGCTTACGAAGAGACCAAAAAATACGGCATAGTTATGACTTTCACTAAACTTGGATGGGTGTAACTTGAAACTCTAGGTGGAAGTATAACTTAACTATCTCTGCCTTAAATGTTGTTATATAAACAGTAGTAGGAGAAAGAAAAAAAGTTAAATTGAGTATCTAAGATCTAGTGGGGGATTGCTAAAATCTATATGGGATAGATCACTAAACTCATATAGATGGAAGTGTTTAAGCCCAATCACCAGTTCTAATATAGTGGTCATTAAACACTAAAGCCCACTACAGAACTTAAGAACTGGTGATTGAGAATTTAAGTTTTGTATTGGGCTTTAGTGTTTAAGCCCACAGGTGTTAGTGAAAGGTGATATATCAATTAATACCATACTGCTAGTTGATATAGAGGTAAGGGGTTCTCCTCCCAATATATGTGTACCAATCCCTCCTTAGAAAGGTGCACTAGAAATTACTATACTAGGAGCCCCTAGGTTTTGGGAATCCCTATGATAGTAAGTTGGACTGACATATTCATCTTCTCTCTACTGCATCGCTAGCGTGCACTAGTGATTGGAGGAGCAGGTCTTCACAACTTCTTGCATCGCAGTGACATCAGTAGTGGTCTGGCTCAAGGTATTATATTCTAGCCATTTATTATGATTTATTTTATTCATTCAAGTTAGAGATGGCAATAGGGCTCTGCCCTCGATTCCCCATCGGGAATTCACCTATTAGGGGATGAGGATGGATCCATTTAATCCCCATGGGGACTGATTTGGTAGGAATTTTATCTCCATCGAGGATGGCATAGACACGGATGATTCCCTAGTCCCCGCCCCTGATCCCCGCTTCCCTGACCCACTACGACGTGTACGAGAGTGGAGAGATGAACTAGAGAGCAGAGCACTAGATGTGAATAGCTCTAGGACCATCTAAATGCCCATTGTCCGTTGTTGAGTATATATACCACTACAAACTGTAAGTCTTAGGTGGCCAACTCTTCAGTCCACACCAACCGCCACCCACCAGAGCTCCACACCACCATGCCACCACCACCGCATCAGCGGAGGAACATTAGTAGTTCTAAGAAATTGGCAACAAAATCTTTGCTTCTTGTGTCATATACGCATGCTATCTTTGCTCTGACAATTTTATTACGGAGACAGGGATCCCCATAGGGGTTAATTACCAGTCGGGTAATAGGTATGTGGAGAAAAGTGTCCCCACAAATGTTGATGGTGATAGGGAATTCCCTCTGTGAGGACAGAGATAAGAAGCCATCCCTCGACAAGGAATTCCTATTGCCATCTCTAATTCTAGTACTAATTATGTTTTGTGTATTGTAAGAAAACAAACCAACTAACACATGTTAGTGCAAAAAAGACATGTGGTGTCATCTTGGAGGACCCATGTTATGAGGTATTTGGCTATTTTTATATGTTCCCTTATATATTTTCTCCTTTATTTTCTAGAGTTGGCCTCCCTTCATTCCCAATCTACTAAGTCATCAAGTTCCACCATTGTTTTGGTGGGAGAGAATAAAGATGCCTTGCTGTCAGTTGATGCTCAATGCGATTCTCTCCACAAATGCTGCTGCCACCAAAACACCGTCGTGGTTGCATCGATTGCACATGAAAAAAGGAATATATGTGCCATCCGACCTACAAATTGATAACCTCATCTATGGAGATGGATCCCAACCTTCACTATGCTTGCCTCTACCAACTTCTTCCTCTCATCATAAAAACCCTCCTGTCATGGCTAAAAACCAGGCTCAGAAGGCTACTAAGCTCAAAAAGTGTAAACCACCTCGCAATCCGACAAGACAGAGCCCAAGATTTAATAGACCTCACCTATCGCAACCACAACCACAGCCACAACCACAACCCACCACCATGGTTTCTAATGGGATCCCCTCCTTTGATCCAATAGATACCTTGCCCCTTAATAAGGATTTTTGCAAGAAAAAGCAATCCACCAACAACACATTGCCCAATGTTCACTACACCTTCATCGATGCTAGTACTGATAAATGCAAGGCCACCAAAAAAATAATCTGTAGCGATGACTTTGGGAAGGCCTCTACCAAAAATCATGAGGAGGCCTTTGAACAACATGATTCCATCGTAAAGGGAAAGCAAAGGTTTAGTCTTCTCTCTGAGATGCAAGAAAACTATGAGAAGAAGGAGAAAGAGGCCGCCTTACATGTAACTATTCTTTATGCCTTCTAGTACTTTTATTACTTATAAACTTTTTTCCTTGTATCAAGAAAACTAGAATTGAGTTGTTTGAATTGTTGGTGTGTACATAGTTTGAATATGCATTTTAGCATATAGTATAATGATGTGTTGGGAATCACATAATTAGTTAAGGATGTCAACATTATATCTTTATTTTAGGTTCATCAATTTTTTATGTGCAGTGAAATGATAGTGTTCATTTAATTGCTCAACATATTTATTATGCATATAACATTGAGTGGTGAATTTAGTATGCTCAAGTTCAAATACATGTACATATGTGGTTATGTATGTTCAAGTATGAATATTTAAGGTTACACATGTGTTGAGGTCCATAACTGTAAAAGTATGTGTATAGATAATGCTACCAAATTCTAGGATAATTTAATTATTTTATTGATTACTTTTTTGTGAGAAGGAAGACAACACTACAGTCAAGAAAAAACATAAAACTGAATGTACGACAAGTGCATCTAGGAAGAGGTCCCGAAGCATTGATATCACTGTCATTGACACTAGTATTGATGGATGGAAAGCCACCCAAAAACTCAGCTATAGGGGAGAATTCTGGGAGGTTGCTAACAAAAAATTGATGGTGGCCTCTCTGAACAAGGGGATGCATATGAGGAGAACAAGAAAATGACTGCTTCACAGGTGACTACCCTTTATGTCATTTGGTACTTTTACAAACTTAACTTGATTATCTTTATATGAAGGAAACTATGATTCAAGTATTTGATTTGTTGGGTGTAAAAATATTTGTAATTTTACATGAAAATCAAGCATATGTTTGTGTTGGGAATGATTATCAATAGATGATGGTGATGATACTATTTGTTTCTCTTAGTTTCAACAAATTCTTCCTATGTGCATTAAAATATCAATATTGATCTCATTTTTTGAAAAAAAAATATTATCCTAGATGGTTTCATTAAATTTAGTTATTAGTCACTATACTTTAGCCCAAAAGAATGCATCCACGTGCCTTGGCAGGTATAATTATGCATATTGAGGTTACACACGTGCCCATGGACAATAGTGAAATGGAATACGAAAGTGTGGGTGTATATAAAAACAATCGTTTCTAGCATAATTTAGTTGTTATGCTATTTTTTAATAGGAAACCTAAATGTTACTATGTATGTTGTCATTTTGTGTCATACCTCGTTTATGTGCATCAATGGTGATAATTGTGTTGCATGTCTGTTTGTTAAAGGAAACATTGTTCTTCGAAGAGCATTGCTTAGGTAGTGGAAGAGAAAAGTAAAAATCAATGTGTTTTTTGTTGTAGTTAGGATATCAATGTAAAAACACTTTGACATCAGATTTATGTACTATCTATGATGACTAAATGGATTTTCTTATATAGGTATATAAATCACCTTATGAACAAGGTTAGCGGGTGCTTCTATTGTTATATCAAATAATAGATACTATATATAAGTTATTTGTTTACTGTCTAATATAATTATTTGGTGAACGCCTAAAAACTAATCTTAAGCTCAAGTAGGAGTGATGGCAATGGAGGCCATGGCCATGGAGATGTTGCGATGGTGGGTCGTCTACACTGTTTTGCGTGAGCAGCGAGTGATGGTGGTGGTGTATCAGTCGGATCAGATGTGAGCTTCATTTTGGCCCATAATAAGAGGTCTATTTCTGTTGTCTGCTGATTGTTGGGAAGGCATGGCCTGACCTACTGGCCTACTAGGCCCACCTACAAAAACAGATTTGGTGGCCCGACCTGAACTTTTTTTATTTATTTTTCTTTCATTCTCAGTTGACATAGTGACAACAAGAGAGAGTTAGGAATATTGTTTCTGCTCAGAATACAAGATGTCCTTTTTAACTCGTGCTTAGAATTATAAGATACATGTTGGAAAAACAAGCTAATGGTTGACTAAAGAAAGTAATTTCCAACCCTTTCCAAGTAAATATGCAATACTCTCCGAGATTTACGATTCGTTTGGATGGAAGCTTGGCATGCATTACATGCAACTGATTCTGAGCCTAGGTGTCCAAAACTAGATAACTAGAGTACCACTGTTATCCATCCAAACCACTCCTTATGGGCTTATGGCATGTTTGCTAAATTCCTTACCCTACTACTTAAAATCTTTTATGAGGCGGTGTCCTTTTATTAATAGAGGCGTTTGTCAAATCCAACAACCATGGTTTATGCCTTTAATTAACAGAGATAGTCATTTTAATAACCAAGGCGGTCATAATTAACCGCATTGCAAAATTGATTTACAGAGGCAGCTAAAAAATAACCACCTCCTAAAATCTATTTATGAAGGTAGACCTTATAAAAGGCCCACCTCTAAACATACCCTCACTTTGCTTGCCTTCTTTAATCTCGGCCCATCTTGGCCCGACACCAACGTCACAACATATATACAAGAATGAAACCCTAGCCCATCTTCTCTCCGCCACCTAGCCGCTCGTGTTCCTCACTCTCCTCTCTCTCTCTCTCTC
>Ga0182004_10004153_pt1 | contig 11644 bp, 11 predicted proteins | sample Sormic07211540_1_FD_120479 | JGI IMG/M metagenome (GOLD analysis project Ga0182004, IMG submission 120479) | Endophyte microbial communities from Sorghum bicolor roots, Mead, Nebraska, USA - 072115-40_1 MetaG | ecosystem: Host-associated > Plants > Roots > Unclassified | place: USA: Nebraska...
AGCTCGAGCACAGGCTACCGTCGAATACGGTAACGGGCTCGAGCGAATCGGAAGGCGTCGAGCGCAAGGACGCCGCCCGCCGCCTGACACGGGCACGGGAACCAGGGCATTCAATGCGCCTGCCGCGTTCTCACCTAACCCGCAGGTCACGGGAAGCGTGATAGGGAACATGCACCCGTCCTGTCATTCTTTTTGCAGCCTTCCCCACCAAACCAGCCAGAACGTGGCAGGACGCAGGGAGTGGGTCGGAATGTCTTATCAAGACCCCCCTCTTTTTTTTCGAGACGTCTCAGGTCAGCGCTCTGGTTGGCAAGGCATTATACGTCACCAGACCCTCGAGTAGGAACATTTCCTTCTTGGAGAAGAGTCGGGCGTCGAATGACAGCACTACAACCATTCCGACGCATTTGTCACCAAGACGTACAGGCATGTAACAGATGAGCCAGCCTAGGACGGTGCACAGAGCGGGATACCGGGGCACGCGTAATCATCACCAAGCTACCAGGACAAGATGGCTCGAAACCACGCCGGTACGGACACCTCGAGTAGGTCGGCGCACCATACCTCTATCAACCCCTACTCTGACGCCTATACATGTACCCTAGGTCTCTCCTTGGAACTATAAAAGGGGAGGCCCGGGAGCGAACACGGGACATCACACAGATAGTAGGGCTTTCACACTCCATCTCCATCCTAGTTCATACACGCTTGTATTCACCCCTGTACAAGCACTTAGGTGCAGAATAATACAAACTCTCCCTCCCCCGCTGGATGGGCCTTCTCTTGCCCGAACCAGGATAAATCTTTGTGTCTTTTTGCATCACCATCTGGAAAAGGGAGCATACATACAAATTTACTAGTTGGTGTGACCCCCCGGGGGGAAAACACCGACACATCTGCTGCTTGGTTCTTATCCCAGACCACGTGGAAGTACTCTATGCCATAAAAATTTGATTCCCACCTTCGGATTTCTTTGCAGTACAGGTCCATCTTCTCATGAGTTGTGTCCCACTCCTTATTTAGCTGGTTGATGACCAGGGCAGAGTCGCCGTAGACATAAAGGCGCTTGATTCCCAGTTCAACGGCCAATCGGATGCCATGTAGGCATGCTTCGTACTCGGTGACGTTATTGGAAGCTGGAAAAAGGATCCTAATGATGTAGCGAAGTTTGTCCTTGTTTAGAGAAATAAAAAGTATTCCAGCGCCGGCTCCATTGATGTTTAGGGACCCATCGAAGAACATTGACCAGTGATCGAAGACATCTGGAGAAGGTGGTTCGTTGAGATCCGTCCATTCCGCGATGAAGTCGACCAGGGCTTGAGACTTTACGGTAGTGCGACTCTAGAAACCTGAAGGGAATGGGCATAGTTCCATGACCCACTTTACAATTCTACCGTTGGCATCCTTGTTGCGCAAGATGTCCCCCAACGGAAAACTTGTAGTAACCAAGACCCGATGGCCATCGAAGTAGTGCTTTAGCTTTCTTGAGGTAATTAAGATGGCGTAGATCAGCTTCTGTATCTGAGGATACCTGGTCCTGGATTCGTTTAGGACTTCGCTTATGAAGTATACAGGCCTCTGGACTTTGTAGGCATGGCCTGGTTCATCCCGCTCGACAACAATCACCGTGGAAACAACCCGATCAGTTGCTACTATATAAAGGAGCAGGTCCTCGTTAGGTTGAGGTGCAGTGAGGACGGGTGGTGAGGTAAGGAAAGTTTTGAACAGGGTGAATGCCGCGTTGGCCTCTTCTATCTAAGAGAATTTTTCCGATGCTTTGAGAAGTCTGAAGAAAGGAAGCCCTTTTTCCCCCAGCCTGCAGATAAACCGACTGAGAGCAGCCATGCACCCCATGAGTTTTTGGACGTCTTTGACGTTCCTGGGTGGTCGCATATCGAGCACCGCCTTGACCTTTGAGGGGTTTGGCCGTATGCCATCGCGGTTGACGACGTTATCGAGCAGTATACCAGAGGGAACCCCAAAGATGCATTTTTTGGGGTTAAGCTTCCACTTGTATTTATTCAGTGCTTTAAAAGTGCGGTCTAAGTTGTCGATCAAGGTGCTCGCGTCCCTGGTTTTGACGACAACGTCGTCGACGTAAGCCTCGATGAGGTCATCCCGTATCTCGTCGTGGAGGCATTGCTGAATAGCGCGTTGATAGGTGGCTCCGGTGTTTTTGAGTCCGAAGGACATGGTGGTGTAGCAATATGCACCGAAAGGAGTGATGAAGGAAGTTTTGATCTGGTCATCTTCCTTTAGCGAGATCTAGTGATAACCAGAGTAACAATCGAGAAAAGAGAGGAGTTCGCATCCGGCCGTTGAATCGACCACCTCATCGATACGAGGGAGACCAAAAGGATGTTTAGGATAGTGTTTATTGAGATCAGTGTAATCAATGCACATTCTCCATTCATTATTCTTTTTTCTTACAAGGACCGGATTGGCGAGCCAATCGGGGTGATACACTTTTTTAATAAATCCGGCTGCTAAAAGCCGTGTGATTTCTGTCCTAATAGCCTCCTTTTTGTCACGAGCGAACCGTCGTAGCTTCTGCTTGATAGGTCTTGTGGTCTTCGAGTCGTTTAAGGAGTGCTGATCAGGTTTCGTGGGACGTCGGGCATGTCTGCAGGTTTCCATGCGAAAACGCTTACGTTGTCCCTTAGAAACCTGACGAGCGCGTATTCCTATTTGGCGTCCAGGTTGGCCCTGATGAGATCTGTCTTCTCTGGGCTGCCGTCGACCAGCTGTACTTCCTTGTGCTCTTTGGACTTAGAGCTTTTCCTTGGAGTCTCCTGCTCGGGTAGTTGGAGCTGGTCAGGTGGAACTTGCGTGGCTTGTGTTACAGTTTCTGCCATGCGAATCGAGAGATCGATTGCCTCGGTGATCTTGAAGCTTTCCTCTTCGCAAGTGTACACGGTGTAGATGTTTCCTCTAATGGTTAAGATGCCCTTCTCGGTCGGCATCTTGAGGACCAGGTATGAGTAGTGCGGAACCGCCATGAATTTGGTAAGCGAGGGGCGGCCTAGGATTGTGTGGTAAGTCCCGTCGAAGTCGGCGACCACAAAGTTGACAAACTCTATGCGGAAGTGGTCTGGTGTTCTGAACTGGACGGGCAGCGTTATCTTGCCAGGGAGTACTGAACTTTGACCCGGCAGGACGCCCCAGAACTAAGAATCATATGGTTTCAGCTGCACCGGCGTTAGCTTGAGAGCAGGCAAGCTGTTGCGGAAAAGGATGTCGATGGAGCTACCCCCATCGACCAGCACGCGCTCGAACCTAACGCTGTTGATGCATGGGTCCAGGATCAAAGGGACACGCCCTGGTTCTGGGATGGCGGCCCACTGGTCCTGCCTGCTGAAGGAGATCTCTCGGTGCGACCAGGGGGAATTTTGGGTCAGCGGTCAGGCCGTCGCTACTGTCCACATTGAGGCAAGCCCTCCTCAAGAGTTTTCTTTCTCGTTTTGACTCGATGGAGACTTTGCCGCCAAAGATGGAGTGTACCACATCGGTGGGACTGACATATTGGTGCCGTGGGTCCCTACCCTGGTCGTCGTCTTCGTCTTCCTCACTGCGTCTATCTTGTTTCCCGCTTTTCTTGCCAACATCCCCCTGAGCAGCCCACTGTGTGTAGATGCTTTTGAGGACATGGCATTCTTCCATCATAATATTAGACTTGGGATGTAGTTGGCACGGTCCTTTCAACGTCTTGTTGTAGTCTTCCTGGTAGTCTCGTCGTCCATTGGGATGCTTGACTGTGTTCACCTCGTGATCGTTGTCGCGAGGTCGCTTGCCTCTGAAATCGTCGCGATTGTCACCACGCCTGTCCCACCCTTCTCGGTGGTCACGGTTGTCGAAACGTCCACCGCTGTCATCTCGTCGGGAAGGCTGCTCGGCTCCTCTTACATCTTCTTGGATGAGCTTTTCTGCGTCGTCGGCGTTGGCGTAATTTTTGGCCGTGGCGAGGAGCTCGGCGACTGTGGACGGTCTTTTGCGTAGTAGCTTGTTTCTCAATGCTTCGTGGAAGCGTAGGCCCTTGATGAAGGCCGATATAGCCTCGTCGTGAGAAATCTTTGGAATCTCGAGGCGCATATCCGAGAAGCGTCGGATGTAATCGCGCAAGGGCTCATTCTTCCTGTCCCTTATCCTCTCAAGATCGTATTTGTTTCCGGGCTGGTCGCAGGTAGCAATGAAATTATCAATAAAAGCCTGGCGCAGTTCCTCCCATGAATCAAAAGAGTCCTTGGGTAGACCGAGGAGCCATTGGTGGCCGGCTTGGTCGAGGATGACTGGGAAGTAGTTGGCCATGACATGCTCGTCCCCTGCTGCTGACCGAACTACGATCTCGTAAAGAGTGATCCAGTTTTTAGGATTCTCCTTGCCATCGTATTTTTTGAGTTTCTCAAGCTTGAAGTTGTGGGGCCATACGACTTGGCGAAGGTGTGACGAAAACTGTCTTAGGCCGGGGGTGCCATGTGCTGCATCGTACTCGATGCGTCGCACGTTTTCGTGTACTGCTTGTTCCGTAATGCGCCTGTTGATGCGTTCGCCGATGTCCTTAGGAGGGATGTTGTGTCATAGATCTCGGGCTTGGTTCACGTCCTAACCACGTCTGCGTCTTTGTTCGTGATAACTGCCAGCATCCCGACCACGACTGTCGCGACGGGTGTCTTTTCTTCGATTATTGACAGGTGAACGGCTACGATGGTGCCCACCAGATCGCGGTGAGGTGCGGCTGTGATGAGTCTGGTCGGAGGTGACCTCCGTATAGGAAACGGCTTGGACCCCTTTGAGCAGAGTAGCGGTCTGTCCCATGGCCGCGATTAGATGTGCCTGTATGTTGGTTTGAATATCCTGATATTCCGGAGTATCGGGAAAGCGATCTAAGTTTGCCATGGCGATGACTATGTTGGCGCTTGGTGTCTTGTAGACCTACTGATTTCCGACCATGTCGAAAGCATCGCTGAGATTATGTGGGGCGAGCTATCATTCCTCGTCTGCTTGTCGTTGGGCACGGTCGGCGTTGCACTGTTCTCGTTGCTGTCTCCATCAACAACTGGTTCGTCATTACTGACGTTGAGAACCAAGTCTCCTCGTCGAGGTGGAAAGACTGGGAAGTGGGAGAACCCCGGGGGGTATGGTGGCAGATCTAAATCGTCTTCAGCCTCGGGGTGTAAAACCTCGGTAGGGACAGATCCTGTATTGGAGCTTGTACTGCTGTACTTGTCTTCTAGCAGAGTGCGGATGGAGACCATATTGACGAAGTGATGGGCTGTTTGCCTGTTTTGGCTCGGCAACAAGCCTGCCTTCATGAATAGAGATTGGCCATGTCACAAAAACTGATCAGCCGCATTGCTTAGACCATAATAGCAATTCTGGTCTGGGGGGCTGTCTTGAGCTTGACGGTCCGTCCCGCGGTGGTCGACGTTATCGTCACGGATGTCTCTAGCCGTTTGTGTGTGGAGACACGAGTTGGTCGACGGGAGTCGAAAAAATTTGTTGTTGCCGTCTGATTGGGCCCGCGTGGGATCGAATCCACCAGGTTGGAGGCTTCGAGAAGCTTGTGGTCGGCGCAATCAAGGGCTTGAAGAAGATCCAAGTTGTCGACTCGCTTTGCCCTGTAGCGAGGGAGCAGAGGTCGGGTCCTCGGAGTTGGCGTGATCAGGGTCGACGCCACTGCTGCCCCAGATTGGATCTGGGTTTCTTCCGGAGTCGTGGTCATGAGGCCACCGCCATGAGTTGTCCAAGTGATCCACCCGACGGTGAACGTAAGGCCTTCGGCCACAGTCGCGGAAGCTGGAACGATGACCATCTTGTTTGTCGGGAGAGCTATACGCACACCCCCTACCTAGCGTGCCACTGTCGACGAAAGCTAGTCGGCAGTCTACCTTGGGGTATAGTTTATCGACAGACAGGTGCGCAAGCTACGAACTTGATGGTGACGCAAGACACGGACAAGGTTTTTATCCAGGTTCGGCTGCCGTGTGGGTGTAATACCTACGTCCTGCGTCTGATTGTATCGGATTGTGTTGAGTTGAGATGAGGTGTCCTAGGGGGTCCCTTGCCTCTCCTTATATAGTCCGGAGGGCACGGTTACAGATCCAGAAACTAATCCTAGTCGGTTACAATTGCCATAGATAGTACAATATCAATTCCTATTCCAACCGACTAGAATCCTGCTTGATCTCCACATCTTCTTTCCTTGCATGAAACTCCGAGCAGTTGGATCAAGCCTCGAACTGTCTCGTGATGGGCCAAGCCTCCTGACCCAAGTCTAGCCGTAAGGGTATAGGGGTTTATACCCCTACAAACAGTACACCAAAGCATTCAAAAATAGAAAGCAAGTGCGCTACTATGTTCTACTCGATGATACGAAACTATAGGGACCAGAATCACCTAAAACAGAGTTAAAACGCAAAAGTTATGGCTAAAACAAGTCGGATGGCACAATTGTGAATTAACTGTTTTCGCATCTAAATTCATTAAAACTGAATTAAAATTGCAGTTTGGATTAAATCTACAAATTCCAACGGTTGTAGGGGCTAAACTATAAAACTAGGGGCATATTTAAAAAAAAATTAGAACAACGCTAGACCGCGTGTTGATTTTGAATAAAGATAGGGGCCTTTTTGTAAAAAGGTTAGGGGCGGCGCGGTGTGGCCTGCCCGGCAGGCCACGTGGCGGCGCGCGGGTGGCCAGTCCATGGTGGCGGCGTGGACCGGGGGTGACGGGACGGTGGACCGGGTCCACGGTGGACCGGCCGAGCAGGGCAGTGGACCGCGGGTCCACGGTGGACCGCGACCGGCTAGGGGGCGGGCGCGCACGGCGGGGCTCGCCCAGATCGTGGCGGCGTGCCATGGCCGAGCGCTGCGAGCTCGCGGCGGTGGCCTGCGATGCATGAGAAGCCATGCTAACTGCACAAGCGGGGTAGGCGCGATGGGGCGAGTCCAAGGGTGAGCTCACCTTGGCGAGAGAGGCGGCGGGGAGATGGGTGCGATGGCAAGGTCGACGGCGGCGGCAGCGAAGCTCGGCGAGTCGGCTGTGGCGCTGCGGCTTAGGATTTCGGCGGCTCGGGAGCGGAGCTAGGGTTTCTAGGGCTGCGTGCGGGTGAGGTATGACGCTATTTAAATGGCGCTGGTGAACTTAGGGAGGCGCGCTCGGCTTCGAAAGCCGAGGCGGATGCGGCGGCGGTTGCCCCATCCGATTCGGACGGGAGGTTGGGGGCGGCCCTAACGGGTGTGGCCCACGCGTCAGCGGGTGAGGGCACGGGCGCAGAGCTGCGGGCGTGCGCTGGGCTGCTGCTGCGGGCCAAGGTGCTGGGCAGCTGGGTTGGGGGGCACGTGGTGCGGGGTTGGCCGCGGCTGCTGGCCCACGCGGGGAGAGGGGGGGGGTTGGGCCGAGGGAGAGGGAAAGGAGGGGAGTCGGCCTAGAGAGAAGAAAAACCCTTTTCTTTTTTTATAAAAACAGATTTCTATTTTTTTCTTGCCTCCAAAATTAATTCAAGCGCAAACAAGCAATAAATAAATTTAAACAAAATAGATGCAGCAGCATGAATGCATTTCAAACATGTTTCTACCTTATATTTCATTTTATTTATTTTGTAAATTATGTAATAATTGCCCAAAAATTCAAACTATGCCAAAATTAAATCAAATTTAAACTAAAATATGAAATTCAAATTTTTGGAGTGTTATAAGAGGTTAGTGTGGATGCCAACTACAAAGTATCGGAGGAGGCTCACCGTAGGGAAGGACGAGGCGGGCGTAAGGAGACATAGACGGTAGCTAAAACAATCTCGAATTTTCCACAATGAGGAAATCCACATTTTCGAATTATAATGTGATAATCCTAAAATTGAGCCATCACATTCTCATATATTAGTTGTTACTATAGTAATACATCTTGGAACAACAAATTTACAGGACATTTTCTTTACAACCCTTGGTTAGCAACCTATTTATATCTTTTTTCTATCAGAAGCACACGCTAATCTTCATTAGAGTCGATGTAGCGTGTCAGCGGTGAAGGCTCCTTCTTCAGGGGCAATCATCAGAGTTGGCGCAGATTATCAGTGGCATAGGCTTCATCCTTTTAACTAAACTTGAGCACATGAACGAGATCACCTAATCCTTCTCAACTCCTTAAAGTCGTACTCAACTTCATAACCTATTATCCAAAGTATCAGTGCGATTTGTACTAGTCACTGGCTTCCACCCTTTGTTTTTGTGTTGCTTTGTGGTAGGTGGAAATGTAAGGGTACATCAAAGGCCTATATATGGTTGTAAGTTTTCCTATGCAAGTTCAACAATAATTTATAAATATAATTCATCAAGTTTAAATCCATCTCAACCATACTCTCCCATCCTATCATACACATCTCACCACATTCTCACTCTCTGAGCGACAAGGACAACTCCTGCTCGTGCCTTACCACAATGGTGAATGTCGGAAACCAACACCAAACCTAGGGAAAGATAGAAGGGACTCCTCTTGAGGTTGCACTTAGGAAAGGTCCATAGCTGAGAAATCAGCGTGTCGATCGATCAACTAGAACTCTATAGAGGTTTGCACTAACCATAAGATCACCATCATCGATGAAGGCCTTCGTCTAGGCTGATTTTGAGCTAGCTTCCAACTAAACACGATGCCACCCTACCACTAAGAACTGAGGCCATACCAGAGTACCACCGACATGCTAAGACTGTGAGACGTAGTATCAGATCCCTAAAGGCCACTACACTGTCTTAGGAGGATGCGGATGTTGACACTTCTAACACCACTTTATGTACTAGGTTGTGATCCCTAGCATGGCACCAGAAGTGTTGGTATTTATAAATGTAATTGCTCCTCTAGAATAAATATGGAATTCGTAAGCGCACATATAAAATACCACTGTAGCACTTCACTGGGAAATAATCTAGGTGTTGTTATTTATATTTTAGCTCCGGGAAGAACTAAGGACCTAACTAGATATGAACTTGTAAAATATGACTACTTATGAGAGATCAATCACATAATCACTTACATTGGTAGGCGGTAAGCCACAATAAATAAATATAATAAACTATAAGCTCAAAGGATAACACATGTAGAGATTAGAGGTAGACTCACATGTAGAGATTAGAGGTAGACTACTCATCATAAAGGTAGGTTGATAGGAGATTAGTCAAGAGATTGAATTCCTAGGTAGGTTTACTAAGTCTTTCATCTACTCTAGCATATACACAATCATATATAGCACAAATGACTCTTTATTTATGTATAAGGAACATCACTAAAGAAAGCCAGAACATAGCAAGACTTCCCACATAATACTAATTCTGCTAGTCCTATCAACGAGGCTGGATTATATAAGACTCAGCAAAATTGTCACTTCCACGATCCACCACACAACCCAGTAAAAGGATGCATTTGCAGGTAAACAACATCTAAGCACCATGCTTACATGTAATATACACTTAGCCCCCTATTGACAGTAGATAACTCCTAAATTTTAACCATCAGCTAGACATGAAAATGGATCTATATGCAAACACCTAGTAGATATAGGGTTATCACTAATAGAATTCCACGAGTTTTGGTGAAAGTATATTTCTGTAGGTTGTCAACTGAAAATAACCAGAGATGGTCCAAATGTTGGATTTACATAGAGAGAATACCATGAACTACAACTTAGGAGTAATCTAGAAGGTTTGAGGGGGCACTAGATCAAAAGGAAGCAAATTGGGCCCGGGAGCCGGGTGGCCGCCCGTAGGGTAGGGACGCCTGTAACACCCGGCCTAAGGCTTAATAGGATCAATAGGATACTCATACTAACAAGTTGCAACTTCTTTTTCGGAAGCTCATCTCTAAAGAACTCTGAAGTTAAACGTGCTTGACCAAGGGAAATTTAGGGATGGGTGACCGACCGGGAAGTGTCAACGAAAGCTGGTCAACAGTCTACTTTGGGGTATACCCATGGTAGTAGTTTATCGACACACAGGTGCGCAAGCTACGAACTTGATGGTGACGCAAGACACAGACAAGGTTTTTATCCAGGTTCGACCACCATGTGGGCGTAATACCTACGTCCTGGGTTTGATTGTATTGATATGAGATGTGTTGAATTAACCTTAGGGGGTCCCTTGCCTCTCTTTATATAGTCTAGAAGGTAGGGTTACAAATCTAGAGACTAATCCTAGTTGGTTACAATTGCCATAGATAATACGATATCAATTCCTATTCTAACCGACCAGAATCTTGCTTGATCTTCACATCTTGTTTCCTTGCGTGGAACTCCAAGTAGATGGATCAAGCCACAAGTTGTCTCATGATGGGCCAAACCTCCTGGCCCAAGTCTAGTCGTAAGGGTATAGGGGTTTATACCCCCACCGCTAGTCCTCGAGCACCATGTATTGTGATGAAACACGTCGTCTTGAGCTTCTTCGACTAGTGGGGATTGACATCACTGACCAATAGGAAAATTACCTGAACAGTTTACAGTTGACCAATGTCATCACCGAAGGAGCCGGTTGTTCGAATAATGCATGGTGCTCTTGAGAAAAAAGATTTCTTTCCTGGTGAAGTGTGCCCACTTTACTTTTTGGAAAAGTATATGCTTTCAAAAAGGAAGCATATTCACTATGAGGTGAAGTGTTCCCACTTAGTCCCTAAGACTGGTAGCAGGTGACGTAGGCACGTGGTGCTAGGGTCTAAAAAGAAATGTCCACGTAGAAATTCTCATATTGAGATGCATCATACGATGTAGTCCCCGAGCTTGCTGGAAGGCAAAGTATGAGCCTTGTAGCAAGGTCCAAAAATTAAAATCACCCCTCAACTGTATATGAGTCCAATTCATATGTAATCAAGAAGAGCAGTCCCCAAGCTGTGGTCGGAGAATGGTCAGAGCAAGCTCCGAGTACAGCGTAGGGAGTAATTGACAAGTCCCCGAGCACAACGTGGAGACTCGTCGACGAGTCCCCAAGCGTGGTTGGGAACATAAACGTGCTTGGTGGTTGGTAAAGTCCCCGAGCATAGCATAGAGACTGGACAAGTCCCTGAGAGTGATTGGCACAATCTTTGAGCACAGCATAGAGACTAGTCAACGAATTCCCGAGCGTGGTTGGGAACGTAAATGTGCTCGGTAGTCAGAGTAGTCCCCGAGCACTTGCATATAGACTAGTCGACCAGTCCCCGAGCTTAGTTTATCCTTGATTTGAACTTATAATCCTCACATCCTTCTGCCAATTAATTTCTGATGAATAACTTCCTCCAATCATTTTTCAAAGGAAAAACTTTCCCTCCTAGTGATGTGACGCCGACCCATCCTTTCAAAGTTGTCAAAATGTCAGACTTGTGTGTAAAAAGAAGTGCCACTAGTATCCAGGCTGCCCAACACGCGAACCAAAACAAAAAGCAGCCCCAATGATCATTTAAAACACTACGAATTTATTGCGACAAAATTGGGAACTAAAACGACAATCCTACCACAATAATCACACACTTCCCTAAGATGCGGGAAGTGGAAGGGGTGGTTGCTCCTTAATAAATAGCCGGAGTAGTGCAACACAAGTTTTCCACCAAGCAGTTGCTCTCTCAAGTCATTCATCTTCTTCCTCCTTCACAACCACTGTCATCCAGATCTAAAGTTCTTTCACCACAACCCAAT
>Ga0182004_10004154_pt1 | contig 11642 bp, 11 predicted proteins | sample Sormic07211540_1_FD_120479 | JGI IMG/M metagenome (GOLD analysis project Ga0182004, IMG submission 120479) | Endophyte microbial communities from Sorghum bicolor roots, Mead, Nebraska, USA - 072115-40_1 MetaG | ecosystem: Host-associated > Plants > Roots > Unclassified | place: USA: Nebraska...
CGAGCGAGCGGTTACCCCGACATGGAGCACGATTGCGTCGGAGTCGCCGCCGTCCGCCTGCTGCTCGGCCTCACCCAGAGCCGCCACAGCCGCGGCGCCCGCTGCGGCGCCGGCACCGGAGTCGTCTCCGCCGCCGCCGCCTCCTCCTCCTCCTCCTCCAGATACGCGGCCTCCACCTCCGCCTGCGTCGGAGATTGAAGCGAACCCGCGGCGGGACCGCGCCAGGCCCGACGGGAGCAGGGGCCTCACCGCGGTGGGCGGCAGAGGGAGGGGCGGCACCCTCGTACTCGTGGCCACCGCGGCCTCCATTGCTTCGCGGCCACCACAGGTCCACAGCAGCAGAGCCTGGTAATCCTTTGCTTCGCGGCGGGCGTTTCGTTTCGTTTCGTTTGTGAATGTCCAAGTCCAACGGATTCGGTTTGCTCGCTGGGCCTTTTGCAGGCCGTAATGGCTGTGGCAGTCGTGTGCTTCACGTGTTCCTGCCATCAGACTTTCGTGCACATGTCGATGCTCTTGGTACATGTCTGATTTATCGGGATCTATTAGTCCGTTGGAGAACGTATGTATTTCTTATTCTCAGAGCAGTTAATAAAGTTTGAGATTCTAAAAAAAAAATTCAGACTTTCGTGCACCACATGTCCGCATTTCTCAGACCGTACCAAATTACTGTACCAAACAGTGAGTGCTCTGATCTGGTCCTGACTGACAGCAGTATGCAGGCGAACCGGAAGTCCGGAAAAGTACAACCTATGCACATCATGCCTACCAAAAACTTTTAAGATTTATACAAAGTACTAATTATAGATAAAATAAAAATTAATTGTATAATTTATCTGTAATTTATGAGACAAAACTTTTAAGTCTAATTACTCTGTGATTTAATAATGATTGTCAAATACAAACGAAAGTATTACAATAACCAAAGCTAAAAATTTTCGCTAATAAACTGAGCTTATAGCATTCGAGGTACTTTTCTTTCTCCCATAACAAACATAAATCCATCTAGCTTGTTCTGGAGGAAGGAGGGATTCAAGATATAGCAGGCATTGTGGTTGCCGGTTTGAGCTGAACCTAATTGAAATTATATGTAGTCAGCACTCATCAGGATGCTGAGTCCATTTTCCTTGTGTCCATATTGTTTCTGACTAGTCACACAGACCATGCCGTAGCCGCCAGTCCAAAACCCTCAAACCAAATGTGGTAGTGCTGACATGATGGACACATCTTTTATCACTAGGACGATCACCAGCTAAAAAGGGTGCAAATACCCTAAAAAAATACCGATAAGGGAACCAAATGCGAGGCCTACACCGAGTCCAGTTGGAGAGACAAGAGGCACCTGCCCATCATCAGTCACATCTTGGGGCTCCTCTCCTCCGCTGTCAACCCGTTTGCAGGGAGGCAAAGGGATGCCACAGAGGCCAGAATTATTGTCATATATAAGCGTGATGCAGCGAATGTCATGAGCTGCCCCGATTTCGAGATTTCACCAGTCAGGTTGTTGTTGGAGACATCAAAGTCCGCGAGAAAACTCAGTGCACCAATGCCCGGAGGAATGGTTCCATTGAGGTGATTGTGTGAGAGGTCTAGTGCACCAATGCTCTTCAGCCCGGAGAATGCATCTGGGATTGCACCCGTGAGGTCGTTATGGCCTAAATTAAGTTCATGAAGGTACAGCATACTCCCCAAGCTCGCTGGGATTGTGCCGGTCAGGCCATTGTATGAGAGGTCGAGGAAAACCATGCTCCCGTTGCTGCGGAACAAATACGCTGTGGTGCCAACGTATATCCTTGCCGAAGGGCAAAATTTAGCAGCTTGGGATTCAGCCAAACGCTGTGGCCGGATGTCCAAGAACTCAAACAGCAAGCCAGCACCAGGGCATATGTTGCCGCCCTCGTTTCGGAGGAATGCAAACCTCTTCCCTGAGATAGCGCCCCTGGCGACGAACTGAGGTGGTATCGTGCCGGTGAAGTAGTTGCTGTTGAGGTCAAGGCAGATGAGGTTGTTACAACGGCCAAGTTCTTCTTCGGGGATGAAGCCGGAGAGTGAATTCTTGTAGAGCTGCAGTATGCCAAGCTTCTGGAGGTTGCTGAAACCCAGAGGCACACTGCCAGTGAGTTGATTGCTGGCGAGGGATAGCCAGTTGAGATTGACACACCTGATGATGGACGGAGGGATGCTCCCGGTGAAGTTGTTGTAGCTCATCACCAGGGTCTCCAGTGCAGTTCCGTTGGAGCATAGCATGTCTGGTATCTCACCAGAGAGGCTGTTTGCGCACAAGACCAGATCAACAAGCTTTGGAAGTTGCAGTACTTGAGCTGGAATTGGACCAACCAGCAGATTGAAACTGAGATCGATCACTTGTAGATTGGCGCAATGGCTAAGCGATGGCGGTATCCTTCCACTGAGGTAGTTATTTGGGAGTATGAGTTTCCGTAGCATCGGCAATGACAATGACAAGCACAAGTCAGGCATTATATCCCCGTCGAGTAAATTGGACCCATGCAAGGGCGATTTCCTCAAGCAATGGACAGCCAGTCGCCAGCGAAGGCAATGGGTTTGCTCCTTTGATGTCGTTGAATAATGGCAGCCTCAGGACACGGAGGGACGGCATGCCGCCGCTGATGATGGTGGCCACGAAATCCCCAGAAAGCTGGTTGCTACCAAGGTCGAGCAGCTTAAGTGACACGCACTCTGTGAAGTTTGTTGGCAAGCTGCCGATAAGCTGGTTGCTCGACAGATCTAGCTCAACCAAAGTGTCGCACAACAGGCTTAAGCTGTCTGGTATCTCACCAGAGAACCTGTTTCCTGCCAAATTTAGTCTCCTGAAGAGGCAACTCCAACCCACCTCCTAAACAAGTCTCTATTCTAAATCTAGAGACTTGATCTAAAAAAAATCAACTCCAACCCACCTCCTACATGGGCTCCCATTTTCCATGCCCTCCTAAATTATAGTTTCAGCCTCTCACATCTAGAACCCCCTATCCTACTTGTTTAGGAGGTGGGTTGGAGTTGGATTTTAATTTGAGCCCCTACTTTTTTTTTATCATAGCATGTAAATAAAAATTTATAGGCTTAATTTAGGGATTTGGGCTGGAGTTGCTCTGAGTGATGGAAAGTTCCCCAAGAAAGCTGGTATGAGGCTGGACGAGAGCTTATTCCTTGACATGTCGAGCATCTCCAGGCGGCGGCAATTCGCGAGACTTGGCGGCAATCCTTTGCCAGTTAGCCCGTTGTAAGACCAGTTGAGCCCCCACGAGGCTCGCGCACACACCGAATTCGTATGCCGAGATGTCCCCAGACAAGTTGTTCCTAGCAATGCTCAAATGTGTCATGGTTGCTGGCGCTGCAGCCACAAGATCAGCAGGGAGTGCACCAGACAAGAGATTCGACGACAGATCAAGGACGGCTAGCTTGCTGCACGGCGCAATTGCAGTTGCAGGGATGCCTCCGGCGAACTGGTTAGCCGAGAGATCAAGGTACTGAACACTGTGTCCGCAGCTGGTGAAGGTGTAGTTTAGCAAGCCGGCATCTGACAGCTGATTGTTGGACAAGTCGAAGGTGCGCAGCGATGGAGGGAAAGGGAACCCAACGGCGGTGAGGGAGTTCCTAGAGATGTTGAGGAACTCCAGTGCGCCGCACGACGCCAAGAACGCGCTAGGCAATGTCCCGTCCAAACTGTTTGATGACAAGTCCATGTCCTCGAGCACGCATGGCCTAAACAGGGTGTGATCTGATGCTGAGAGGTTACCGTAGAATCTATTGTTGCTGAGATCGAGGCTCTTTAGCCGGGGCGGCAGCTCGAGGAGGGAGTCCAGGCTGAGGCGGCCGGCGAGCGACATGCCGCTGAGGTTTTTTTTAAGATTACGGAATAAACATCCCTGCCTTCACGCTCACAAGTGAACGCTTATGACACAACCTTACAAAAGGGTACTTAGACCAGAGTTCCGCTACACGGAGGCAAAAGGAAGCCCTATTACAACCCACCATTGCAAGTGTCAACCAATGCATACAAAACAACAATGAGTCCACTGCTCTACAGGTTCAGACCACAAACATGGCAACTAAAAACAGAGATCCTGCTTAGAGCCTCTAAACTAGTCTAAAGATAAACAGCAGCAAAGAGCTATTCTTTTATCCTTCTCCGGTTCTTCCAGGCATGGCCACTAAAGAGGTGCAATGCCCCTACTTCCAGACGCTGACATCCTTCCATCAGAGCCCCTTTCTCTTCCTCTTTAGATAACTGGGACCATTGTCTGATCCAATATGCCCCCCTGAAAATCACCTGCAGAAAGGAGTTAGCGGTTGCCTTTTGGAATATCATATCATTTCTATTCAACCACAAAGCCCAACACATGGCCGCTATCCCCACCATTAATTGAAATCTTAGCCCTGGAGTAAATCCCCTTATCCAAGATCCAAACAAATGAGTCGTGTTTCTAGGTGGTTGAATGTTAAAGACAATTAAGATCAGATTTCACACAAACCGGGCTACCCGACAATCGAAGAACAGATGTTGGATGGTCTCCTCTGAACCACAAAACATGCAGCTAGGGTCGCCCTTCCACTTTTTTTTCAATAAATTATCCTTTGTTAGAACCACTCCTCTCTTTAGATACCAAAAGAAAATTTTAATTTTCAAAGGAATTTTTGTCTTCCAGAAAAAATCCTTCCCCCTATTCTGTCCTCCCTCATTAATTCTTTATACAGCGACTGAGTTGTGAATACGCCGTCTTTCTTTAAATACCAAACAAACTTTTCTTTGTTGTTGTTTAAAGAAACTGGTACTATTACGGCCACCAGCCTGAGCCACTCTTCCAGCCGCTCGCCCACAATCGCCCGCCTAAAAGAAATATTCAGTGGAGTTGAGTCGAGAACATTGGCTACCGACACATTTCTCTTCCTGGCCAAGTTATACAGGCTAGGGAACCGTTGTTTTAATGGTTGTTGACTCACCCACACATCTTCCCAGAACCTAACCTCATGGCCATTATTCACCTTGAAACTTCCAAACTTAAGCATTGTATTCTTTACCTCCATTAAGCTTGACCAGAAGTGTGAATCCCCTGGTCGTCTCCCAACTTGAGTTATACATTTGTTCTTAACATATTTTCTTCTGAGAACATTTTGCCACATGCCGTCCTCATTAAGGAGCTTGAACAGCCACTTGCTAAGAAGACAAATATTCTGTGTCTCTAGATTCAGAATCCCCATCCCTCCTATACACCTTGGCTTGCAAAGAATACTCCATTTGCCAACCTATATTTTTTACCGTGTTCCTCGCACTGCCAAAAAAATCTAGACCGATAATAGTCCAATCTTTTTAGCACTCCTTTAGGAATTGCAAAAAAGGACATCATATACATTGGCAAGCTAGAGAGGACTGAGTTAATCAGCACTAGTCTACCTCCTGAGGAAAGAAATTTCCCTTTCCAACTACTCAATTTTTTCTGGAAACGCTCTTCCACTGCATTCCAGTGCCTATTAGAAAGCCTCCGGACATGCATTGGAATTCCTAGGTATTTAAGGGGGAAAATTCCCTGTACACACCCAAAAATTTCTTTATACTCATTCCCTCGGTTCTTAGCAGCACCAAAGCAAAACAGTTCGCTTTTGTGATAGTTAATTTTTAAACCTGAAAGCTTCTCAAAAGCTCCCAGCACGAGTTTAAGGTTCCTAGCCTCCTCTAGATTGTCCTCCAGAAATAAGACTGTATCATCCGCGTACTATAGGATAGAGAGCCCCTCGTCCACCAGGTTTGGAACCAGCCCCCTAAATTGCCCAGAATTTTTTGCTCGCAAGACAAGAATGGCTAACATATCAGCTACCAAGTTGAAAAGAATAGGAGAGAGAGGATCTCCCTGTCTAAGTCCTTTCCTAGTCTGAAAATTACAGCCGGTCTCCTCATTTACCTTAATCCCCACACTTCCTCGACTAACAACCTCCTCAATCCATTTGCACCAAGTCGGCGAGAAGCCTTTCATCCTAAGCGTTTGTTGCACAAAGGACCAGCTAACTTTGTCATATGCCTTTTCGAAATCCAGTTTGAGGATTACCCCAGCTTTCTTCCTTTTGTGCAACTCGTGAATTGTTTCATGTAAGACTATTGCACCCTCCAAAATGTTCCTCCCTGGCATGAAGGCCGTTTGTGATTGTCTGACAATTCTGTCGGCAACCGCAGTTAACCTATTAGCCAAAACCTTAGTAAATATTTTGAAACTCACATTCAGCATGCAAATAGGTCTATATTGCTGGACCTGCTTGACTTCCTTTTGTTTTGGGATTAGGCAAATTGTTCCAAAATTCAGATTAAAGAGAGGCAAGTTATCCAAATGGAACTCCCGAAACATGGCCATGAGGTCATCTTTGATGAGAGACCAGAAAACTTGATAGAACTCCACCGGAAAGCCATCAGGCCCCGGCGCCTTGTTATGTTTCATTTGGAAGATTGCCTCTCTCACTTCTCTTTCAGTAAACTCGTCTATTAGCATTTTATTTTCATCTTCATTGATCTGAGGGATATCTTCAATTTGTGATTCATCAAGCGAGAGCTCATTTCTCTGTGATAACCCAAACAACTCTTTATAGTATTTTGTTATAAAGCCTTTTAAGTTTTTCTAACCCTCAATCACTTTCCCCTCTTGTTCAAGCTGGAATATCCTAGTTTTTCGTCTCTTTCCATTCGCCACCATATGGAAATACTTTGTATTGTTATCTCCTTCTAGCAGATTTTTGGTCTTAGCCCTCTGGAACCATTTGATCTCTTCTTCCCTATGCAGCTGCGCAATTCTTGTATTCAGACTTTGTTTCAGGTCTAATTCCTGTTGATTCAGGAGCTGTGTTTCAGCTTTTAAGTCGAGTTCTCCAGCTAGCCTAAATAATTTCTTCTTTTCTCTCCTAGCATTCCCTTCCACATTTTTGGCCCAGCCTCTCAAAAATTGTCTTAGCCTTCTAATCTTATTCTGCCAATTCTTCATAGGAGAATACCCACAGATTACACTTTTCCAAGTCTTAGCTACTGTCTCAAAGAAGCCCTCAAGCAGCAACCAGCTGAGTTCAAATTTGAACTCATGCTGCCCAGCCACCTGTACCCTATCTCCCGTGCTCAACAGCAAAGGAGTGTGATCTGAAATTTCTCTATTCAAAGCATCCACTGTAACTAAAGGGAACTTTTGCTCCCATTCTGTACTAACAAGCACCCTATCCAGCCTCTCATAAGTTGGTACACTCTTAGAGTTGGCCCAAGTAAATTTTCTCCCAGACATCTCAATCTCCCTTAGGTCCAAACCATCTATAATGGCATTGAATAAAAAGGGCCATCGACTATCAAACTTATCATTATTTTTCTCACTGGGGTTCCTAATGATGTTAAAATCCCCACCTATCAACAAAGGCAGAGATTCTTTCCTGCAGGCCTGAACAAGCTCCGTCAGGAACTTCTTCTCTTTAAATTCTGGTTGAGCTGCTCCATATACCGCCACTAAACACCAATGAAAACCATCACATCTATTTCTGAGATGGAACTTGATAAAGAAATCACCCGCCTCTATGCTTCCTACGTCGCAGGTATCTAAATTCACCCCTAACAACATACCTCCTGACCTACCATGAGGATCAGTCCAGTGCCAAACGAAATTTTTCCCCCCACAAATCCTATCCAACTTTGCTTGAGAGTAATTCTTTTTACCCGTCTCTAGGAGAGCAATGAAGTCTAGCTTCTGCTCTCGAGACGTATTATTTAGGAATTTAGATTTAGCCAAGTCACGAAGACCTCTGCTATTCCAGAAAATTCCTTTCATGATGCAACTACTTTGTTTATCTTAACCTTCAATTTTCTCGAAGCTCGTTTCCTTGGCGACTTAGCGCCCCGCTTCCTTTGGACAATTTTAGAATCACCATTTAGGTGATAGCTATCCTCGTCAAACACTTCCTCCATTAAATCCTCACACACGTACTCTAATGCTTTCCTCTCGAGTCAACTGATTCAATATCAGAAAACTCAACATCCCCCATTCCACCCTCAGTAACAGGTCTGTCACTTGCTAAATCCCTAGCCAATAGACTTTGAACATTCGCCTCAAAAGAGCTAACACTATTAAAATTTTCTCCTAAACCCAAAGCCCGTAAATTATCTACAGCTTGTGCCAAAAGAGGATTACTATAAAGATCAGTAGATGGATTACCTTCCAAAGATTCCAGATTCCTGGACAGCATCCTGCGCTCCGCCTTCAACAAGGTGTGCTCAGCCCCCATCTCGGCAAGTCTCGGACTTGCCCTGGATGGTGACCTCAAAACCTCTGGGATCAGCGCAGCATCCGTGAGTTTTGATTCAGCAAGCCCTTCCTTGGTCGACAGCCTGCTACTTTCCCTCTCCCCAAGATCAGCTCCCTGCTCTGAATCTCCTCCCAGCCCCTTGTTAAACACCGTACCATGCATTGAGGTCAGCCCCCGCTGCATCACTACCGGAGTGACCTCCATAGCCATCTCAACTTCCCCACTATTCTTTTCATGGAGCCCGACTACATCTCCATCAGTCACCTCCACCGGCACTTCTTCCTCTCTCAGCACCTTAGACGCTGCTTCTTCCAACACTTCTTCCACTACTTTGTCAAGAATCAAGTCTGCCTTCCGATGAAGAACATCTTGAAACTCGTTGAGTCCTTGACCACGATCAGCTGGTCCCTGCCCAGATCGTGGCCCATCCCTCAATTTCTCCCCACCTCCTTTGAGACGTTTGTTCTCCCTTTCCTCTGTTCGGCCATCCGCTGGATTTGTCTCACTGTCTGCCTCTGGTTCCTTCCCCTCTCCCTTTCCTTCCCCATCTCCTTCCCCTTCTCCGCCATCCCAATCAATCTCCACGTCATCTCCATTCTCATCAAAACCCTTCCTCTCTACTTCGAAAACCAAATCAAAGTAGTGATCGCCAATCACTACGTCAAGTGTTCTGGGGATCAGCTTAGGATCCAGCATTGCTACCAAAACTCGACCAAAATCACTTTTTCTTGTAGTCTCCATATCTACAGACTGCGTCGATCCTAAAAGGGTTCCCACTGCCCACAGAATTGGGAATTCGCGCAGCGGTTCTTCAATACCTGTCACCCTCACCCATACTTTAGGCAACAGAAAGCCTTTTCCTCTATCCTGCCACTCCTCAAACCTTAGCCCATCGGCACAAGAGATGCCCGTCCATGTGCACGGCGAGCTGCTAGAGGTGTCGTTGACCCAGCCCACCAGCACTCCGCGCTGGTCAACGGCTACTGACGCGTGCTTGAAGCCGAGCAGCGCCGCAGCATCGTCCCCGGCGTCGGCAGGTGCAATCTGAAGGTGAAGCAGCGACAGGAGGAGGACGACTGCGGCGAGGCAACCGATGGACATTGCTGCGTGCTGTGCTGTGCTGTCTTCTCGTTGGTGTTCGCACCGGGCGTAGTATGTGACTCTCTCGTGCTCGGTTCAACACGCACGAACTATCTACTCTCTGCGGTTGTTGGGATCAAGGAAATATGACTGAGCAACAAATCATATAGCCAACTCTATCCATAATATTAAAACCAAAGTGGTTTGCTCATCTGTCTATCGTCACGCAGCTAATCCCGTATAAGCCGTTAGACCTCAACCACTTCCTTCATCCTATACGAGCTTCGTCGAAATTTGGCTTATGCTGATAGCATTTGTTAATTTGTTGCAAGAGAAAACACTGTGCAATGACTGATGATTCAGGCTGATAAATTCAAACAAAAATAGTTACACATTGTTGCTTAATCTTGCTTTTCTACCTTTTTGTAAACACTTTTATCTAATATATACTCAATCTATTTCAAATTATAAGACATTTAACTTTTCTGACACCAAATTTAACCACTTATCTTATTCAAAATTTTGTGCAAAATATTACTTCTTTTGTCATGGCTTGGTTTATTAATTAAATTCTTCAAGAATGACTTAAATTTGACTATTCTTATACAAATTTTTCGAATAAGACGAGTGGTCAAACTTTGGGACAAAAAAGTCAAATGTCTTATAATTTGGGATGGACGGAGTATTAACCATTAGGGGTCCAAACTCCCTACAATCATTTAAAAAATGTTGCTTTGCAAGGAAGTTATAGCGTTTTCGCGTGTTTAATAGTAGCATTGGAACGAAAAAACTTTTTATTTTTGCAAAAGGAACGAAAAACTTGTGTTACCCTCATCAAATTTCACCCATTTAATAGTGCCTCTTTGCTTTAAATCATCTGTTGGTATAGAAGTGAAACAAGATGCTTGTTTAGGAGGTAACTAAAGCTCGGAAATGTCCTTGGACTTTTATTTTCACGATCGTGACTAGGCATGTATTTTATTTTATTAAGAGGTAGAACAAATTATAGGTGACCCTGGACTCTTCAGGTAGGTGAATCCAAGCACCCTGTATATATACTTTCAGCTAAAAGTTAAGTACTTGACGGACATGACAAATTCTCCAATGTGAATTTTTGACCACTTCTTTGTTAGAATATATATGTAAAGTTTAACAAACATAAGACATCATGCCAAAGCATGTTTTTCATTAAGCAGAAAGAGTAGTTTTGTTACAAGGGTAGTGTCGACGGTAGTTCGAGGTCACCGAGCACAACCCTGCACAAGGCAGACAACCTTAGTTAAGATTATGATTACAGAAGACAAAATAAAGCGATCTATGCATGCTACTTCTAACATATTGGAGACAACCATTTAATTCGCTGATCATTTAAGGATCTATATGAAGGAGATTTCTTCTGTCTTGGGGATTCTTGGATTATCCACAATAAGAGGGTCCAAATAACCATCCATAGGTGCTCGTTGCTCTTCATTGTAGCGAGCCCAGATAACCAGATATAGACCAACAATTATGGAAACTCCCCCAATAATGCTGAAATGAAAGGATTTGAATACAAGTGTACACAGGGTCAGGATCAATGCTGCTTCGTTTCAAAAAGAATCAATGCTAGTTTGCTTTTTATCAATTACATAAATTCATTGAGGTTTTTTTTTCCGAAAGATCCGGTAACCCAGCTTTGGATTATCATAAGAAGAAATCAGCACAACAACAGTTACATGCGCAAGGAGCGCGACCAACCGCAGCCTAGGCCGAGGTTTCAAAAAAGGACTATGTGTGATCACTTTCACGTTCTGCAAAGCACCGCAAATGTTGTTATTTGGCTTGAAAGAGTATCATGCAACAACTAATAAAAATACAACACCAGAGGTACCAGTTCAAAAGGTCCAAGATTTGAGGAATAATCCAATAAGGAGTGTTTAGTTCCCCATAGAATCCAAAATGCAAAATGCCAACTACTTTGGAGTGATGAAATACAAACTGCCAAAATTTTTAGGGTCATGTTTAGTTCCATCCAAAATGAAGAATTTATTATACTCATGAAGCCTCTTGAGGCTCATTTTGGGTTTTTTTTTTTTGTCTCTTGAGGCCAAAATCCAAAATGGAGAATAACTACCTTTTTGCCAAAAACTTTGCATGGTGTTTAGTTCCATTTTGCAAAATAATGGACCAAAACTCAAATTTTTTTGGGAAAAAATGGGAACTAAACACCCCCTAACAATGTTGAAACATCATATTGGCATAATTATTGGGCATTATGTGAAACCAAACCTTCCGATGTAAACTGGGTC
>Ga0182004_10004155_pt1 | contig 11641 bp, 8 predicted proteins | sample Sormic07211540_1_FD_120479 | JGI IMG/M metagenome (GOLD analysis project Ga0182004, IMG submission 120479) | Endophyte microbial communities from Sorghum bicolor roots, Mead, Nebraska, USA - 072115-40_1 MetaG | ecosystem: Host-associated > Plants > Roots > Unclassified | place: USA: Nebraska...
ATGCTGCTGGACGAACATGGGTGCTTGTGATTGACATTAAAAGAAAGAAACTGGAATTGGTCATTCCCTATAATGATGTGAATTCCTCTTGTGAAGATACTCTGGTGTTGGAGGACATCCTCATTAATTGGCCCCTTCTGCCTAGTATGTTCTCCATGTACTTGAATTCACATGCTTCCTGGTAAGTGTTAACTATGTCATATTTATATATTATATGCATTACTGCATACTCAACTTGTGATCAGGCCCACTTGAGACATCAATGGTGTTTTCCAACTCCCGCATGCTATGGTACTGAGATCTTTATTCTCATCTCACATTTTGGTTTTAGCTTTGACCATAAAACACACAGGCAAAAACCATATCACTAATATATGGACAGATTGTGTGGGGATTATAGAAGCAGAAAAACAAATGAATCTATTGTTAACTACTGAACTTGTCTCCTGTTATGTAAATTAGGCTAATGTACTGTTACGTCATGCTCTGTTTTTTTGTCTTTCCTTTCCTGGAGCAGAAACATTCTATGCTTCCAGATGATAGATCCTGCCATTTGCATCCGTGGAGAGTTGGTTTCATATTTATCTTGATTGGGGTTTGCATTCATTGAGCATGTTGCCATGGGACTTCTTTGAATGATCATATGGGAACTTTGGAGGGGCATAATAAACCAGACTTAAGAAATAATTTTAGAGCCATCACCACCTAGGCTCCACACAGTAAAAAAAAATTAAAGGTGTTCAAAATAAAATGTTTGACAATTTTTCATAACAACCTGTATAGTTTTCTTAAGAGTTTGGAGCAAGGAAGCACGGGAGCGCAGGAGTGCTATGTGTTTCCCTGTGATGAGTTATTATAGAAATATTTAAAAGCGGATGTCATGTAGTAGTACACCCTCGAAAAGGAACCCATGAGGTTTTTACATTCAGGATTTTTTATGTTTTGACTAACAGTTAGTTCAATGATATACTGGTTTGAAATGGTACTATTAGAATTGTGTTTCGAACTATGTTTCAAATGACCATAACAGTTCTGGATAGAAGGCTGCAGATGCCAAGTCGAACCTGCTTAATAAAATAAACAGTAGGGGTACAAAACTATCAGTTTACCATTGAATCTTTGTATCTATAATGTCGTTTCTGGTTAAGCATGTTAGATATCAATCTTCTGTTTGCATGGTGATCATTGGCCACCAACTTCATGACCTTGTTAGATGTGATTATGTGTAGGGTATGTACTCATTTTGATGTGATTCGGGCCTCGTTTAGTTACACCCAAAAACCAAAAACTTTTCAAAATTCCCCGTCACATTGAATCTTGTGGCACATGCATGCATTAAATATAGATAAAAAATAACTAATTGCATAGTTTGCTTGTAATTTGCGAGACGAATCTTTTGAGCCTAGTTAGTCCATAATTGGATAATAATTGCCAAATACAAACAAAAGTGCTACAATAGCCAATGCCAAAAAGTTTTTGGATCTAAACAAGGCCTCAATATGGGGTTGGTGATTAGTGCACAAATAAATTTTGATATGGAATCTCATTGTAAGCTTGCATTGCAGGAAGACTCATGTGCTGAATATGGCGCATCTGGCGTATAATGCATCTTCTCGCCATCAACTATGATGCTCAGGGCGGTCTAGGATTGGAATGAAGGCCTGGAAATATTTCTATTTTCGCAACTATGTTTCAGTTAACAGGTTGAACGACTAAGAGTGGAACTACCGTTTGATGCTCACTGGTGATACGGGATACAGGGGTCAATAAAGGATTTAAAATATTCCCTTTCTTTTAAATAGTGCAATTTGGTTAATGGATTGGACAGCTGACATTCGATTGCCCGCTGCCTAGTTTGTTGGACATGGGCTTTAATAGCCCCATCATGAGTATGATGGTGACTTGGACTTTAGTCAAATCTCGCTTGTCATTCTTATCGGGTTAGGTAAAATGTTCACATAATCCGGTGAGTCTTTTGGTGCATCGTATGCAATTCTGTGTAATGGTGCAGGCATGTTCATTGTGTATCATTCTTCCAAGCCTATATCTGCTAGGAAATATGGAAGACATGCGAGGCCGTAAACATGCTAGCGGGCTGAAATTCACACCTTGTAACCACACTAATCAATACTAACATTCAACGAAAAATCAACAAATCAACCTGCTCCAATCCAATCTGTCGTCTACAGAAACCAACTCATCCTGACCTTAATGTCAGCCCATACGGTACCAAACTTAATTGTGATCCATGGCTTATGTTCAGCGCCAACTTGTGTGAACGATCCTTCAGCTATCCACATGTCAGCAGAAACGATCCGTCAGCTGTAAACTTGGGGTACTAAAAGTGAGCTACAACTTGTGACTGCAGATGCCACTGTACATCATGCTCATGTTCAGCGCCAAACGCAGAAGAAACAAAACAAAGATAGCTCCCAGGAATCAGTCCCCCAGCTAAGCAACTCCCACAGGTCACACATGAGCTCCTACTATTCACACATGCGAATCTCAGCCTAAACCGTACCCTAAACTCAGAACCAGTAATTTTCCTCAAGAACTTTTTCCATATTTTCCTACAAGAAGAATCGGGCTGAAGTACCGCAAAATGTGCCGAGCAAAATTAACAGAACCTTAGATGGGGAGTGGATGCTACGATGGTGCCGATGTGGCTCCCTTCAGCTTCACCTCTAGATCCGCCGTAGCTCTTCAACAGGACGATGCCGCTGTAGCTCTTCTTGGGCTGCAGAAGCTTCTCATGGCACCTAGTTCAACGGCAGCCTGCAGGTGAGGACGACGAGGTGGATGATGCAGTGTACTGAAGGGGCTGGCGTTGACTACGCCTGGAGCTGCAGGACAACCTCGCCGGAAGTCATGGAGGGCGGCGGCGTGGGGGTGGAGGCAGAGTCTAGAGCAGTAAGCCAGTAACCATCCCGCCTGAGGGCTCGGTCCGATTGTGTTCATTACATGAACAATGTATATGGCCTTGTTTAGTTCCAAAAAAATTTGATTTCTCTGCAGCACATGCATAGAGTATTAAATATTGACGAATAAAAACTAAGACGAAAGTATTATAGTACTCAAAATTCAAAATTTTTGCTAACTGAACAAGGCCTATGTCAGAAAGTAACATGGGCTAAACGTCGATTTCGCATGCCCTCGTTACAGTGGATTCAACTTTGATTTCACGTGCCCTCTTTATATAAACTATGTACAATTTGTTATCGCAGAGAAACAAAAGTATTCTGTCTTGATCTACCACGACCTCTGCCAGACCATATTCGATCCACAGACAATTAGTCAGAAATTTCTGATCCAAGTGATATAACCCCAGAAATCAGTACGAGCGTAACCCAGCCACCAGTGTTTGCCTTGCGTCAGAAGTGCATGCAATGTATAAAAACATCGGTCCAGATCATCAGGTATTCACGGCAAGAGAGTATTAACCGGTGGTGACTGACAACTACCAAAATTGAACAGCCTCATAAAGCTATCATGCAAGATCCACACAACTTCGTATTTCAAACATCAAACATGTATCAGTAATGCCATGCACTCCTTTCGCCTTCAAATGCAATCCAGCTCCATAATTGGAAGATCCTGATGCCAGACAAATAAAGAAATATGAGAACTCTTTATTGACCAAAACAGCCCAACGTTCAAACAACAATATATTGAGCACCTGCCCAGACTCTGAAAATCACAAGGAAAGTACAAAAGCTGGATCTCAGAAGCACAAGAAAAACTGGAAAGTACAACAATATATTTACCAGAAAATGGGGACTGGGGACTGGTGACCTAGCGCAGCTGGCAGCACTTTGCTCTGCCAGGAATACCAAACAAAAATGTCAGCTTTATAAGCACAAAAAGAACTACAAAATAAAACCTCGAAAAGTTTAGGACATACTCCCTCTTGATATCTGCATTATATGTAATCAGTTTGAAGACCACGTCTGCAGCAAAGTCACCCAAATACTTCCAGGCTGTAAGGTCAAGTACACAGTTGTTTTTCAGCATCTCCATGCCTGTTTCCTAATATAAGAAAAAAGTATTTTTATCATGTTCTTTTCTCAAACAGAAGTGTGAAAAACAAGGTCTGCGAATGATACCCTAGAATGATCTGGCGCGTGTGTAAAATAATGACGGAGCAACTTGAATGCAGCATATCCATCCTCCTTAACATACATACTCATATTCTTCTCCTCACCACCTTTAATTATCTTCTGAAAAATTGGAATTTGCCACAATTTTGCCAACCACTTTCGGTCAAAGCTGCACTTGCCCAATATCTCAATGAATTTTTGCTTTTCCTCCTTGATTAGACCATCCATCTTGAGTTTAATTAGGTATGTCAAAGCAATTCTGCTTTCAGAAGGTAGCAAGGAGAAATGGGTCTCATAACCCAATTTCATGGACTCGGTCAATGGACCCCTTGGTGTATTCTCCAATACTTGAAGCAAGTGGCTAAGATAGGCTGGTTTCTCTCCATCCAGAACTAAAATCTTACCCAACCAAAAGGAGAGCCGGCGAGAATCATTCCTTCTAGCGCTGGAGGTGGCTTGGGATCGAGGAACGTCAATAATATAAACTCTGTTCTTATCAAATCCAAAGCTATCCAAAGTAAATCTTCCATCCCAACTTCGGTTAGCAATATGTTGTGCATTCACTAACTCAATCCAATTAGTCACGGTTCGACAACAATCATCTTTCATCTTCACGGCAAACATACTGCTCAAAATCGCTACTTTCTCAAGAAGTTGATTTTCATTTCTATTGATCTTAACCATAGCTTTATCGAAGTGGTCCTTCAATGTTACACTGCAATTTAAAATATTAAAATATATCTCGATTTTAATGCAGAGATTAGTGCATGCTAAAATATATTCCAATTGTTATGCTATAGGATGTTATACTACTTCGACATCAAAAAAATAACTAATTATATACATGACTATTACAAGAATATGAGGGAGAAATGTGTTTTAACTTTTAAGGGTAAGCGGATGAGAGTTATAATGACAAACTATTGAAAACATTCAAAGAATAATATACTGAAGTTTTTACCTAATAAATGACATCAACATAGAGCCTAGACAAGATGGAATACTACTGTTCTATTTAAAGGATGTTCTTAGGGGTTGATGAAAGAGATGTTGATGTCTATATTAGAATATTTACATGTGGTTCAACTGAATCTAAGACACTTGAACTGCATCATGTTAACTTTTCTGAAAATGAAATGAACTACAAACAATCAAACAGTACAATGCACAAGCTAACTGACTTTTGAACACAATATTGAAGCATTTTACAAAGACATTGGCCAAGATATTAACATTGGTAGAACAAAGTGACTAGCAAAGTTAAACCACATTTAAACCTGGGAGATTCAACGTGCTAGGAGTGTTAAAGGTGCATAATATCTTACATGAACTCAGGCTGAAGAAATCAGTAAAATGAACTCAGTTTTGCTGACTGGTGGTGCAAGACGATGAGCAGAGTTAACAAGGAGCACAGGAAAGGAGTGAACTCATTAATTATTCTTGGGGCCTGGATTATTTGGAAACATAGGAATGCATGTGTTTTTGAGGGGGCTTCTCCGTTGGTTAGCATGATTTGGAGTGAGCTAAAGAACGAGCACAGCCTCTGGTGCATGGCTGGGGCAAAGAAGCTTCAAGGGCTAGGGCTGGTGCTTGCAGACTAGGTCCTTTAGCTAAGGTCGAATCGTATTTGTTCGCTGTGTGTTTAAACCATGACTCTGTGTACTAGCCTCACTCATACCTGGTCCCCGTACGAGTGAGGATTCTGTTGGGGAGCCAACCTATTTTTCATCTCTATAATACGATGAAACGCAGCTCTCCTGCGTTTTTTTAAAAGAAATAGAAAAGAAAGCTTACAGTAATAATCAAATGGGAGCTTTTCAAGAGGGCACTACAGAAATAACGATTCCATCATAGGTACATAAAGTTTGAATTTCAATGTGGAATGCAATCAACGAAGTGTAAACATTGTTATGCAGGCTTCAGGAATAAACTTTATATAGCACAATTTGTATGGAGCTGTCATGAGGGAAATTCAACACACAGGATTTGCATTATCAGATTTTTGAGATTTGGTGTCAAATCACACATACATTGTGAAGGGATTACATTTTCTAAAGCCACTGTGTTAGACCATTTTCTCCTTTTGTTCCAGAGGAACACATGTGTGCATAATGGGGTTGGGAGTGTGTACTGTGTTGGGTGACTGGTGTTGTACATTTGGGTTCTCTTTCTTCTTAATGAACTGACGCACAGCAGCAACTCTCCTGTGTGTTTGAAGAAAAAAAGGATTACCTGACCTTTTGCTGGAGTTATTTGTTGGTCACTTTGGTTTATCAGATATAGGATGATGATGTGCTAAAAAGTAGGTTTCTCACCCCCACTGATGCCACCTATATTGTTATCTTAGTGCAGAAATGTAGTGCTCTGTTAAAAACACTTTAGCATTTCAGGGATTGCACCATTTTACAGCACGTTGCATTAGGGATAGCACAGAACATGTTCAGGGGTTTACATCACCCAGACAGACTGGAAGAATTCCACATGCCACATTACAAAAAGGTTCATAGAATTCCAATGACAGTCGCTACCTAACAGTATCAGATTTAAACATGACACCAAACAAAAAGTGAGTAACAGCACAGTTGTTTATTCTATGTGCAGGAGGGCCTCAAACAGTTCTAGCGCTTTGTTAAAATTGGAGGACCAAACAAAGGTGGACTGGTTGGTGAACACACTCAAAAATAAAACGTGGGAGCTGAATAAGCAAGCATAACCTGTTTCTCTAGTGATGCCGTTATCCAATGCTGCCAGAGCCCAGGGTCAGCAACCAAGTAAAGAAATGACTTTAGGAGCTTGGCCCAAATTCTAAAACCTTTTGCAGGAAATTTGAACAACCATTGCCACATAAAAGTAATGTGGAAGTTCTAGCAGGCAAGAAAATGGCAATACAAATGATATTTGCCAAGTGAATGATAGCAACAGTGTCCTATACATTTTAGTTAAGAGGTAACAAGGACTATATCTGATAGTACAATTGACATTGACACAGAAGTTAGCTAGGAAAGGTATGCTATAGAGGAATCTATCTAGACTTAGACCCTGCATGGATGGAATCCCAAATTGTGCAGACCCTAAGTCTCTATCAAACATGGAATTTTGTACAGTCTAAATCAACTAAGAGCTAGGATGGTTTATCCGTAACCAAACCAAAACTATTGTGTTCCCTTTCGGCTCAGTGATTTGTCCAAATGCAAAACATCGATGTGCACAATCTTGACCAAAGACAGAGAACGAAAAAAGATTGTAGATTTGTATGCAACTTACACGGATGGTTCAGTGACTTGTCCCAATGCAAAACATCGATGTGCACAATCTTGACCAAGGACATAGAACAAAAAAATTTATAGATTTGTATGCAACTTACATGGATGGTTCCTTCAGTTGACGATTGAACTGCTTCATCCAATCAATAAATTCGTTTTCTGTTCCAGTTGGATTGACAATTTGCCACATATCAAGCCTTTCTTGCTGCAAGAAGGGACCGATTAGATAAGCATTAGTCTATATAAACAGTAGAATAGTAAACAGGAAAAGGATATGTTGTCAATAGACATTACCCATTCATTAATCATCGGATCATTAGGTTGCACATCCAGATGGTGCGCGAATGATTTTTTATCAAGGAGCGGACCAATTTTCCATATGTTCTCAACTCCTGTAGTAACTTAAAGTAAGATTCAGGCATACTTTAAAAGTAGGATGGGTTGAATAAAGGAAATCACCTAGGTCAACTATGGCCTTTTCTGTTCTTATATAGATATCCCTTTTCCCTTGGGATATATCTTGATAGCTCACAGGTTTGGCATAAAGGATTATAGAAAGTAACAAGCAAATCCGCCAAAATTCTTTAACTTCTTTGAGTAGTAGTCCTGCATAGTAATTTTTTATGACACAAATTTACTTAATTGTTCTGCTTCTGAATATGTTTGAAGATTAAAAAAATGGAATTAGAGGTAAGATCATCTAACCAGCAAAAATTCTTTTGACTAAGCTGCCTGATATCTCTCCGAAATTGTCTTGCAGTTTGGCTTTAATCATATCCATGCCATCATTTGACTCAACCAAAGTGAATAGCTGAGCGAAGGGTTCGCAACTTTTATGTATCAAAGCAACCTAACATAACATCATAAGATAAATGTCCCAGTATAGCTTTAAAACTGAAAATAGTTACTAATATAGATGAAGAAAGCAATAAATATACCGATTTCGAAACAGTATAGGTCAAAGGTTTTAAAGGGCCAGAATTCAATGTCTCCAGATATAAGCTGAGTACCACTTAGGATGAAACAAGCCACTGAAGCCTGCATATTAGAAATAACTCATTGTCCAAAAATGATGCGAAATTGATTCACTGCATAGTCGATATACTCAAAAAATCCCTAAAACATAAAACCATCTAGAACTGTTAGATGCATGATTGCTTTCCATCACAGTTTGCTCATGCAGCTAGCTAAAACATGTAAATAATACCTTTTCATCATTTTGATCCATATATACCGCCTCACTTAGTATCAGGAACAAGGCAGCATACATGCATATGAGTCGGTGATCAGCCTGAAAGAGATTACAGCTAAATGTTATCAAAGATAACCGAACATAATTTAAAGTCAAATATTTATCATCAGACAATATAATATTTTCACCCGCACCCTTTGATCAATATTTCCGCTGAAAACTGAATTTTCAATGGAATCCAGAAGCATACAAAATTCCTCTAGCGTTGCAATACAGGACCTGAGAAAGTTTATCAAACATCAACTTTAGTGACTACAAACTACAGAACTTTTAGATACAAGACAGATAGCCACAAACCGAGCACAGTGGTCATCAATTGGATGGTCACTATTGCCTGGAAATGTGAATACAACTCTAAAAAGTCCCATCTCTTCAATATACTTCATCGCCATCACAGGATGTTTGCTAACAAGCATCAGGCTAACCTGCATACAATACAAATCAAAACTATTATGACGATGAGTTTTCTTTGGATAAACAAAAATACATAATGATAATGACTACATCAAAATGCAAAAACAATAAGAAACCCTGATAAGGACTAGAAAAGAATCAAACCTCACGATTAATTCGTTCTCTAGAGACTCTAGAGCAAAGTTCACGTCTCAACCTGGTATCGCCTCCTGCTCTCATCAAATCCTCATCCAATGTGAAGTTTAGCTGAGATGCTGTACGTAAGTATAACATAATGGAATTGTTATTAGTTTTCAAGAATTTTTCATATTTCTCGGAGGTGACTTTCCTACAACAAATAGTATAGCAAGATGTAGAACATACCAAAATGTATTGATCGAAGAATTATAAGAGGATCTTTTAAGATGGATGACAAAGGTGGCAATGACGTTGTAATAATCAGGCGATTTTTTATGTCGTCAAAACCTTCAGGAGAAAAATGACATTGAAGAGGAAATTTCTTAAAAGAATACCATATTATAGGAACCAGTAAGTTGTGATATAAAGGTGTTGCCAACTTACCTCTGCCAGTAATATCTTGTACTACAGAATCGTTTATATTGTACACTAAGCTGTAAATAAGTTAAATGTTACTGTGGTTGGATTCAAATCAGTATTAACGACAAGCAAATTGATGTAACAATAGTACCTGTTTATCGTAAGGTCTGCATGGTATAGGTCTTCACTGTCATATGGTCTCTCCTGCATCAAAACAAGATTTATTACATTACAGCTAAATGGTGATAAGTTCACAAACTACAGTACATATTTTTTCAATTCAGAAGCTATAATGTTAAAGCACGAAACATATAATATAACAATTCATGCATACCATTACACAACTCTGTGCAGAACCTGTATACGTTCCAGCTTTAATGCCCAAAAAGTATACAGATTTCCCTGATAAGATAATGCACGGGGCACCAACCTGCTTGAGGTTCCTGCCAGAAATTGAAGAACTTAGCTTTATGGCAGACCTAATGCAGTAATACTTAAACAAGACATAATATACAAGAGTTTTTTTCCCCAGAAGTGCTGTTCCATAGTTTCATAAGTTCTTTGCTGTAGTAAAGAGCAGGTGACGCCATTAGTTAAGAATAAGCTCGCCCACAACAACATAACACTAAAGTGGAAGGGACAAGCAAAAGGGTAGCTGAGTTGGTTAGGTGGCTTGAGTAGCATTCCTCAGGTCCTCTTTTCAATGCAATGCCCAGGGCTGTCTTTTTTTTAAATGGAGGGATAAAATGGGTTAAGATGGCTCAGAACAACACGATTATAAATACCAGGGAGTTAAACTCAATATTTTGCCGAATAAAGCCTTTGGCTTTTCCTTCTCATTATATAGTGTTGAAACAAAATGAGTTATAGAATTAAATCATGAGTAATGATAGTGATGGCACTACATATTCCATCTTCTAACACTAGGCTCTATCATTGTCACAAGTAATGGTAGTGGTGATTCTATAGCTTCCATCTTCTTAGCACTAGGCTGTCATTAACATGCACATGAACACAGGGATACAGTTAGTTACTAGGTATGTATCTTTACATAAAGGGCAAGACAAACTCTCAATATTTTGGCCCTACTTACATATGCATGTCAACACCTGTAAGAAATTATGATATTCTTCAGCAGACAGAGATTCCCAGACCCAATAATTGGCTAAAAGAACATGCATGAGAAATTTCTAACATAACTTAATGATGATGATAGAGTAATCTTCTTTGGACTAGCATGGTAGATATGCATACCTCACAACAGTAATTCCAGTGGACAATAGATCAGATTCCACAAGGTACTCCATCAATTTGTCAGTGAAAATTCGAGCGGACATACCAAGAACTCCAATATAAATTCTTGTCTGGTCTTGCCCCTGAATCTGGGGAAAAACAATAAAAAGTACTAGCCAGTAAATAAAGGAACTAAATATCCCAAGCTTGCAATTAATAGAAGAAAACAGTTTTCTAATAAGGGTGCATTAATCATCTTATATATCTTACTACTGCCGTTTGGCTGGAATAAAAATAGTATCCCACATCATCGAAGTTTCATTGGGTTTTGGGATTCTAAAATTTTGTGAGTAGATAATGCTCAAAACTGATATATTTTTTTATCCAAATTATCATAATCCAAATGGATTAAAACGGGCCCATATATGCACTAAAAGGAAAGACTTCAATAGCAGTAGAGAACAACCATATGCCTGAAAAGGAAATTTTGTCTATATCTAAAATTATCCAACCGATATAGTTTCCAATATATGCCAAAACTGGTGCCCCGTTACTGAAACATAACGTTCAAATTTGGTCGCTCATGGGTCAAGAAATACCAACGCAAAACAATCTTTAGGAAAGCGTCATGTCAAAACCCGATCGAAAGTAAACCAAACCCAGACCCATCAACCATGCGCGGTGCGAACAAAAATCCTATCATCTAAGAGCAACTCCTACAGGCTGGCCAAATGCATCTGTGAAGCTATTATAGCTATTGTGGCCCAAAAAATGCTTTCCAACAGCCTTTCCATCCGGTCTTCTATTTTTCCCCACTGGCTATTCCGCAATCGTCGCTGGCCAAT
>Ga0182004_10004156_pt1 | contig 11639 bp, 20 predicted proteins | sample Sormic07211540_1_FD_120479 | JGI IMG/M metagenome (GOLD analysis project Ga0182004, IMG submission 120479) | Endophyte microbial communities from Sorghum bicolor roots, Mead, Nebraska, USA - 072115-40_1 MetaG | ecosystem: Host-associated > Plants > Roots > Unclassified | place: USA: Nebraska...
CGCGGTCGACCAACTCGAAGAAGCTCGAGACATGGCCCTCCTCAACTCCGCCAGATACCAGCAGAAGCTTCGACGCTACCACGACAAGCACGTGCGCAAGAGGGACTTGAACGTGGGCGACCTCATCCTACGGCGGCGGCAAAGCAATCAAGGACGCCACAAGCTGACTCCACCGTGGGTGGGCCCGTACGTAGTAGCCGAGGTCTTGAAGCCGGGGACATACAAGCTCGCGGACGAAAAGGGGGCGATCTTCACTAACGCGTGGAACATCGAACAGCTACATCGATTCTACCCCTAGAATTTCAAAGTTTTATGTTCCCATGTACATTCTGTACCAAGGCCTTGCGAATGAATGCATGAATGAATAAGATCTTTCCCTTGAAGCAATTTACTTTTTCACGAATTAAAATCTCGACGCTAGAAGGGAGTACCAACTATGACCCATCATAGTCGATACCCCCTCGGGGGCTAGCAGGGGGTGCCCCCCCAAGTATCGAAAAAACCAAGTAATCCTTTCGCTCCTATTAGTAAACCTCGCGCGATCGAGTAGTAGAGGCGCTTCGAGCCCCTTAAGGGCCGAGAGACGATGAGCCTGAGAACTCCTACGCCCCCAGGCTACGGAAACTACTCTCGCTTCCTCACCCTTGAGGCAAATCGAGGTCGCCTTAAACAAAAGATCAAACAAGGAATATAAACATAGGAACAAAGGGAGTTAAATAGTCACAGAAATCTTACAACCACTTAAAAACACAGTATTACTTAAAACAGACTAAGCGAAGTACTATACAAAGGGCCTCGGCACCCAGATTAGGCTCTCAGGCCTCAATCCGCGTCTCAACCCTCACCATCCTCACCCGCGACCGAGCTAGTCTTAGGAGGAAGTACTTCTGGCTCAAACAGCTTGGCCAACCTTTCCCCAGGAACCTCTGCATCGTCGAACAAGGCGTGGAGCCTCTCCTCGTTCTCCGCGTCGGTCTTGGAGATGTCGGTGACGAAGCCGTGGGATACCACCTCCATGTCGTAAGAGAAGCCCGAGCAGCCTACCGCCATCGCCCGCTTCACGCCGACATAAAGAGCGTCCCGCAGTCGGTCCCTGAGCGTCGCGCCTAGGTAGCAAAGCTGGTCGACCAGTGCATCGCCTCGAGCCTCCTCCCTCGACTCGTCCATGGGCTCGACCTCCCAAGAGTTCGAGATGTCGCGTATCGCAGTCCGTAGACGACCATTAAAGGTGACCTCCCCCTTGAGCTGAGTCGTGACGGAACGGGCCTCGACTTGGGTGGCCCGCAGCTCATCTTTGAGCACTACAAGGACCAACATGAGGGAATTAGGTAACACCAAGCACACCTCAGAAAAGAAACTCAATAATAGAAAACATACCGTGGATGCTCTCCTCCAGAGCCGTGTTCTCGCCAACCAACTTGGTGTTGGCCCTCTCGACCTCCTTGTTGGAGCGCGCCAGCTCGGTGTTGGCGACACGCAGATCTTCGATCGCCTTGCCGGCTTGCGCGATGGCCCCATCTTTTTCCAGCAGCGCTCTCTTCAGACGATCAACGTCGTTAGAAAGGCTGTGGGATCGAGCCCGCTCCTCCTCAAGATCTTTGAGGGCCTTCTTCTTGGCCTCCTCTGCGGCGCTCCTAGCGATCTCGCCGTTCACGCACTCCACCTTCATCCTTTGAAAGGTTTCTCGGGCGGAGGCGAGCTTGGTCTGGAGGAGGCCCTTCTCCTTATCTAGGTCAGCAGCCGCGCTCTTATAGGTCAGGGCCTCCTCCCGGGCTTTGGACGAGGCTTCCTCGACCATCATGGCTCGGTCCCTCAGTAGCGCAGCCTCTACCACAGCCTTCCTTGAGGCCCCTCGAGCCTCGACCAGGGCAGCCTCCCTCCCCTTCTTCTGCTCCTCGAGCGCCAAGAGCTCTTTATAAGCCTTGAGGAGTTTCTCCTGCGACTCCAGGAGTTGGTCCTTGAGGAGGGTGAGCTGCTCCCAACCGCCTCTCGTGGCATGGATGAAGCTCGACTTAATGCGGGAGGTCTCTTTTAGGTCCTGTGAGCCGGTGGTCGAGCAGTTAAAACACAAAACTAAATGTTCCACAAAGATTAAAGGACTGGGAAATACTTACAAAGTAGGCCGGCACGAGTCCATTGTTAACAACGTCCGATAGAAGCCCCACCATGTGCTTCATCCAAAGGCGGAGCTCCTCGACGTGCTCCCACATCTCGACTTCCTTCCGATCGTCCAGAAAAATGTTGGGCTCAGACGGATCGGTGGAAGCCCGAAAGCGGATCCGATCGGGGCACCAATTCTCCATCTCCTGGTCGGCCCGTGCCTTGACGGCGCGGATGAGCTCCTCGACGGTCTTGAGTGACCCACCGTGGCGCAGGAACAAGTCGACGAGGGAGGGGAGCCGCCCGTCGTCATCCACTGTCTTCCAGGTGCCGGTTTCACTGCCTCCGCCACCGCCCGATGTCCCAGCCACGTCCTCCTCGGCGGGAATACGGTCCTCCCACGACTGACGCTCCCGGAGGAATCCCGAGGCGATTCCGTCCATGCCGTAGATCGTCCTTCTGATCTCGGACTTAGGGTCGACGGGGGTGCACATCATGCTCAAGCGCCACCACGCCGTCCGCCCGCCCCGACTCTGCTGGGATCGCGGCGGGCGCCCTTGGACGGAGCCACGCCGGGGTCGGAGGGCCGAAAACTGGCAGACCCTCCTCTTGGTTCCCGGGCTCTTGCAGCGCCGGTAGTACCGGTTGGGGCGGACTGCGAGGAAGAGGCTCGAGCGGCTCCTCCGACGGCTGCCCCTCTGCTGCTGCTGCTCCTGGTGCTCCTGCGGCTCCTGGCGACGGTCCCGCTCCAGCGGCTCCCCGAGCTGGGGACCTGCTGGCGGCTGCCCCGCCTCTCCCCTCGCCAGCAGCAGCTGCTTCTCCTCCTGCGGCTGATGCTGCGTCTTCTGCTAACACTCTCTCTCCTCTTTCCTCCTCTGCTCTTCGACAGAGTGGAGCCCGATGGGCCAAGGAGTCCGTCTGGCGGTGGGTGAGGCCTCGACCTCCTCGTCCCTCGAAGACACGTCACCGCCAGACCCATCACTTATAGTTATCGGATCCACCTCGACCCCCGATCGGGGAGGCTCGGGGGCTCCCTCTCGCCCTTGGGGCTGAGGCGCCTCGGCCCGTTTCGTCGATGACGGGGCGGACTCATCCGCCAGGGGACGGGGTGGGGCACTCTCAGCACCGATGGATGGTCGAGGGTCGGAGGAGCCTATGAAACGCAAAACAAAGGACAGTCATTATGGTGGTCGACATAAGAACAACACAAATCCCGTAACCACGGGAATAGGCTACTAACCTGAATCCTTGGAGACTGCCCCCACCTTGAGCCATTTCGCCATTGAAGGCTGGGCCTGCTCAAGCGTCCACTTCAACCTGAGGATGGAGGAATGGGCATAAGGGAGGCCGCTATACGAGAAAACACAAAGAAATAGGAGGATAGGAATCATGGCGTCGAAGAACCTACCCCATAGGGAGAACGGTTCGCCTGCCGGTACCTCAACCGGATGGCCTCGAACCACCCCGCGTCAAGGCTCCAGGCCCCTCACGGACAGGCGCAGGCCTTGGTCCAGCATCTCCCACCTGGCGAGCGCCGGGGCTAGCGCTCCTGCGGCTAGAGTCCCCCTTTTCGGAGGCTGCGGCGCGGCCACGGGTCAACGGCCCCATCGCCTGGGGCTTAGCCTGGCCAGCCGACTTCGGTGCAGGGGGAGGTTGGGGGTGCGGGGCGGCCCGACTTGGCGCAGGCGCAGGAAGGGTGTCGGCGCGGGGGCGATGAGATCCGCTTGGCTCCTCCTTTGGCGCTCCCGTCCGCGGGGCGTCGACGTCGCCTCGAGGCGGACCCTCGATGATCTGGTTGAGACGAGACGCCATCCCCTCGGAGTCGTCGCTGTCATCTTCGCCATCTCCACCATCGTCCTTACTGGGGGATTCTTCCTCAGGCTCCCCCCTTTGCCTGGACTTGGCTCGACGCGCCTCTAATGATTGGCGGTCAAGATTCTTCTTCTTCTTCTCTTCCTTCTCTTAGTCCTTGGTAGACTTCTGCTTCTCTGCGGACTGACGCCGCTTGTCACGGTCGGCCTCGTCCTCCTTTACTGGAGGCCTCGAGGACCGAACGTCGATCGGCACCTGCGAGAGCAAGGACAGGCTTAAAAAGGGGATCGAAGGAAATCCGGAATCAAAGCCATACGCAAGGAAATAACTTACCAGGTCGATTGAGCCTGCATCAGGCCTCATGGGGAAGCCGTTGACGTGCTCTGGCTGGAAGTCGCCGGTGACGGCCGCCCTGACTCGGGCCGCGACCTCGTCGTCCGCTGGAGCCTCGTTGGACATCCGGCACACCTCGAGGTCCCGGGACGAGACGCCGGGACCCATCTCATCCATCCTCAGCGGCCGAGACATCAACGGGAGAATCCTCCGATGATGGACGGCCGAGAGGACGAGAGCGGCGGACAAACCCTCCACTCGTAGTTTCTTCAAGGCGTCGAGGAGGGGGTCGAGCCGTGACTGATGAGCTTGGATGACACCGTACATCCAGTTCTCCGGACGCTCCGTGATCAGGCGGCCGGTGTAGGCCGGAAGGAGACCGTCGTCGTTCCTTAGGTAGAACCACTAGGAGTCCCATCCGGCATGGTTCGATGTCAACCCCACCGGGATGTACTCGCGTGGCCTCTCCGTCTTGCCAGTCTTCAACACCAGGTTGAGGCACCCGGCCCGTACAGGTTTCCTCACTCCAGCGTCTCCGGCGGGGGCGTGGAAGAGCTCGCCCTTGTAGAGGTGGAGCCACAGGTCCCAGTGGGGCATCATCCCTAAAGAGCCCTCACACACCGCGGCAAAGACTGCCGCGACGGTGATGGCATTTGGGGAGAAGTGCTGGAGCTCCACCCCGTAATGGTGGCAGAGCGCCCGCATAAAGCGGCTCGGAGGAGCGCCCAGGCCGTGACGGTGGAACTTGGCGAAAGAAACCACATAGCCTGTGGGCGGCCTGGGCTCCCGGTAGTCCACCGTCGGCGCAATCCACTCTGGCCGCAGCGATGAAGTGCGGGTACGCAGAAGTCCCTCCCTCTCGAGCTCCAGCAGCCGGCGCTCTGTCATCGACAACGGGCGCCAGTCGTCGGCGGCAATAAGTCTCATAGGCATCTTGGAGGGAAGGAGGTGGTGCGTGCGCGTGAGATGGCAAGAAAGCTAAGGCAAGAATGGAAACAGAAGGCGGAAGGGAGAACGTCAACCAGGCTACAGGATATTTATAGACGGCGGCCACCAACGGACAGATCCAATAAATGAGGTAACTCCCCCCATGAATGCGCTGCCTAACGGTCTTTTTCCTCTCACAGACGGGGCGCTACGAATTCTACGCCGGTGCAGTGTCGCAACGGCTCCCGCCTAAAAAGACGCGCCCAACAGGCAAAAAGGCGAACCACCACGGCCTCTTCCTTCTCTTGTAACACAAGGTACGTACCCACGAAAGCCTCGAGACGTCGCAGGCTGACCCGCCGCGAGGGTTCGACAGCCGATCTCGAGCACCAGAGTCAGGGATGCCCAGCGGGTGGTCGAAAACCAAGGCCCGCCTCGAGAACTCGCTGGGGATGTCCAAGGTAGGGTCGAGACAGTCGAGAGTAATCCCCCCGACGGGAGGCATCGAGCCACTGGACTCTATCGAATGAGACCGGCATCCCCGACCACGTCGACCCCGCTTTATGAGAACGCCTTCGGGCTCCAGCTAACCCCCTCGAAAGGGGCACAGGTTCTCACTTGGACTACCCGTTAGGAGCTCAATCTGGGGTGGATGACGCTCGCTCTATCGAGAGTATGTCGAAACCCCCGCGTAAAACGAGCCAATCAGAACCTTCCACCAATGGTGTCGACAACGTTTCTGCGAATTAGGCAATATAACCCTCAAAGGTGTCAAAAACTCCTCCAAGGGCTCGAGGGCTACCCCCGCGGGGTCGCTCGCGCGACCCCGCAGAAACTCAACCACAAAATAAAGCCTCCACTCGAGCGCCAACGCTCAAATGGAGACCCGGGGGCTACTGTCGAGGGTATCAGTAAGGGGTATCCCAACTGATGTACATAATGAGATTGCCCGTACGCAAGTCGAGGCCCCCAACTCGGCGCTCTACCCAATCACCTGTATAATCATCGACGACCGCAGCCTTGAAGACGGAAAGGGCATCGAGCAAATCGATCAGGGCTCGAGCGCCAACTACCGTCGAATACGGAAACAGGCTCGGGCGAATCGGGAGGCATCGAGCGCAAGGACGCCACCCGCCGCCTGACGCGCGCACAGGAACTAGGGCATTTAATGCGCCTATCGCGTTCTCACCTAACACACCAGTCACGGGAAGCGTGATGGGGAACAGGCACCCATCCCGTCACTCTTTTTGCAGCCTTCCCCACCAAACGATCCAGAGCTTGTCAGAACGCAGGAAGGAGGGTCAGAACGTCTAATCAAGACCCCCTCAAGACACCCAAGGTCAACGCTCTGGATAGCAAGGCGCTACACAGCGTCCAACCCTCGACCAGACATGTTTCCTTCCTGGGGAAGGGTTGGGCGTCGAATGACAACATTGCGGCCACTGCGACGTATCAGCCGCCATGACGTACAGGCGTGCAACAGATAAACCAGTCCAAGACGATGTACAGAGCAGGATACAGGGGCACGCGTAATTATCATCAAGCTACGAGGAGGGGACGGCTCGAGACCACGCCGGTACGGAGGCCTCGAGTAGGTCGCGCCATACCTCTAGCGACCCCTACTCTGACGCCTATACTTGTACCCTAGGCTCCTCCTTGGAACTATAAAAGGGGAGGCCCGGGAAGAGATGAGAACAACACATGCAATACATCACGCAAGATAACACTCATACGCAGTAGAGCTTCCATACTCCATCTCATTCCATACCACGCTTGTATTCACCCCTGTACAAGCACTTAGGTGTAGAATAATACAAACTCTCCTCCCCTGCTGGACGTAGGGCCTTCTCTTGCCCGAACCAGGATAAATCTTTGTGTCTTTTTGCATCACCATTTGGAAATGGGAGCACGCATACAAATTCACTCGTTGGTGTGACCCCCTATGGGGAAAACACCGACACTCCCTATGAGAGTGGTCCAGGTCAGTATTGGCGACCCACAAGTCCTCGATCGCCTTGCCCGCCTGTGCGATAGCTCCATCTTTCTCCAGCAATGCTCTCTTTAGACGTTTGACGTCATCAGAGAGGCTACGAGATTGAACCCGCTCTGCCTCGAGATCCTCAAGGGCCTTCTTCTTGGCCTCCTCTGCGGCGCTCCGGGCAATCTCGCCCCTCACACACTCTGCCTTCATCTTTTCGAAGGATTCTCGGGCAGAGGTGAGGTCAGCACTGAGGAGGCCCTTCTCCTTGTCTAGGTCAGCGACCGCGTCCTTGTAAAACACGGCCTCTTCCCGGACCTTGGACGCAGCCTCCTCGACCGTCATGGTGCGCTCCCTCAGCAGTGTGGCCTCTTCCACCACCTTCCTCGAGACCTCCTGAGCTTTAGACAAAGCGGCATCCCTCTCCTTCTTCTCCTCCTCGAGCGCCAAAAGCTCCTTATATGCCCTGAGGAGCTTCTCCTACGACTCCAGGAGTTGGTCCTTGAGGAGAGGGAGTTGCTCCCAGCCGCCCCTTGTCGTGTGGATAAATCTCGACTTTATATGGGAGGTCTCCTTCAGATCCTGCGAGTCAGCAGTTGGACAGTAAGAACACAAAACCAAACGTCCTATGGTAGTTAAGGCCCAAAGATACTTACAAAGTAAGCCGGACCGAGCCCGTTGTTGACGACATCGGACAGGAGCCCCACCACATGCTTTATCCAGAGGCAAAGCTCCTCGAGATGGTCCCACTTTTCAGCCTCCTTCCAATCATCCAAAAAGATGTTAGGCTTAGACGGGTCGGTGGAGGCCCGAATGCGGATCCGGTCAGGGCACCAGTTTTCCATCTCCTCCTCCGCGCGCGCCTTGACCCCCCGGATGAGCTCGTGGACGGTCTCGAGCGACCCCTCATGACGCAGAAATAGGTCAATGAGGGAGGGGATTCGCCCGTCATCATCCACGGTCTTCCAAGTCCCGGTCTCGCTGGCACTGCCGCCGCTCGACGTCCCAGCTTCGTCTTCCTCGGCGGGAATGCGATCCTCCCACGATCGACGCTCTCGAAGGAATCCAGGAGCGATCCCCTCGATGCCGTAGATCATGCCCTTGATCTCGGACTGAGGGTCCACCAGGGTGCGCATCATGCAAGCGAGCGCCACCACACCATCCGCTCGCCCTGGCTGCACCGGGATAGAAGCGGGCACTCCTGGACGGAGCCACGCCGAGGTCGGCGGACCATAGAACGACAGACCCTCCTCCCCAGTCCCAGGCTCTTGTGGCGTTGGCGGCACTGGCTAGGGCGGACTACGTGGTGGTGGCTCGAGCAGTTCCGCTAACTGCTGGCTCCTCTGCTGCTGCTGGTCCTTGAGCTCCCTTAGCTCCTCCTGCCAGTCCTACTCCAGCAGCTCCTCGAGCTAGGCTCCCTCTGGCCGCCGCCCGTCCTCTCCTTCTTCTCCTTCCTACTGCGGCTACTGTTGCCCCTCCTGCAGCTATTGCTGCATCTCCTGTTCGTGTTCTTCCTCTCCTCTCTTCCTCTGCTCCTCGACGGAGTGGAGCCCGATGGGCCAAGGCGTCCGCTTCGCGACGGGAGAAGCCTCGACCTCCTCGTCCATGGGGCGGGCGTCCTTTGAAGGCCTGTCACCGCCGGACCCGTCACTTATTGTGATAGGATCCCCCTCGACCCCAGATTAGGGAGGCTTGGGGGCTCCCTCCGACTCTTAGGGGCGAGGCGCCCTGACCCGCTTCGGCGACGACGGGGTGGACTCCCCTACCAATGGACGAGGCGGGGCGCCCTCGACACCAGTCGATGGCTGAGGATCGGAGGAACCTGTAAGCGCTCCAAAACAAGAAGTCAGTCGCCATGACAACCAGTACAAGGGTCGCACGACTCCAATGATATTGAGAAAGGAATGAATCGCTAACCTGAGTCTTTGGAGGCCGCCCCCACCTTGAGCCTCTTGGCCATCGAAGGTTGGGCCTGTTCGAGCGCTTCAACCTGAGGGAAGAAGAATGAGCATAAGTAAAGACCACGGCCCAAGAAAATGCAAAAACATCGGGAAACAAGAACCACGATGTTGAAACCTTACCCCATAGGAAGGACGGCACGCCTACCGGTAACTCGACCAGCAGGCCTCGGATCACCCCACGCCGAGGCTCCAGGCCCCTCATGGGCAGCCGCAGGTTTCAACTCGGCGTCTCTCGCCTGGCGAGCGCTGGGACTAGCGCCCCTACGACTCGTTTCCTCGTTGCCAGAGGCCACGGCGCGGCCACGGGTCAACGGCCCCATCGCCAGAGACTTAACCCGGTGGCCTACCTTGGACGAGGGAGGGGGTTGGGGGTGGGGGACAGTCCGGCCTTGCACAGGCACTGGAGGGGTGTCAGTGTGGGAGCGGTGCGGAGATGACTCCCTCTGTTGACTCTCACGAGATCCACTTAACCCCCCTCTGGGACTCCCGTCTGCGGGATGTCGACGCTGGTCTGAGGCGGGCCCTCGAGGATTTGGTCGAGACGGGACACCATCCCCTCGGAGTCATCGCTGTCGTCATCGCCATGGCCACCATCATCCTCATCAGGGGATTCTTCCTCAGGCTCCCCCCTCTGCCAGGACTTCGCTCGACGAGTCTCCAACGCTTGTAGCGCGAGATTTTTCTTCTTCTCCCCCTTCTTTTCCAAGTCCTTTGCGGACTTCAGCTTCTCCGTGGACTCGCGCCTCTTGTCGCGATCCACGTCGTCCTCCTTCACCGGAGGCTTTGAGGATCGAGCGTCAATCGATCCCTGCACGAGCAAAAATAAGTCTTACAGAAGGTCGAAGGAAATCAAGAATCGGAACCGTAAACGAGAAAAGAACTTACCAGGTCGATCGACCCCTGATCGGGCCTCATAGGGAAGCCGTTGATATGCTCAGGCTGAAAATCGCCCGCAACGGCCGCCCTAACCTTGGCGGCGACCTCATCGTCCGTAGGCGCTTCGTTAGACATCCGGCAAGCCTCGAGAGCACGAGACGAGACGCCAGGGCCCATCTCGTCCATCCTCAATGGTCGAGACATCAACGGGAGCACTCGTCGGTGATGTACGGCAGAAAGGATGAGCGCGGCCGTCAAGCCCTCCTCACGCAGCTTCTCTCGAGTCAAGAGCCGTGGGCGTCGAGAATGGGGTCGAGCCGCGGCTGGTGGGCTTGGACAACGCCGTACCTCTAGTGGTCCGGGCGCTCCGAGATCAAGCGCCCTGTGTAGGCGAGGAAGAGGTCATCGTCATTCCATAACTAAAACCACTGGGAGTCCCATCCGGCATGGTTCGACGTCAACCCCACCGGGATGTACTCGCGCGGCCTCTCCGAGTTGCCAGTCTTGAGCACCAGGTTGAGGCACCCGGCCTGTACCGGCTTCCTCACTCCTGTGGTTCCACTGGGGCGTTGAAGAGCTCGCCTCGGTACAAGTGGAGCCACAAATCCTAGTGAGGCATCATCCCCAGGTAGCCCTCACACACCGCGGCAAAAACCACCGCAGCGGTGACGGCGTTCGGCGAAAAATGCTGGAGCTCCACCCCGTAGTGGTGGCAGAGCACACGCATGAAACGACTCGGAGGAGAGCCCTAGCTGTGGCGGTGGAACTTGGCGAAGGAGACCACATAGCCCTTGGGCGGCCTTGGCTCCCGGTGATCTGCTGCCGGCGTGATCCACTCTGGTCGCGACGACGAAGTGCGGGGGCCCAGGAGTCCCTCCCTCTCGAGCTCCAACAGCCGGCGATCTGTCATCAACGACGGGCGCCAGTCATCAGAGGTGATGAGTCTCACCGGCATTTTCAGGTGGGAGAAGGGCGACTTCACTACTACTCGATGGTACACGCGCGTGAGATGGCAAGGAAGCAGAGGCAAGAACAGGGGCAGAAGGTGGAAGGAGCGACGGCAAGAAGACCACAGGACATTTATAGACGGCAACCCACCAACAGACGGATCCGATGGATATGGTAACTCCTCCAATAAATGCACCGCCTAACGGTCTTTATCTCTCTCACAGACGGGACGCTACGAATTTCGTGCCGGTACAGTGTCGCAACGGCTCCTGCCTAAAAAGGCGCGCCCAACGGGCAAAAAGGTGAACCGCCGCGATCTTTTCCTTCCCCTGTAAGCCAAGGTACGTATTCATGAGAACCTCGAGAGGTCGTAGGCTGACCCACCGAACGGGTTCGACAGCCGATCTCGAGTACCCGAGTCAGGGATGCCCAGCGAGCGGTCAAAAAACGAGGCCCGCCTTGAGGACTCGCTGGGGATGTCCAAGGCGAGGATGAGATGGTCGAGAGGAATCCCCCCGAAGGGAGGCATCGAGCCGCTGGACTCTATCGAACGAGACCAGTAACCCCGACCATGTCGACCTCGCTTTATGAGAACGCCTCCGGGCTACAGCCGACCTCCTCGAACGGGGCACGGGTTCTCACTTGGATTACCCGCTAGGAGCTCAATCTGGGGTAGATGACGCTCGCTCCACCGGGAGTACGTC
>Ga0182004_10004157_pt1 | contig 11639 bp, 21 predicted proteins | sample Sormic07211540_1_FD_120479 | JGI IMG/M metagenome (GOLD analysis project Ga0182004, IMG submission 120479) | Endophyte microbial communities from Sorghum bicolor roots, Mead, Nebraska, USA - 072115-40_1 MetaG | ecosystem: Host-associated > Plants > Roots > Unclassified | place: USA: Nebraska...
ACACGTAGTAGAGCTACACACTTCATACCACGCTTGTATTCGCCCCTGTACAAGCACTTAGGTGCAAGATAATACAAACTCTCTCCCCCCGCTGGACGTAGGGCCTTCTCTTGCCCGAACCAGAATAAATCTCTGTGCCTTCTTGCATCACCATCCGGAAAGGGGAGCACGCATACAAATTTACTCGTTGGTGTGACCCCCCGGGGGAAAAACACCGACAGAAAGAAACGAATCACTACTGATAGCAGCCTCCTATTTTTGGTCAGACACCCTTAATGCTTTCGTGTTTGGTCATGGCCTTGCTTCTCCTACCCTTGCCGATGTACTTATTCTCACTGGTCTGGAGATAGCAACTGCCGATGATAGCCACCTGTTCGATAGTAAGCCTGAGCGTAAAGTAGAAACTCGTAATATCGGCGGCTGGTCAGGGTACATCCAGAAGTACTAGAAAACAGGACCAGTTCGGCAAATGGAGCATGTCATCTTCGTGAACATGTGGCTAGATAAATTTGTCTTCTGCGGCCGATCGGTAGGGCCAACTTCTGTTTATCTATTGGCGCTAGAAAAACAAGCTGGTGGTGGTCGCTTCCCTCTCGACCGATACCTGTTAGGCTCTGTTTATCATCTCCTTCATCAAGTGGCTGAGAAGCTTTTGTTAGGCCAACCCATCGGCAACTTAGGAGGCCCTTGGTGGTTCGTCAACATGTGGCTCAATGTTCACTTGTATAAATGCCTCCGATTCGACCTCTTCACACAGTGATTTCCCAAAGATATCGCCGAAGATCATGGACTGGCTGATGAAGAATCGGTAACTCACCCACCCCTGAACTATGGTGAGGCTGCTATAGTCCTACCTCGTACTGGTGGCAATTAGGACCAGGTCAGCCCATTCTTCCAGACTCTATATGAGGGCCTTCCCAAAGATCAGCCGGCATGGATGCCTTATGAAGATCCGAAAACCAGATTCCCGCTCACTTTTCACCCCTTTGATGATGCTCTGAACAAAGACAATGATCTGATGATGGCAATCATCACTCCAAGGGCCATACCAATGAATTTTTTTGGCAGTGGGAATAACTCCAACCCCACTTATGAATTTTATAACCAATCGGCACTGGCTCGTCAACTCGCTTTTGGACAGCTACTGATTGAACTCTGTTATGCCGATGTGGTGAAACCCAGGGAGACTATAACTAGTGGACTCGAGTGGATAAGAATAGCCCAGCTCCAACCAAATGCTGACACATCAGACATCGATTTATCGGCATGGATACCGGCCCTCTTTATTACTAAGGTGTACAAACAATGGTGGGAAGAGTGGAAAGAACACCTGTTCTGCAAATCGGCTCTGACATACCATGGCTTGATTGACCCTAACTATAAGGTCCCCGAAAACATTGTAAGTCTTCAATCGATATCTCATTTCTTTTATTGTTCCTAAACATATCGGTAACTTACTCTCTCCTTTTTAAGCATGTTGACAACCCACCACCGACAGACAGCAGGAGTGGAAGACCGATCGAACTCCTCCCATTAGGTCCAACCTCTCTGATCGGTCACAACGCACCAAATCTGGCAGCTTTAATGCATCGGAATGTGCGTTTTAAGAAGATAACCACCAAGCGGTCAAAAACATCCCCATCGGTTGCCGCTGCTACCCTAGCATAAGCTTTCAAGGTAGACTTTTGATTTCATTTACTTATACGGATTCGGTTCCATACTCACATAATCCTTTTAGGATACATCGGCTCCTATGGGAACCTCATAGGTAACCTTTATATTTTAACAAGATTTCATTGGTATTCTTTCATATTTGTACTCATGAAATCTTGGTTATTGTAACAGCAGACAAGCAAATCAGCAAAGACCAGAAGCGCTCAGACAAGTGCCGATGCCCCCAGTCTAGCCAAGTTAAGAGAAAAGGCCCCAAGAGCGACAAATCACAGCCAAAGCACCAGAAGACGGCACCATCTCCTCCTCTTCGTCCAGCGTCGCCGATTCATGTGGAATCATCTCCCTCTTCACTAGAAATTTAGACACAGCAACTACCGTCCCCTCCTCAACTAGCACCTCAGCCTCAAGAAGCACCAGCCGATGTATTTGAACAAACTGCCGATCCAGCGGATCTAATCATATCATTGGTTATCCCTCCAGAACAAACAAGCACCGCACCTCCTCAAGGTAAAGTACAGACCACAAAATTATCACCGATGGATTTACTTTTTACTCTTTTTTTATAATTACCCTTGTTATTTCTCAGTTGATATCGTTCCATCGGCAACTCCAGCTGATCAACCTATAGTATCGGCCGCATCTCCTCGTCAAAGGCGTGAAATCGCCCTGAAGCAAGTAAGTTTCTAATCCTCATTCTTTAATACCAACATTTGACTATCAGATAACTCATCTCTATCCTTTTTTCAGGAACAAGACTCTCCAGATAGTTTATTCTCCTTTGCTATCGACATCTCTGATGACGAGGGTGAAGAAGCAAGCTCCTCCCAAGCAGTAGGGATTTCATCAGCAGAAATAAAACCCAAGCTGGAAGATCTGTTAGCCCTACTGCATCAAGATACTGCCCAGTTGGTTGATGATTCCGATCCATCCAAAGCTTTGTTCAAGACGCTTCGCGGTCAAATTCCAACCGATGCTGAAGAGATTCTCTTCAAGCTGCTCATCTAGAAACCCGCCAGCTTCAATATCAGAAAGCTACCCAACGTCTTGCCGATAGAGCTGCTCATGTCCAACTCACAAAGGAAGTAATGCAAGTAAAGCGCCTTGCCAATGAGAAACAAAAGAGCATCGGTATTCTACAATCCTCGGGAGATACACTGAAGCAAAAGATTTCCGACCTATCGGCAAGAAGGGAGGCCCTGCTAGCTGAGCTCAAACAAGTAGAAGAGGCCCTAACCCAAGCTCAGCAAGAAGAGAGCCAGCTGCCTGAGACACTAAAGACTCTTCAACAAGAACGAAACATTCAAGCTCGTCAAGCACTGTAGATGAAAAAGAAGTTGAAGCCAGTAGAGGGTTCTGCCGATGAGGACATCCGGGAGATAGAAGAAGCTGACCAAATCCGTCTGGGTGCCATATCGACTATCCAGGCTCTGCTGAACTTGTGAGCACTTCATTGGCAACTTGTCTCGCTTTGCCCTTAGAAACTTTTGATAATTCTGGTCTAGCCGATAGGACTGTTGTCGGCACTTTTAAAACATTATGCATGACTCCAGATACATTACATCCAGTCGATAGGAGTGTTATCGGCACTTAAACTTTTTTGCATCAACCCAGATGCTGGGGTAATACTTCTTTAGATATTTTCCATTCAATGCTCTAGGAAATTCAATTCCTTCGAGAGTTTCCAAAATATAAGCATTACCATGAGTAGACCGATTTATCTGATAAGGACCCTCCCAATTAGGAGACCATTTTCCAAACTTTGAGCTTTTAGTCCCAATCGATAAAATTAATTTCCATACCAAATCTCCATCGGCAAACTCCTTAGCTTTTACTTTTTTACCATACCATGTAGCAACTCTCTTTTTATTTTCTTCTATACTTATCAAAGCTCTCAACCAATGCTCTTCCAAATCATCCAACTCATCTTTCATCAAAGTAGCATAGTCATCAGCAGCCAATTGATCTCGAAAAGAGACCCGCTTAGATCCAGTCTTAATATCCCATGCTAGCACTGCATCGTGTCTGTATACCAATTGATATGGTGAAACTTTGGTCGACCCATGACATGCCATCTGATATGACCACAAAGCTTCAGTCAACAATGTATGCCACCCTCTAGGATTTTCTTCAATCCTTCGCTTGATGAGCTTAATAATCCCTTTGTTAGATGCTTCGGCTTGTCCATTGGCTTGAGCATAATAAGGAGAATAATTCAATATTTTAATCCCCATACCAATTGCAAACTCATCAAACTCTCCTGATGTGCAGATAGTACCCTGATCGGTAGTGATTGATTGAGGAATACCAAATCAGTAAACAATGTGTTCTTTCACAAAATCAATCATGTTAGCCGATGTTACTTTCTTCAAAGGAATAGCTTCAACCCACTTAGTAAAATAGTCAGTGGCAACTAAGATGAACTTATGCCCCTTGCTTGATAGCGGATAAATCTGGCCGATTAGATCAATAGCCCATCCCCGGAACGGCCAAGGCTTAATAATAGGATTCATGGTCGATACGGGTGCCCTTTGAATATTGCCAAATCTCAGACATCCTTGACACCCTGTGAAATATTTAAAGCAATCCTCAAGTATAATCGGCCAGTTAATACCTGTTTCTCCTAATCATCCACTTCATCGTAAAAGCCGACTGATGTGCTCCACACACTCCCTCATGGATCTCACCCATCAAGCGTTTAGCCTCATCATCACCCAAGCACTTGAGTAGAACTACATCTATCGTTCGATAATATAACTCTTCTCTAAGGAGTACATACTTAGTAGCTTGAAATCTGACACGCCTCTCAACCCTTTTAGATGAATCTTTTAAGTAAACAATGATTTCCTTTCTCCAATCATCGGCACTGATTGCTGATAACATATTAAGATAGGTTAATATCGCGAGGCATGCTGAGCCAACCGATTAGCCCCTTCATTATGTAACCGAGGAACATGCTCCAATCGGAAATCCTTGAATTCCCTCAACAGTTGTATGCTCTTTTCATAATAAGTTATCAAAACTTCACTTCGGCATTCATAAATTCTAGCCAATTGATTTATGACAAGCATAAAATCGCTGAAGATCTCAATAGCATTAGCATGAACCTCTTTTAACAATTCCAACCCTTTGATCAGAGCTTGGTATTTAGCTTGATTATTCGTTGACGTGGCAACAATCAGCAAAGAGAACTCGTACTTCTTTCCCTGAGGAGAAATTAATACTATACCGACTCCTGCCGCCCGGTCACATGTGGATCCATCAAAGAAGAGCGTCCAAGGAACGATCTCCAAAGTTCCTACTACGCCACAATGCTGAGTCACAAAATCAGCCATAATCTGCCGTTTGACTGCCTGAGCTGATTCATAGCGCAAATCAAATTCCGACAGCGCCAAAATCCATTTGCCGATTCTACCACTCATAATCGGCATAGATTTCCACCAACTTGCCGATGAACTTATGAAAGATAAAATTCATAGCCCTCTGATAAGTAGCACTAGCATTTTTCAAGCCAAAGGTCATGACTATGCATTCGAACAACCCAACATGACCAGGACATCTAAATGCGGTCTTTGGAATATCTTCTTCAGCCATGAATATGTGATTATATCCTGCATTGCCATCCATAAAGCTAATGATCCGATGTCCAGCTGCAGCATCAACTAGCAAATCGGCAACTGGCATCGGATAACCATCCATCAGTGTAGCCTTGTTAAGATTCCTGAAATCAATGCAGACACGAAACTTCCCAATCTTCTTGTAAACTGGAATAAGATTGGAAATCCAGTCGGCATACCGACATTGCCGAATAAATTTAGCTTCGATAAGTTTAGTTATTTCGGCCTTAATATCAGGAAGAATATTAGGATTACATCGACGAGCTAGCTGCTGATGTGGCCGAAATCCAGATTTGATAGGTAACCGATGTGCAACAATAGATCGGTCTAAACCAGGCATCTCGGTATAATCCTAAGCAAAGCAATCTTCATATTCCTTTAACAAATTGGTTAATTGTTGCTTATACTCAGAATCTATCTTAGCACTAATAAAAGTAGGCCTTGGCCCATCACCATAACCTATATCTACTTCTATTAGATCATCGGCCGATGTAAACTCCTAGCCTAATTTTACATCATCGGCGAACCTATCCATTAAAACTCCTCATCAGAACCGACAGCTTGGATCGGTGGAATCTCATAATCAGGAACTTTGAGAAAATCCTTCTCCCAAACCTCTCCTGAAATGCATCTGGTCTTTTCATAAGTATCTGCTTCTGCCGATGCATTAACATATGAAGAATCCCCCGGGATAATTTCAATTTTGTCACCTACCCACTGAACCGAGCATTGGTGCATTGTAGATGGGATGCAACAATTGGCATGAATCCAATCTCTGCCCAACAGCAAATTATAAGCACCCTTTCCACTGATGACGAAGAAAGTTGTCGGCAAGGTTTTGCTACCGATAGTCAACTCGACACATATGGCTCCCTTGACTGGAGACACATTTCCCTCAAAATCCTTTAACATCATATCGGTCTTGGACAAATCTTAATCTCCTTTGCCGAGCTTCCGATAGACTGCATACGGCATGGTGTTGATAGCAGCCCCACCATCAACAAGTATCTTGGTTATCAGCTATCCATCAACCCTGCCTTTGACGAACAGAGCTTTAAGATGTTGTCTCTCATTATCGGCGGGCTTCTCAAAAATAGCTGTCATCGGATCTAGAGCCAAATGAGCTATCTGATCGGGAAAATCTACCCCCTCATCATCACTGAAGGGCGCAAGGAAATCCATCGGCAACATGAACACCATATTAACATATGCCGATGGACCTTTTCCCTTAGGATCTGAGAGCTGCCGATCTCCAGACTTAGCAGAATTCTCTCCTCTGCTCATTTCTTCTTGTCACTCCCGCTGCGACCTTCTTTTCTGTGTCCTTGTCAACCCCTCTGGATACCATGGAGGAAGTTGCGGTTGCATTACCGACTAGCGATGATTTTCCCTTAGTTCCATCCGATAAGTATTAGCATCCCTAAAAAATATGAACACATAGGGAACTCGTGCATCTGCCATCTCCTGAAGCTCCTTTTGGTTCCTAGGAAAATAACCGACACGCTCACCAAGCCTGTCATGCACACTGAGTCTACCCCCCAGCAGATCATGAACTGATGTCATTCCTCTAATCGGCCCACCAAAATGCCGATCATTGTTCTCATATTGCCGATTTGGTCTATCATATGGATTATAGCCATTGCACTTAGGGCAGTCTCTAGCAGTAGGTAGCTTGATGTTTTGCTCCCAACAGTGGATGAAGAATGGGCAGTTCCAGTGATCTTTATGCCGATTCCACTCTTGTCGGCATCTTTCTTCTTCCCTACGATGATCTTCCTGTTGGCGACGATACCGATCTTCACGCTGCTGCCAGGTTTCCTGATGTCTCCTATGAGTGATTACAATGCCAGATCGAGGAGGCCTTCCTGAGCTGGTTCCTTCCTGGATCAAGCCCTTACCTTTGGCGTCATCGGCCGTATTCCGATGCTGAGGATCTACCGATGCACTTCTTTCAGCTGCTTCTGATGTTAAGACCTTGGTCTTTCCCTTAGCATCCAACATATTTGTAGGGAAAGGATGTTGATCAATCTTCATTGGCTTCTGGCTTTGGAGCTATCAAATTTAATCCTCCCAGACTCTATGGCCGATTGCAGCTATTGCCTGAACACCTTGCATTCATTTGTGCTGTGAGATGTTGCATTATGCCACTTGCAATACATGATCTTCTTTAACTCTTCTGCCGATGTAATCACATGGTTAGGCGACAATTTAATCTGCCCTTCTTGAGGCAGAAAGTTAAATATCGTATCGGCTTTGGTGATGTTGAATACAAACTTTTCTGGCTCCTTATGCCCAAAAGGGCAAGACATCGGCTTCTTATTTTTCACCCACTCTACCAAGCCGATGACTGGTTCTTCATCAGAATCTGAGCTTGTTGCCTCATCGAGAAATGATACCTTTTTGTTCCACGCTCTTTTAGGTTCAAAAACTTTGATGTCTTGGTCAGAAATCCTCTGCACTAGATGACTCAGACTTTCAAATTCTTGAGAAGCATACTTGTCTTTAATGTGTGGCAACAAACCTTGGAAAGCTAAATCGGCTAGTTGCCGATCATCCAGAACCAGACTATAGCATTTATTCTTAACATCTCGCAACCTCTGCACAAAGCTTTCAAACCTTGTCTGTTCAAAGAGTGCTTGCGTCGGCTATGAATCCTATTATCAAACCTTGTCTGTTCCGAGGATGGGCTATTGATCTCATCGGCCAGATTCTTCCACCGTCAAGCAAGGGACATAATTTTATTCTTGTGGCTGTCGATTATTTTACTAAATGGGTTGAAGCTATTCCTTTGAAAAAAGTCACATTGGCTAACATGAATGATTTTGTTAAGGAGCATATTGTTTACCAATTTGGTATTCCTCACACAATTACTAAGATCAGGGTACTATGTTTACATAAGGTGAGTTTGATGAATTTGCAATCGGTATGGGGATCAAGGTGTTGAATTCTTCTCCTTATTATGCTCAAGCTAATGGGCAGACCGAAGCTTCTAACAAAGGGATCATTAAGCTTATCAAGCGGAAGATTGATGAAAACCCTAAACGGTGACATATAGTGTTAAATGAAGCCCTATGGTCGTATCGGATGGCGTGTCATGGTGCAACTAAAGTGTCGCCTTATCAGTTGCTATATGGGCAGGACGTTGTGTTACCTTGGGAGGTCAAAGATGGTTCTAGGCGGATATTCTCTCAGGACGAATTAGGTGCCGATGATTATGTTACTCCAATGAAAGATGAATTGGAGAATTTGGTGGGGCACCGGTTGAAGGCTTTGGTGAATATAGAAGATAATAAGCGGAGAGTAGCTAGATGGTATGACAAAAGGGTAAAGGCTAAGGAATTTACCGATGGAGATTTAGTTTGGAAATTAATTCTGCCGATTGGGACTAAAAGTTCGAAATTTTGAAAATGGTCTCGTAATTGGGAAGGTCCTTATCGGTTAGGTCGATCTGCTCTTGGGAACGCATACATTCTAGAAACTCTTGAAGGAGTTGAATTTCCCAGGGCATTAAATTGAAAATATTTAAAAAGGTACTACCCTATTATCTGGGTCGATGCATAGAAAGTTTAAGTGCCGACAACAATCCTATCGGCTGGACAAAATGCTGGTGTTTTTGAATGGACTGGTGAGACATATTGTCGATGAAGAGGTTTACAAATTCAGCAAGGTTTGGATAGCCGATATCACATGCAGGCGAATCTGGTTGGCTTCCTCTATTTCTCGGGTGTCTTCATTGGCCGAACCTTCTACTGGTTTTTGTTTCTTCTTCATATGTCGGGCCTTGCGAGCTTGAGCATCCCTTTCTTGCTGAAGGTCTTTGAGCATATCTGACAGTTGGCTTTCTTCTTGCTTGGCCTAGGTTAGCGCTTCTTCAACTTGCTTAAGTTCGACAAGCAGGGCTTCTCTTTTTGCCGATAGATCGGAAATCTTCTGCTTTAGTTCAATGCTTGAAGATTGCAAGGTGCTGATGCTCTTGTGGTTCTCATTGGCAGCATGCCTTACCTGTAGCATTTATTCATTGAGTTGGGCTTAGGAAGCTCTATCGGCAAGACCTTGGACAACCTTCTAATAAAGGAGTTGGCGGCTCTCCAGATGGGCAGCTTAGAAGAGCATCTCTTCAACATCGGCTAGGATCTGACCATGGAGAGTCTTGAAGATGGCCTTGGCTAGGTTGCAGTCATCTACCAGTTGAGCTGTGTCTTGCTGCAGTAGGCCCAATAGATCCTCCAACTTAGATTTGTTCTCTGCCAATGCGATTCCAAGGGCCAAGGAAGAACTTGCTTCTTCACCTTCGTAATGAGAGATGTCGATGGCAAAGGAGAACAAGCTATCGATGGAGTCTTGTTCCTGAAAATAGAGGAGAAGATGAGTTAGTCAGGATTAAATATGGATAGTACAAAATCAAGCAGATCAGATGGCTTACTTGCTTTAGAGCGATCTCTTGCCTTTGGCTTGAGGATGTAACTTGTATTATGCCCTGGTCGATTAGATCTGCCGATGGAATATCTTTAGCTGCAAATACTAAGAATAATGATGGTATCTGTGTAAAAATTCATCATCAATGACTTCATGGCTGATATGTTACCTTGAAGGGAAGCAATGGTTATTTCCTCAGGAACAACGGCCGATGACGTGCCTTGGTCAGACGGATCAACGGTCTGTTCAGGTACATCGGCTAGGTCTGCATGAATTTGGGGTGCCAGATGAGGTGGAGAGGATGGTGCTGCTTTTTGCCGTTTCGGCTGAGTCTTGGTGCTTGTAGGAGCTTTTCTCTTGGGTTAAGTTTGGCTAGCTGTTGACTGGGGGCATCAGCACCCGATGATTGAATACTTTGGACCCATGCCGATACGCTGGTTTGTTGCTGCAAGACGTAAGGTTTTGTGAGTTAAGTGTAAAAGCAGAGGAATGTTTCTGAAATTCATTAAGAATGAAAGTGTCTAGTGCAGAGCAAACTTACCGATGATGTTCTAGTTGTGGTTGATGCACCCTGAAAGGGTAGTATAAGTATAGGTTGAAATCGGTATAATAGGAATAAATTGAGGGTTTTTACCTTGAAAGCTTGTGCTAGGGTAGCGGTAGCAACCGATGGAGTGGCCTTCGATCGCTTGGTAGTCATCTTCTTAAAGCGAGGTCCTCTATGCATCAGAGCTGCTAGGCTGGGAGCATTGTGGCCGATAAGAGAGACCGGGGGTATTGGCCGGAGATCGAATGGCCGCCCACTTTTGCTCACCGATGGTGCTTGGTCATCGACCTGTCAAAGTAAAGAAGTGAGTTGCCGATTACGTTAGAGGTAAAGAGAGAATTGAGTATCAGAAGGAAACTACAAGGTCATCGGGAATTTCATGCTCGGAGTCGATCATGTTGTTGGGCATTCTTAACGTCACTACCAAAAGTAGACTTAGTTTTCTAATTCTGATAATGGTGCCAAAAATGCCTAACCTATCCCTCATGCCACTTAAGCCAAGATGTCATCCCCAGCATGACATGAGAGATGCGGTATTGAAATATGCAATTGCTCTTCTGAATGAATAATAAATAAGATCTGCAAGCGCACAGATTAATTCCGATGTAGCATTTTAAACGGGAAGTATTCCAAGTATCATTGTTTATATTTTTACCACTGGGAAGGGATTGCTAAACATCAATGCTGATTATGGAATGGAATATAGAATTAAGTATCTATCATTGCAGGTATAATTGAGAGCATTTATCTATCTCTTTCATACAGGGATAAATGTCACATAAAGGATAGATAAAGTATGAGTGGTGACGAAGATAATTAATCTGATCAGTATAACTTAGCCACATACAAATATGATAAGCACCTTAATAGATATTCTAGCAAGTCATTAGCATGGAATTAGGATGAACTACAAGAATATTTCCTAAGTTATTCATAACAATAAAGTCTAGCATATCATAGTTAGTGCAATTATACTTGGCAATCATTGCGAGACAGGACTACGCCCATGCATAGTGATATTATCAAGGAATATGAGAAACATAGAAATCACTCCCCTGTAATAATGTTGCTCTGCCAGCCCTATACACGAGAGGGGGACTATATAAGAATCAATAGAGCTGTCACTACCACGAACTACCCCGCGATCTGGCATATAGGGTACAATCGTAGATAAATACAGTATAGGCACCATGCCTACACAATACTTATCATTTACCTACTGTACACATGGATAAATGCTATACGATCCTAAACATGTATATAACTCCAATCTAACTAAGTCAAGCATATAACTATGATAAACTAAGAACAATATAATTGCAAATATAAACAAGTAGAGCAAAGTCATAATCAATATATTGAAGTAGAACAAAGTCATATTCATAATA
>Ga0182004_10004158_pt1 | contig 11636 bp, 8 predicted proteins | sample Sormic07211540_1_FD_120479 | JGI IMG/M metagenome (GOLD analysis project Ga0182004, IMG submission 120479) | Endophyte microbial communities from Sorghum bicolor roots, Mead, Nebraska, USA - 072115-40_1 MetaG | ecosystem: Host-associated > Plants > Roots > Unclassified | place: USA: Nebraska...
AAAAAAAAGTTTAACTTGTGGAGAAGGTGCGGGTTTTTTTTATATAATTTTATAACATGGAGAAGGTGCGGTTGTTTTGGGAGCGGGGAGTACGCCGGGCACGGGCGCACGGCAGGGCGGCACTGTCGTCGCCGTGCTGGCTCGGGTATAAATAGGGAGGCAGGAGGTGGTGGCTTTACAGTTACACTTGCACACACTCCACTCCACTCGCGAATAATCTCCGCCACCGCCGGCACCGGGTCTCTGCCGCTTGCCGAGCTTTCTTTCTTTCTTTCTTTGCATGTCAACGCAGACAAAAAGAGCAGCGCCGCCTCCTCCTCCTCGCCGGTCGCCGAGTCTCCGCCTCCTCCCCATCGCCTTCGCGGCCGGCGCTCCGATATAAACACACGAGGTTCCTCCGGGTCACTGCTCACAGGAGCGAGCGCAGCAACGAACAGCACGCCGCCGACTCCCCAAGGTACTGCTTTCTTTCTGCTGATGTTCTCCGCCTCCACTCGCTCCAAATCGGATCGAGTTCCTTCCGAATTCCACTTCTCCATCGTCACCAACTCGCCTTGCTTTCCTCCCTTTCGCAGAGATCTCGCTCGCAGCCAGCCATCGCCACATGGAGCCGCCGCGGGCCAACAACAACGGCGGCAGGAAGCGCAAGCCCACGCCGCCTCCCGCCGCCGCCGGCGGCCTGGGGGACCTCCACGACGACATGCTCGAGGGCGTCCTCGCGCGCCTCCCGCCGGCCGCCTACTTCCGCCTCCGCGCCGTCTGCCGCCGCTGGCGCGCCGCCGCGGAGTCCCCGACCTTCCTCGACGCCTGCGCCCGCGTCCCGTCCCGTGACCCCTGGTTCCTCATGCTCTCCGACTCCGACTCCGCCTCCGGCTCCGTCGCCTTCGACGCCGCCGGCCGCAGCTGGAACCGGCTTTGCCGCGCCGCGCCGGGGGCCGCGGCCGCCGTGCCCGTGGCCGCGTGGGGCGGCTTCGTCCTCTACCGCGCGCCGGACACGGGCGCGCTCACCGTCGCCAACCCGCTCACGGGCGCGTCCCGCGCGCTCCCCTCGCCGCCGCCGCCGCTGCAGAGCGCGCAGCAGCAGCTGCAGGCCATCGCCATGTACGGCGCCGGCGCCGGCCACTACTACCGCGTGGCCCTCTTCGCGGGCGACCTCCCGGACCTCTCCATGGCGGTCTTCGACTCGTCCAGCAACTCGTGGGAGGGCCCCCTGCCGCTCGCCCGCAAGGCCGGGGACGACTCCTCCTGCTACCCCGACGCGCCGGCGCAGGGCGGCGGCGGCGGCGACGACGACACGGTCTACTTCCTCAGCAAGTCCGGGGACGTGGTGTCCACCAACATGCAGCGCAGCGCGTCCAAGCAGTACTCGTCGGTGGTCGTGCCCTCGTCCGCTCCCGGCGACGGTGACGCGGTCGCCTACTTCCTCAGCTACTCGGGCACCGTCGTGGCCTGCGACACGGCGCGCCGCACGTTCGCGGAGCTGCCCCGCATCCTCCCCGTCTACTTCGAGTACTCCATCGACGTCGTGGCGTGCGGCGCCGCGGCCTACGCCGTGGTGCTCTCCGAGTACCTGGACACGGCCAGCCTGCGGGTCTGGGAGTTCGCCGGGGGCGCGTGGCGGCAGGTGGCCGCCATGCCGCCCGCCATGTCGCACGGCTTCCACGGCACGCGGGCCGACATCAACTGCGTCGGCCACGGCGACCGCCTCATGGTCTGCGTCACCTCCGCCGAGGCCAGCGGCTGCTTCATGTGCGACGTGGCCAGCAACCAGTGGGAGGAGCTGCCCAAGCACGTCAATGGCGACGGCGAGGCCAACGAGTTCTTGGCCGCCTTCTCCTTCGAGCCCAGAGTGGAGATCACCGTCTAAGCGTTTTTATTGATCACAGTGTGTCACAATTGCTTTGTTGATTAAGGAGCCTTTGTTTTGGTTTTGCTCCTACCCCGTGTGATTGATTTTCTTTGTGTGTGTGCATGTACTTACGTTACTAAATTGCAATGTCACTTTTCATTGACATTGTTTTTCTCAGATCGAATTACAGATTTCGTCTGCTGTTTGGAGTACATTGGCAGTATCATGCAATTTGAGAAAAAAAAATATCTCTGGCATTGAGAATGCAAGGCTACATTTGCATCTACTGGTAGTTAATAGTTAACTGGTAAAGATCTTTCAAAAAAAATAGTTAACTGGTAAATAGTTCATAGCTAATATTACCTAACTAGTAGTAACTATTAGCTAGGTTGTTTGGATCTAAGCTAAAAGTGGTTGCATTCATGGGTTTATCTATAATGTCATTTAACTTTTGCATACTATGGGTAGAACACATGGAATGGAAGGACAAAAGTGTATTTTTGCAGCCCGTTAGCTGCTAGTACTAGCTAGGTTCGGGTTGGGGCAACTAGTGAAATCTTCCTCCATCACAAAAGGAATGCAATTCTAGATTTTAGACATCTAAAATAGACAAGTTTATAGGAAAAATATATGAACATTTGTATCTTGAACTAGGTTTCCTATGAAAATATATTTTACAACTAATGTACTTAGACCCTATTTGCCTAAGCTTATCTGCTAAATCTATCGGTCATTCAGTGTTTTTCTTTCACAATAAATCAACGAACAGTACTTTTAGCCATGACTTTTCAGACAAACGAATAGACTCTTATTAGGTATCACAGATGCTAGTAATTTTTTTTTCTAAATTTGATCAATATTAAAATAGTTTAACTACCGGATAATTATAATTTTATTGTATGGAGGGAGCAGTTGTTAGTTGGGTGGCCACAATTAGCTGGCTTATTAGGGCACTCACAATGCATGACTCTATCACAGAGTCCAAGACAATCAATTACATATTATTTATGGTATTTTGCTGATGTGGCAACATATTTATTGAAAAAAGAGGTAGAAAAAATAAGACTCCAAGTCTTATTTAGACTCTAAGTTCACATTATTCGAGGTAATAAATAACTTTAAACTCTATGGTAGAGTCTGCATTGTGAGTGCCTTTAGTTGGGCAACTTTGGACCCACCCTAGCTAATTTTTAGTAGCTACTAGGTGGATCCAAACACCCCTAGATGCAGTGAAGTTGGAACCTTCTCTGCAAATTAAGACCAAAAGTAAAAAAAAAAGTTTTTTTGTGATCAAAAGTGGGAAGGAAAAATTGCACGAACCACGAAGAAGGCAATGAAAAAAAAAGCAAGAAGAACTGAAAAAGAAAAGAGTCTCGGTTCTTATTTTGTGAAGTACTATCTTTTGTGATCTTGTGACATTTTCATTCACTATCTATTGGAGGATTTAGTAAAGATTGATTGGTGGAGAAGAGTATCTGATTCTACACAAAGTATACTTCACAACGTGGCGTTAGCCACTTCCAGCGCTCTTTCGCATGGATAAAGATAACGTAGAATATCTTAAGAACCAAATAATAAAGGGTTGCCAATCACAAAAAAACTTTGGTTTTGATGCTCATTCACATTCGATTACTTGAAATCAATTATTTGAAAGGGTTTAGCATGAAATTTACAGGCTCTAATTCTTCAGAAATTCTTACAATTTTTCTTTGTTCCATAAAGGAGAAAGGGTTTTCGCAAGCAGTGCTATCTCAATAACTTCAAACGCCCCTGGTAAGCAAGACACCAAGGACGCAACAAGTTAATTTTTTAATATGACAATTAAAATATATAGTATTGTTAATAAGAGTTTAACTTGCAGCCTATGTTTAGTTCGTAAAAGATAACTATAGTACAACAAAGAAACTATAAAAAATGGTTAAATAATGTTCCAGTGCTTTTTAAAAAACCACCTTCGAGCATTTGTTAATGTAAAATTTCCAAGAACAATATCAAGACTAATGTTGTCCAAAGCATTCTTTTTAATGCATATAACCAAGTCATTCAACCTTTCTTAGCATAGTTGACGGGAACATGGAGTGATGGAAATTTGGAATAGAACATTGCAAATGTTCTATGCACTTTGTGGGTCGATTACCTCAGCATAGTCTATGTCTAATAGCGGAAACAACTCTGCACTGAGCGGGATGACTACATCAGTAAACGTTATGTCAACTAGCGGAAACGGCTCTAGTGACCATCTTTTTATTCCCTACGTCTAAAACCATGATCAATATTATTCTCATTAATTTGTGGTTAGGTCACACCTGCACCTTTCGATGTCACAAACATGTTGTTTATCTTTTCTATATTAAATGAACCTTTCTAAATTTCTAACTATCCAAAAACCCAATAGCAAATTTTTGGTAGCTAGGTTTGCGAACACACACCGAAATCAAATATTTTTAGGACACGCATTATAAGAGATGGCGTCATAGGCGCATGCTATGACCGACCGGTATGCATTGCTATTTTGTTGTTGAACCTATATTAGTAGGACCGCATACTCCTATGGGGGCCTGTACGGTTCGCAGGGATTGGTGGTCTAGAACTATTCCTAACTGGATTGCTCATCTAATTTGTACAACCTTAAATGAGGTAGAATGATTCCTGGAATTCTCACTAACCAAATAAAGTCTAAATAGTTGCGGTTTTCCAAACGAAAAAAAAGAAAAGCCAAAAACAAAAAAAAAAGCAAAAAAAAAAAAAATCTACAGCATACATTTTTCTATTTTCGCTGCTACCTATTGGTTTACACATGCCAAAGTCACTCATGTGTAATCCGGATACCCCAAAAGAGCAGAATCAGGAGGGGAAAAGAAAGGGGGGTGAAAAAAAAGAGAGAGGAATAAAGCAAGAAAAAACAAACAAACACCACCACACCAATGTGGCAAGTAAAATAGCTTTCGGGGCGTCGTCCTCTTTTCTCCCGACGCCCGGCGGATGCATGCATGCCCACCCCCATGCCAAGGCCATGCATGCGACGGCAAAAAGTCGTCGGCACCTTTGCTTTGGAAGGAACAAGGCAGGCATGCAGCAGGCGCCGGCCGGCCGGGCAAGGTGGCTTCCACTACCGGCCGCTACTACTAGTCTACTCCTATGCCTATGCACGGTATCCGTATCACAATTCACAACGGAGATATAGGCCTCGTTTACTTTCCAAAAAATTTATAGTATAATTTTTCAAAAATTTTCATCACATCAAATTTTACAATACATACATAGAGCACGAAATATAAATAAAAAAAATAACTAAATGTACAGTTTATCTGTAATTTGTGATACGAATCATTTGCCTGTAATTTGCGGTACAAATCATTTGAGCCTAGTTAATCCATAATTGGATAATATTTGTCAAATACAAACGAAAATGTTTATTTTACAAACGAAACAACGCCATAGCACAGAGGTTGCTCCTGCTTTGCAGTCTGCAGATATATAGAGGGAGCACACTGCACACAGGCTGGGCAAAATGCATGCAAGTCGCCATTGCTAGCAGGTAGAGGTAGCTAGGGGTACCATGGGGTGCACTGCTGCGAGTTGTTGGAGATTCTGACCGTAACCGTGTATGTTTAGGGTGCGTTACGCTGGGCGGCCGGTGCATGGATGGAGAATTGGAGAGAGACAGGAAATGCGTGCATGCATGCGCCGTGGTTTTGATCTGCAATGCAATGCAGTATGCAGGTGCGTGTGCTTTCAGTAGTGTGTACGGCCGTGTGCTTTGGCCTTCTCCTTTTGCGTTTTGCTTTAACTTAATTGGCCTGTGAAAGTAAGGAGGAGTTGATGCCGCTTTTAGCGCCTGCAAAACAAGGTTGGGGTTGGGGTTGGCTCCTAAAGCGTGCTTACCGCTTTAGATAGAGGAGTTAGCTGCTTATTGCTTCGTCACAGCTCACAGCGTGCCTCAGAGCAATCACAATGTTGCAGCAAAGTAGTCTATAAGAAATAAAATAATACTACTCTCTATCAGCTAGCTGAAACATTATATAAGTAGTCCATAGAAGAGTCTATAACAAAAGATACCTATAGACTACCCATAAGAAATAAAGAAACATTATTTTCTTTCTCTATGCTCTCACTCTCTCTTTTGTCATAATACATGAAATGGTTGGAAAGAATAATTTTTAATCTCTAGGCGAATCCACCTTATGGACTACTTTTGTTGGCTGAATATTGTAAGCAAATAGTAATAACTATGGCTTACATATGTAGGCCCCATATATATGGACTACTTGGTCTCCCCATATATATTGTTGTTGCTCTTAGAGCATCTCCAGCAGTACTACCTAAAACATACTACCTATTTATCTTTTTAGGTAGACACCAATTTTTCTACTACCTATATTATACTCTCAACTGCAACAGTACTACCAAAAATAGGCTACCCAAACCCATCTTTGTAGAGAATGACAGGCGGATCCCATGTGCCATCCTCTTCGTTGGTCTTCTCTCCACAGCCGCATGGTGAGGAGATAGCCACGAGCAGGTCGCGAGCGCCGGTGAGGCGACCCACTGGGGAGGCCGCAAGCATCGGGAGCAGGCCGCCCGTGCCGGTGAAGCTTTGCTCGACGGTGAGGCCACGTGCTAGGAGCAGACCGCCTGCTGGGGAGGCTGTTGCATCGGAGGCTCGCCGCACCAGGGGAAGGCAGATCCGGAATGGTGGTATCGCCGGAGAGGGCCTTCGGGGAGGGATGGGACGCTGGGGAGGAAGCTAGGCGCTCCTTGGCGACGGCAGATGGAAGGTGCGGGGAAGAAAACGGTCGGGCGTCTGGAGGAAACGTGCGGAAGAAAATGGGTAGAGAGATTTGTTGGCCCAACAGATGTAGGTAGTGGGAGGGAAAATTTATTGGGCCAATACATACATTTTTTAGCTTTCACTACTCAAATATAAGATAGGTAGCCTGCTGGAGATGCTCTTAGACTCAGAGAGAGAGAGAGAGTAGTTATTATACACTAGTACATAAACGCCGTTTAATTTTCTCTCTCTCTCTTAATTCTCTTGCATGCATGCAGTGGCTGGCCGGCCGTACTGAACCCTCCAATTGCAGTGGGGCTCTCCACTGTGGACAAAGAGTGCAAGAGGCATAGTACATGGAGTGGAGTGTGTTGCCGGCACTCGATCGGCAGCAACAAGAGAGGGTGGCCATGCTGAATGGCGTGCGTGCCTGTTGCCTGTTGGATCGGAGAGGAATGAATGAATGAAAAAGATTAAAGACGGCGGCAGGCATGATGGCGCGCGGTTCAGTTCGTTCGTGGGTAGGGTGATGCGGCCGGTTGAAGGAACAAATGATGATGGCGCGGTTGACAATAACCCTGATAGAGGCAGGGCTGAATTCTCCCCGATCATTACCTGCGGCCGTCCTCTGTCGGTCGGTCTCTCTCTCTCTCTCTCTCTCTCTCTCTCTCTCTCTCTCTCTCTCTCTCTCTGCGTTAAACGGGAAAAGCTAGCGTTTCCTCCAACTTTTGCCCCCGACGACGATACCTCTCATAGCTAGGTAGGTGTCAGAGTTCCTAGCTGCAGGCATGCATGCCTCTGAAAATTCCTAATGCTTCCTGCTGCCTGTCTGGCTGCCTCCCTCGCAAAGCTACTCATGTTACGAGCACGAGTTCTCTGATGACGACGGTGGAAAGTGTGTCTCGGGAGAGAAGCCAGGAGTCTACTGCCGTTTCAGCGTGGTGTCCGGTTCCACGGCGTGTAATCACAAGAGATTAATTACTCCGAGTGATCAGTGACGACGCAATAGATTCACAGTGTGCCTATAACTAGACGAAAAACAATTTCTGGATATATATATTACAGAGTGTTTATAATGGGTTGTATTAAGGGGTTTTGCATTTAGACTTTGCATTCTTGTAATTAGCCAAAAATTACAAAAAGGAGTTATCCAATGGTTTTGCATTTTGGACAACTTAGCAAAATGAGAGAACAAACTTGGCATATATGCTAAGCCGCGCACGGCTTGGCAAAAGGCCGACCGCGCGCGTCTCTCGGTATCTACGCGCCATATATGGTCCATCGATCGCGACAGAAACCCCTCAGCCCTCCACACGCCGCCGTCCGCAGCCGATCGTAGTCGCCAGAGACTCCATCGCGAGCACCGACCCTCCACGCGCCGTCGTTCGCTGCCGATCGCAACCGACTCCATATCGTGTAGAAACTCCCTCCCTACCCGCGCGTCGTCCACTGCCGATCGCGAGCAACACCATCGCCGTCGTCAGCTTGTCAAGGCAGGGTTCATTTGGTCCACGCCGACCTGTGAGGAAAACACGAGAACCGGCGGCGGCTTTATGCGCGCGAAGGAAAGTCGCATGGGAAGATGATCGCGAGCGCGCGTGAAGGAAAAAAAATCACGGCCCGGTCCACTTTGGCTAATTGCCAACTCAATTATGCAAAACCTTTGGAGATGTCTTATTTTTAGACTTTGCGTTTTGTTTTGGGAGTTTACAAACAACAACAAATACTAACTTAATTATTCAAAACCCTTGGAGATGCTTTTGTCTAATATAATTTTTCTTTAGTTTGCAGAAGCGGTGGCAGGGGCGGATTAATGTCAGGGTAGTAGGCCTCCAGCGAGAATGATGGTCCTGAGGAAGCAGCCCGGCAGAGCTGGGCCGTGCGGCAGGCTGGGCGGCTTGCACGGCTTTGGGCCCATCACCGCATCTGGTCCCATGGTACCACCATCTGGTCGCCTGTCACGGTAAGTTTTGAGTTCTTTTGTTACCCACTAACATTTCCACCTGTTACTGTTGTCTTGACTGGGCGGCAGTGGAATAGACTCAAAACTCAATACTTAGGCCTTTGTTTAGTTCACCTTAAAAATCTAAAACTTCTCAAGATTTTTCATCAGATCGAATCTTGTGACACATGCATAGAGCACTAAATATAGATAACAAAAAACTAATTGTATAGTTTATCTGTAATTTGCGAGACGAATTTTTTGATAATAGTTAGTTTATAGTGAAATAATAATTGCTAAATATAAACGAAAGTGCTACAGTGTTAAGATCCAAAAACTTTGTGATCTAAAGCGGGTGTGCTGTAAACACTAAACAAAGTCTCAACAGGGCGATTGTCGGTGCAGTCACAGGACAGTGGGACATAACAATCACACAAGCGAATAAGAGCCCTTGTTCTACTTACTTAAAGCGAGAGCAGCTATTCCTAGGATAATTTAGATTTTTTTTTTTGCATAAAATTGACTCCAACAGATATTCTAACTAGGATTCCAAAATAACTAGCCAGGTATTTATTCCATAAATCTTGGTAGCTATACAAAGCTAGCGAACTCGCTCGTCATCTCGGCTCCCTCACGCCACACTCTGCCTGACGGAAGAAGCAAAGTGCAGCGCCTAGGACGTAGCTGGTTTTTAATATGGAGATGAGCTAATTTTAGATAAGTTGTTGGAGTTCTCCAAAAATTAGAGAAGTTTTCTATTTTAGATAATAACTAATTATGGAATTTGGACTATGTTTTTAGATGGACTCTTGGAGTTACTATTATATAACTACACAAAGCCTACAATCATTACAAACAAAGTAGAGATGGAAGCTCTATTGAAGAGCATTTACAAGGATTGATGCTTTTTATATGTGCTTAGCCGACTACTATAACTGATCAAGTTGCTCGAGGCCCATCCTAACCTATTTCTTTATTCTCTTCCCACTCTTCCCACTCAAGCGACATGAGGTGTGTCTCACCCTCCTCTCTACCAAGGGACAGGTGGATTCAATTTTCACAATTATATAAATAATATGTAATATGAAATCTAAGTTTGTGAATAACCCATCTTGCATTCCTACCATTAGGCAATGCCTCTATGCCCAATTCGTCTCTACCAGATCTTGCCTCAGTAACTCTCCTATCTTGCCCATCCCCATCTTCATATTCTTTGTATGTGGCAGCTTCTACCATCACGCTAACCCAACTTAACAACAAGTTTGTCATGACATATTCCCTCCACTACCCAATAGCACTGCACTTTACAGTCCAATCCACGATCCACCTCTCCAACGCACAAAACAAAAGTCCTCCTCTAGTACAATGACCTCATCGAGGAGCTCGGCTTGACAGAACCGACCTCGAAACACAAAATTGCTAACACTAGCCAAAGGAGGGCAAGAGTGTGGTAGATAAGAAGCCAAAGGAGAAATAGTATGAGAGTAGTGTCACGCGTGTTGAAGAGATATATATAGATGTTGCTGCATAGGCATGTTAGGTGTGTGGCTATGTCATGTAAGTTTTAACATATTTGTTGTATTCCCTAGTTATTGAGGTTGTTAGCCCTGTAGAAGATATTTAATAGTTATTTAAAGTACTAGAGTTAGCCAGTTAGTGTTGCAACAAACATATATATGCTCATTTGTGAGGATCTATCAAGTGTGACGCCATATAATATAACATGCAATCGTCACTCCCTCACGGTTGAGGAACAATCATCCATCCACAATCCCACAACTCTTAATTTCTATACATGGACCCACCTATCATACACATATCAGTCACATATAAAAGGCACAATTTTTAGATGGATTATGCTCAGAGCCAAGTTTGGAGACTTGGAAACGCACCGGTGCCAAATAAATTTAGGAATCCAAAAACAGTATTTCCTAGGGTAGAGGACTAGGACGACACCTGTTGCCAAACTTGAAGACTACTCGTAGGTTTTACTCTAGTATTCGCTCACAGTCACAGGGCGAAGCAGCATTCTGTTCTTGCTCTATATATTTGATGAATGGTATCAACCGTCAATGTTGACGAAGCGGCCTTGGAATCCTGAAGCAGTAAGGGTTGAGCTGGGCCGTGCAGCAGCAGCAGCGGTAGCGAGCTGGCCAACACAACTTGGGCCCATCACCCAACGCTACTGGTCCCAACATCGCGGCCCTGCTAGCCCACTCCTCGGCTGCTCGCCCGCCAGGCCGCCACAGCAATTACTACCCATGGTGAATGAATGAAGGGACTGTGTGGGTGTTGATCATTCTCAAAAAACAAGATAAGTCTATTTTTGGTTCCCCATTTTTACAAAAGTTTATTTTTTCTCTCTCTCAACTTAAAAACTAGGTAAACTATTTCCCTTTTTTTTTGAGGAAAAACATTTAGCGCACTTTATTAATCTCCAAACAAAATTACATCATTCACCAAGGCTTCCGGGATAATGCTAGGGGGTTCATTGACCCAATTACAAGATAATTTCGATACCATTGCTTCTCTAGCTATCTCATGTGCTACTGTATTGACTTCCCGATGAATATGATCAATAGAAATCGATGCAAAACCTGGGTAAACTATTTCCCTTAACTTTTAAACCGTGCATTTTATCTCCCTGGAGCGGTTTCGAAGACGGTTTGCTATAGTAAATGATGGTTTTGCTACAGTGAGTGACGGTGGTTTTGCTATAGAAAATTCAATTTTATTGGACTTCACATGAGTAGATACACATAGTGAACATATAATATGATATGCTTTTGACTACCCCTACACCAAATATATTTAGTACTACATCCTAATCTTCATAGAATGAGAGAAGTTGAAGTAAAAAATTAATTAATTTTCTATCTTAATCTTTTTTTGACTAAATCAATCATTAGAGTGCATCCAAACAAGTCCTAAACTGGAAATACATCTGACCGTGAGTGTCACACCCATATTTTAAGAACAAAATAGGATGCATAAAAGACTCATATGTGCCCCAGAAACAGTCGCACACATAAGTAGACAAATCTCAAATGTACCATTGCAGTGTTTATTACATA
>Ga0182004_10004159_pt1 | contig 11633 bp, 14 predicted proteins | sample Sormic07211540_1_FD_120479 | JGI IMG/M metagenome (GOLD analysis project Ga0182004, IMG submission 120479) | Endophyte microbial communities from Sorghum bicolor roots, Mead, Nebraska, USA - 072115-40_1 MetaG | ecosystem: Host-associated > Plants > Roots > Unclassified | place: USA: Nebraska...
ACAAGGCTTCCGACGCACGGCGCCCGTACCCTCGACGTGACAGGCGCAGTGACTCCCATATCGCAGCAGGGCATGGTGGCGACTATTCCAACCACCCTAGGCACTGCAGCCTTACCTCTTTCACTGTGTGATCTTACCTCTTTCACTGTGATGTACCGGCCTACAGTAAAAGAGGAATGGGGGAGATTAACCAGTGTCACTGTTAGCTATCTTTTCCACTGTTAACATGACAGACTGCAGTATCGCCGATCCGACCTCCACGACTCCAAGAGGGCTCGGCAACCCTCCACAGGAGCAACCATGCTGTCAGCCATACCTCAAGGACAGGATGGGCAAGCTTCTACAGGGTCGGGACTGTGGATTCACCTCTCGGCAGGGGAAATCCCCAATCACTCATGTAAAACCCTGCCTCCCCTTGAGGCTATAAAAGGGGAGTCAGGGCTTACAACCAAGACAGGTTCACCAACAAGCTCACCCACGCAACACACACACACCTTTACTTCAAGCTAGTTCACTCACAGAGTTGCGACCAGCGCTCTGTCCACCTCACGAAGCCGAGGGGGACTTAGCCCTCTCTCGCAACCTGTTTGTACGCCCCTACTACAAGCACTTTCGGGTGCAAGGCAATATAGACTCCCGATCTCACTGGACGTAGGGCACCCCTAGCCCGAACCAGTATAAATTCTCTGTGTTTCACTTGCATCACCATCCGAGTTTAGGTGGTCACGCATACTTACACTCGTTTGCGTCTAGACCACGAGTCTAGACGACGACAACTATAGTGAGGTCTTATTTATATTCCTCATTCATACCCGCAGCAATGCGCGGGGAATTCTCTTAGTTAAATATAAACAAAAATAAAAACTAATTGCACAGTTTAATCGAAATTTACAAGACAAATCTTTTGATCCAAGTTAGTTTGGATAATAATTACCACAAACAAACGAAAGTGCTACAGTATCACGAATTTTTTTCCTTCGCCAACTAAACACGGCCTAAACAAGACCTTAGATTTATTTTTCTAGATTTTTGTTACCGTAACACTTTCGCTTATATTTGGTAATTATTATCTAACCATAAACTAAATAGACTTAAAAGATTCATCTTACAAATTATAGACAAACTATACATTTAATTATTTTATTTATATTTAATGTTCTATATATGTGCCACATATTGAAGAATCTTGAAAAGTATTTGGATTTTAGGTGTAACTAAACAAGACCTTAAAGATGTTTTTTTAAAATTTTAGTATCCACAACTTGTAACCATGTTATGCAATGAAACGTGGCCAAATGGACCAAAATTTTCCACCATTATTCACAATTACTCTACTCTTTAGACTATCTTCAATAATCCTTACCCAAAAGACAACACTCTCTGCAAATGGGTCTCGAGGAAAGAGAATATTCAAATTCAGGTTATGTTTCTCTTGATATTCAAAATGAGTCTTCTGTATAGGTATTTTGTTAGAGGCTATATGTATTGTATTGGAGATCAATTTTGGGTTTGGATTCCCAAATATCCTTAAGTACGGAGATAGAATCATTTTAGTTCCTTTATCATCTCCTTCAGCACTTAAATTAATTTATATGTTTACTCTCAGGTCTTCTATATAACATTAAATATTTTTTTTCTTGTTTGGCAGGGATACATTCGAGGTGAATTGTTTAACACAGAAATGGACCATTCCAGGGCTCGGTTATGACACACGTGGCTAGGCATGGAACAGTACAGTAGAGCTATTAGAGCATCTTTAAGGGCTTTGCAAATAGACTTTGCATTGACATATCTTCTATAACTAAAAAGAACAAAAAGAAGATAATTTTTTTCGTGCAACTTGTATTTGGTGTAACCTTAGCCTCTTCTTGCGACCCCGCGTGCAGCTCCAAAAGGAAAAAAATACGTACGAACGGAAAAGGAAAATAATATGTACGCACCTGACATGCGCCCGCGAAGCCTCCTGTTGTTTTAAAAAAACCTACGATCCAGGCAAACCCTCCTAGCAAATCACCGTCTCCTTTCCAAATAAAACCGGCGCTCAAAATCTTTTTCATTTCTGCAATCAATCAGGAAGCAAATAAACAATGCTGCAATCCGTTCCAAGCAAATAAAAAGGAAGCAAACAAACAACGTTGGTCCATGCAGAAGAAGAAGAAGAAGATAAAGAAGAAGAAGAAGCAATCAGCGTCTGGTCTCATGCGATCGCTATTAGCGCCTCCCGTGACCCAGCACGCGTGAAAAAACTGCCTTCGTTATGACTGCTCGACAGCGATCTCCTCCAAACCGCCACTGCCGCCACCAAGTCTGATCTCTACGATCCGCTATCCCAATCCTCCGACACCCTGTGGCAACTCGACGGCATCGATCTGCTACTCCAGGCCAACGACGTTTGACAACAAGGCCAGCATTCATCGACCCTCGCCTCCCTCGCGATCTGCATCCCAGCTAGACGACGCCTGTCTCCCTCGCGATCTCCTTGGTCAGACTGTATACATGACACGACAAGTCATGCTAAAAATTGCCAAAATCCTGTCTATTGTAGTATGTATTGATAGCAGTTATAATGCACGATTAAACCTTTATATGAACTAATAATAGAACCATGCATTTGGCTCCAAAAATAGAAAACTGTGTTAATCATGATTTACTTTGAAAATAAGATGGGTTTTGTTTAAGGAAAAAAATAAATCTAAGCATCGTACTTCTGTTGAAGTGTCCATTTGAAACAAATTGAGTGATTTCAACAATGAGAAGACGATTTGAAGTACCCCACTATAGTATAGTGCAACTATGCAACGGAATGCATATTTTTATTGTTACACAATCGTCAAACTGCTAGCCTATTTACCTGCACTTTATTGAAAAGTTCTCGATATGTTTTGATCAGACTGCTTTCCAGTTAGATCACTGTCAACAGGGACTTGTTCAGAGTCTGAGGCCTTGTTTAGTTCTAAAAAATTTTGAAAAATCAACACTGTAGCACTTTCGTTTGTATTTGACAAATATTGTCCAATCATGGACTACCTAGGCTTAAAAGATTCGTCTTGTCAATTTCGATCAAACTGTGCAATTAGTTTTTATTTTCGTCTATATTTAAAACTCCATACATGCGTCTAAAGATTTGATGTGATGGAAAATCTGAAAAATTTTGTAAAATTTTTTGGAAACTAAACAAGGCCTGACTTCACTATGTAATTAGAGATGTAGTAGTCCATCACAGGCCATGAGCTGTGGCAAGAATCATTAGCGTCAATTTTATGCAGTTCCATATTGCACGATGGTCAAATTTAATTATATATGATTTCACTACGGCCATCTCATATCTAACAGGATTGTTGATACATTAACTACAATATGACCAATAGCAACAGGAAGCCACCACCTAAATTAAAAATTTACTAGAAAAAACATTCATTCTATCATTCAAAAGAATACAATAGACACATAAATTGTATTGGGACAACACGTTGGAAAACACCGCTACGAGACAACCAAACTTTTATAATAGACACATGAAAAGGTCTATAAAGTAGAGTTTGTGAGCCTGTGACGTCGTCATAAAACTTTATGGTTTGCATTTAATGTTATTTTAATGTTGATATTAAAATCTTATTGCGCGATCTATGTATTTTTAGTATAAATTGTTAGCTATCCCGTAGCAACGCACGGGCACGCTACCTAGTTTATAAAAAAGACTAGAAAATACCTCTCCAATGGTTTTGCAATTGAGGTTTGCAATTTGGTAAACTTGGCAAATAAAAATTGAGGCTTTGCATATATGCCCACCTCCTCCGACCTTTGCATCCAGGCATCGCGTCGGTCCATGTCGGACTTGCGGGCGCGCGATCTGCCCCCCTCCTGGCGCGTGTGATCTCCCCTCCTGGCGCTCTTGGCGCGCGAAGATTTCCTCCCTCCGCCGGCTGAAGAAGTTCACGTGCTGTCGTTGTGCCTTCTGCTGCTGTCGCTGATCAATTGATGGTAGCCGGCACATGAAGCAGACATGATCATTGGTACTGATCCTGTGCGCCATTAATTTTTTGTCAGGTTCTGTGAACAAGTGTGGCCGGTAAACACAGGACCATGCACTTGTTGTTGCTTCTTAGGCCTTGTTTAGTTCACCCCGAAAACCAAAAAGTTTTCAAGATTTTCTATCATATCGAATTTTACGGCACATGCATAAAGCATTAAACATAGACGAAAACAAAAACTAATCACATAGTTTGTCTGTAAATCGCGAGACGAATCTTTTAACCCTAGTTAGTCCATGATTGGACAATATTTACCACAAACAAACGAAAGTGCTACAGTAGCAAAATCCAAAAAAATTTCACATCTAAACAAGTCCTTAGTATAAATGGCAAACACAGCCAATGGAGAGACGTTCACGGTCTTGGCGGCGGCGTTCGCGAAAACCGGCGGCGACCGGAATGACAATCGCGAAGATTTGACAGACACGAGGCGCGCGAAAACAGAAAAAATGACGGCAAAAAAAAGTGGGACTTGGCAAAATGCAAAACGGTTGAGCATCTCCAAGGGGCTCTCCAAATCAGTTTTGCATTTGAGGTTATTTGCAAAGTCTCAAAACAAAATGCAAAGCCTAAAAAGATGCCTATTCCAAGGGCCTTTGCAAAACTGACTTGGCATACTCTATTTGGACCCGGCGGCGCTTTTTTTTCTTTGGCGCGCTGCTTTGCGTTTGGCGCGTGAACCTCCGTTGCTGCCGTCGTGTCCCGTTGCCGTGGAAAAAAACGCGGCGCGTGAACCTCCATTGCCAGTTGTCGCTGTCCCGTCTCCCGTGGTCGCCGTCGAGAAGTTCATCGGATCGTCCCAGGTCGCTGCTGCCTTGGACGGCTTCCAGATCGAAGTTGCTGCTGGTCACGATGCAGGTCCGCCGGAGGGCTGGAGCAGCGCCGGCGATATGTCCAGATCGCGAGAGATAGAGGCCAGGGGTCGGCGGCCACGGAGTCGGGCGCGAGTCCGCGAGATATTCTGCGCATGCGAGGGGAGCACCGGTAGCGCGGGAGGGGATTTTGCCAAACCCAGAGTCCTCTGCATAAATGCCAAGTTGGGAGGAAGATTTGCAAAGTTTGCACAAATGCAAAACTCATTTGCAAAACCATTGGAGCTCTCTTTTTGTGGTTTTTTGCAAATTATCAAATGCAAAACTGATTTGGAGAGGCCCTTGGAGATCACATCTTTTGGAACTTTGCAAATTCATTTGTGACTTTGCAAATTTACATAAATACAAAAAACTAAAAATACATAACCCTTGGAGATGCTCTTAGGGCACCCGCGATGAGAGGTAGGCATTGTTTGGTTTTTTGGGCGAATTTTTTTAGGTATGATAATACTTTTATTTATATTTAATAATTATTGTGCAACTATAAATTAACTAGACTTAAAATATTTATCTTGTAAATAGATAAATTGTACAATTAGTTATTTTTATCTATATTTAATGTTTCATGCATATACCAAGATTTAATGTTATGGAGAAATAACTAACTAGATAATGTATAGAAATAATAATAAAATAATATTTTTATTGGCTAGGAAGAAAAGAGATCAAATAGTTAACTGACTTCTAAATAGCTACTAACTTCTAAATAGCTAATCTATCATGATCTCTTGAAAATATCTCTTTCACATAACTTTCCATTATAGTGTTTATATTTTCTTATTTATATGTCTAATCTTGATAATTATTTATAAATTTTCATTAATAGTTAATAAATTTTTTTCTAGATTAACTATTTAGAAACTATTGAAGATGCTCTTGGGGCGTGATTAGTAGCCTGGCTCCACCTCGGCCTGGCCCGTCTCGTGCAAGATGCATCAGACCTGGCTTTGGCCGAGCAGGCTCTGCTAGTCAATACTCAATAGTCATGCCATTCGCGGCGTGTGCGAGGTACCAATGACGCCCCGGTTTAATAGTTTTTTTCGTGACCTCACCGTGGCGGATTTTGAACTAGTCCATTTTGGCGTTGTTTAGTTTCCTAAAAAAAATTGCAAAATTTTTTAATTCTCCGTCACATTAAATCTTTAGACGTATGCATAGAGTATTAAATATAGGCGAAAATAAAAACTAATTGCACAGTTTGGTCGCAATTGACGAAACGAATGTTTTGAGCCTAGTTAGTCCATGATTGGACAATATTTGTCAAATAAAAACAAAAATACTACAGTATTGTTTTTTCAAAATTTTTTGGAACTAAACAAAGCCGGCTATGGCCCTACTCGTAGACTAACGTCTCGAATTTTTTTTGAATTTTGCTATTGTAATATTTTTGTTTTTATTTAACAAACATTATCCAATCATGGAATAATTAGGTTTAAAAAATTCGTCTCGTGATTACAGACAAACTGTGTGCAATTAGTTTTTATTTTCATCTATATTTAATACTCTATACATGTGCCATAAAATTCGATGTGACATGAAATCTTAAAAAGTTTTTTATTTTTAGTGGAAACTAAACAAGGTCTAAAATCTAGTACTCATCTTCAGTTTTTTGACTCATTTTTTTTGCCTATAATCGTCGTCGTGGACTGCCTTGCATCTCTTGTTTTCGTGCTCATCTGTATTGTTTAGTTTTTAAAAAGTTTTGCAAAACTTTTTAGATTCTTGTCATATAAAATATTACAACATATGCATAAAATATTAAATATAGATAAAAAAAGATAACTAATTGCACAGTTTGTCTGTAATTTGCGATATGAATCTTTTGAACTTAGTTATTTTATTATTGGACAATATTTGTCAAATACAAATGTTTGTAAAAAAATTTAGAACTAAACAAGGCCACTGTGTTGTTTCTTGTTAGTTGCTTCTCGTTCTCGATCTCAGCTTGTCCCATTGTAAGCAGAGCGCTGCCAGCCGCCTGCGCGCGTGGTGGGGATGGGCTGGGTCGGCGAGCAGCCACACTGGATTGGTGCGGGTGGAGCAAGAGCGGAGCCAGCGAGGAGCATGGATTGATAAAAAACTCGCTTATGAATATACCATTATACCCTTTATATTTAATTAAAAATTAGTACTAGGTTCATCTATTTTTAGTTTCGGCTCACAACCGCCGTTCCCCTTGGCAGGGGCGCCCCTCTGCTCATGGACGCCAATGCAGTTCCGCTTGGCATTTCACCCACTTTTTGCTTAAGCTCCAAGCATCCCGCTCCCCCTCATGGTCGGATTGCTGCCTCTCGTCTTCAACCTCTGACCAGGAAGGGCTTCTCGGGTGTTCCGACAACCCAATCCCACGAAGATTGCACGGGAGACAGAACCCTTGCTCTGTTCTGTCAAAGGTGCCTCCGGACTGGGCATTCTAGGGCGGTATGCATGCACCCAATCAGATGCCGCAGTTGTTTTGACTGGGGCCATGTGGAGGTAAATTGCCGGCGGGTAAATCCCTCAACCAAGAAGCAGAGCGCAGGCAACGGTAGACTCAAACTACCCAATCGGTTGGCCTCGTTTAACTGGCGCAATGCCACAGTTGCCAGGCCGTCTGCATCGAGCCCAATGCCCCCCTCTTTCGCGGAAAGGAACCGGAAGACTGCCCCTCAGCAAGCTTGGGCCGCCAAGAAAATTGTGCCAGCGGTTAATGCGAGGGAAAGGAGCGAGCCCAACACTGTTCAACCCTCTACTTCTCCGCCTGCTGCCACCCCCTGGCTTAACCTTCACCTTTCGCTCAACTCTTCACCTTCTCTCCCTCTTACTGCTGTCCAAGCTGAAAACCCTCTTCCTCTGCTACAGTGCCCTCCGACGAGTGGCGCTCGCTCTGCCTGCTCGCCGGAGGCCATGGCATACCAACGTGCTGATCCTCGTCCTTTCATTCCTGCAACCTTTCAATGGGTGGACGTGCCGAACCGGGAGTTCATGTGCCGGGCGGTGGCCCCGACGAGACCGCCGGCCAACAACGAGGACCTAGCCATCGTCACCTTTGAGCCGCTTCCGGGTAATGAACTCAACTTCTTTGGTGTGAGAAACATCATCAGAGAGTTCTTGGATGGTAGGAATGTGCATTACCGTGCGGTTCTGCCCTGTCACCTGGGTCAGGCCTATGATAGAGATAATCTGGTTAGTCAGAGCCCCTGGCCTTCGGAAACATTCAGATCTCCTTTACTAAGCACAATGAGGGTAGGAACTGGCGAAGAGTGTTTTTCAATGAAGAATGTTGGGTTATGATGTTCAGGCTTCCCTGAGGATTATAAATTTGAGTGTCACATTACTAATGTTGTCAGTAGTTTTGGTCGGTTGATTCTTTGGGAAGAAAGTGATAGTTATCCCGGTAGAATCATGGCAAGAGTTAGGGTCACCAGTATTGAGACAGTTCCCCAGTTCATTGTGTACTCTGATAGCCTGACTGTGCATGGAGATTCTTAGACCATCCAGTGTTAAGTTTTTCAGCATCTCCCCCTGGGCACAGGTCCACCTGAGGAAGACCCTCTGCCCAATGAACTGGAACTGGAAGCTGTAGTGCCCTTCGACTTCTTTGGTCTTGGGCAGCAGGTCCCCCAGCAAAACCAGAATGAGCCCCAACAGGATGGGCCTCTGCATCAGAATGTGGGTCAAAATCTAGGACAACAAGAGATGGGTCAGAACTTGCAGCAACAGCTCAATCAGTGGGATCCATGGCCTGAGCAGATTATGGCCCAACAGCAACCCCAGCAAGGCTTCAACCTAAATGACCCTGCTCAAGGCCCTTTGGTTGTAGGCATGGATATGGATCTCAACCTGGATCCTCTGGAGGTAATAATCAATCCAGTAGATCCTCCCAACAACAATGGGATAATGGAACTTAATGAGCTCATCCAGGAGATTGGAGCACATACCTCAGCAGCAGCATATACAGGACATCCAACCATTTTAGGTGCAGAATGCCATGGAGCCTATACAAGTGCAAGGTTTCCCTGTCCCCCCATTACCTGATGTCTTGGGTGAAGAGATCCCTTTCGAGCAGCTGCTTGGGATAGAGGAAGAGATGAATAATCAGCTTGGCCACCAGGGCCACCAGGAAGATTTATAGCTACACCATTTGGCTCAACTTGGTGAGCAGGGGAATGCCCAGCCAATGCCTGAGATACCAAACATAGGAGTCATGCTTCAGCTGCCTATACAAAATGAGAACCCTATGATGGATATGGCTTATAATCAGCAAGCAAATCAGCAAGGAGGTCAAAATGCTGAAAATGCTGAACCTATTCTGGAGAATCTGCAGAATATTGCTCCGGAAGCTGCACCTCTGATCAACAATCATATCAACCTTGAGCATGAGAATGCAGCCCATGACCATGGCCAGCATATGCAAGTTGGATTCGTTTTGACCCAGAACGACATAAATGGCCCAGCACACCAGCTCTGGGAAAACCTTTAGGATAAGGCAAAGCAAGCTGAGCCCACAAAGCTCTGGACTCCCTCTTGGCCCATTTCGGCACCTGGTAATGCTTCTGCACAAGTACCTCTGTCTTGGGCTAAGTTTTTTACAGCTATGCTGCTCTCCCCAACAAACTTTCTCTGGGCTAAGGAACTTATTCATTCCAATATTCTCAATTATTTTGACGACCCAAATGGCTTTGTTGCTATTACAGTGCCAACCAAATACCCGGCTAATACCTCTTCTTGCATCCTGTCGGAAGTTTCAGATCACCAGGAGACTCCAACCTCCGGATGGGTGAAAAGGAAGGACAAGAAAAGATCAAGGCCATACCTGGCAAAAGAACCCCAAAGAAAAGAGGGCACAAAGTTCTGTCTGACACTATGGTAAGAAGAAGTGATAGATTCAAAGGCAAAACTATTGGCTTCAAGTCGTCCATATGTTCTGATAAAAGATGTTTTCATGCTCACCCTCCCCACCAACTATGTCAACCAAACTAATCAAAAAACTTGGTGTTGAACTTTGCAAGATGGACCAGTGCAGTGGGCAAAGGGAAGCAGCTGTCAGAGCAGGACCGGGAGGATGCTGAGGAGAGATCGTCGAGAGATGTCACTAGGGCAAGTATGAGCCCAAAGAAGAAAGGGGAGATGGAAGACTGAAGCTGATTTTCCTAGCTCTTGCCTCGTCTTTTGTATTAGCCAGTTTGTCTGTTAAGCAGTAGACTTTGTCAGTACCTCTTTATTGTAAGCATGAATCAGAATGGTCTTAGAAGTTGGAACGTACTCTCGTGGAATGTCAGGGGTATAAACGCCCCTTGGAAATGGAATGCTATTAGGAACAAAGTCGTTGAATCTAGGTGTGACATTATTTGTTTGCAAGAAACAAAAAAGGAGGGTTTTGACTCGCAGTTCTTGAAAAATGTCTGCCCGAATGAGTTTGATGCCTTTGATCTATTGCCATCGATAGGGGCATCGGGAGGTATCCTAATAGCATGGAAAAGCTCTCTATTCTCGGGCGAGCGCTTAATGATCAATGAGTTTGGAATTACAACCCAGTTTACCTCCCTGCATGATAACAGATCCTGGATTCTAACGTGTGTCTATGGACCCTGCTCCACGGAAGGGAAACAGGCCTTCACAGCCTGGATGAAATCTATTCATATACCTCAGGATTCAGCCTGGATTATTACAGGAGACTTCAACCTAATGAGAAAGCCAAAAAACAGGAATAAACTAGGAGGCTCTATATCTGAGATGGCTATGTTCAATGATGCTATCAGCTTTCTGGGTCTCAACGAGATTGAGCTGATAGGAAGAAAATTCACCTGGTCTAACCAACAACACCCTTCTCCCCTCCTTGAAAAACTTGACTGGGTCTTCTCTAATGCGGCTTGGACTATCTCCTTCCCTTCCACTTCAGTCAAGGCTTTAGGAATGGAACCATCGGACCATTGCCCATGCCTCATTTCCATCTCAACCTCCATTCCAAGAAGAAGCCCTTTTCGGTTTGAGAATTACTGGTTAAAAAATGAGTAGTTCCTACCTCTGATACAGCAGGGATGGTTCATCCCCGTCATTGAGTCTGATGAGGCAAAAATTCTGACGGCCAAATTCAAGAAACTAAGACAAATTCTCAAAGATTGGCAGGCCAGCCAGATCAACCTCGGCACTATAATCCAAAATGTCAAAAGGATCATCCAACTTTTGGAAGTAATGGGAGACTATAGGGACCTCAGCTTACAAGAATGGAACTTCTTGGGACTACTGAATGATAGACTTAATGAGCTCCTGCTTTTGCAAAAGACATATTGGAAGCAAAGAGGGGCAATCAAATGGGCAAAATTAGGAGATGCAGGCACCTCTTTCTTCCATGCAAATGCAACACTGAGAAACAGGAAAAAGCTTATCACTCAATTAACCTTATCTGATGGATCATTTGTCTCTAATCACAAAGACAAAGAGTTAGCAATATGGGAAGAATATAAAATCAGGCTGGGCATTTCTGAGTTTGAAGGATTCTCAGTAGATTTTACAGCTTTTATCAATAGGATAGACAACTTAGACTCTCTAGAAGACCCTATGAAGGGTCGAGATGGTAGACTAGAGGGGGGGTGAATAGTCCTTTCTAAAACTTAACATGCCGGCAAACCGAAACAAATGCGGAATTAAAACTATCGGTCTAGCCAAGACTACACCCCTCTATCTAAGTTCTCTAGCACCTTGAAAAGATCCTAAACAAGCAAGCAAGGTGCTACCTTAGCAAGAGCTC
>Ga0182004_10004160_pt1 | contig 11631 bp, 13 predicted proteins | sample Sormic07211540_1_FD_120479 | JGI IMG/M metagenome (GOLD analysis project Ga0182004, IMG submission 120479) | Endophyte microbial communities from Sorghum bicolor roots, Mead, Nebraska, USA - 072115-40_1 MetaG | ecosystem: Host-associated > Plants > Roots > Unclassified | place: USA: Nebraska...
ATGTCTTTTGGGTTAACTAATGCTCTAGCTTACTTTATGTATCTGATGAATAAAGTTTTTATGGAGTATTTGGATAAGTTTGTGGTAGTCTTTATTGATGATATCTTGATCTACTCCAAGACTAAGGAAGAACATGAGGAACACCTGAGACTTGTGCTGTAGAAGTTGAGGGAACATCAGCTCTATGCCAAATTGAGTAAGTGTGACTTCTGGTTGAAGGAAGTATCGTTTCTGGGTCATGTCATATCCAACGGTGGAGTTGCTATTAGTCCGAAGAATGTGGCAGATGTTCTTAAGTGGAGTCCACCTCAAACAGTTGGAGAAATTAGGAGTTTTCTTGGAATGGTTGGTTACTATCGGAGATTCATTGAGGGATTTTCTAGTATTGCTAAGCCAATGACTTCTCTATTAGAAAAGGGTAAACCATTCAAGTGGAGTGAACAGTGTCAGGCTAGTTTCGAGGAGTTGAAGAAGAGGTTGACTACTGCACCAATTCTGACTTTGCCTGATGTGACCAAAAGTTTTTCCATCTATTGTGATGCTTCCAAGCAAGGTTTGGGATGTGTACTGATGCAAGAAGGAAAGGTGATTGCCTATGCATCCAGACAGTTGAAGAAACATGAGGTGAATTATCCAACTCATGATCTTGAGTTAGCAGCCGTGGTCCATTCTCTAAAGATCTGGAGGCATTATATTCTGGGTCATAAGTGTGACATTTACATGGATCACAAGAGCTTGAAATACATCTTCACTCAAAATGACTTGAACTTGAGGCAGAGGAGATGGTTAGAATTGATAAAGGATTATGAATTGGAAATCCATTACCACCCTGGCAAAGCTAATGTAGTTGTTGATGCTTTGAGTAGAAAGAGTCAAGTGAATATGTTGGAAGCCACAGAGTTACCAATGGAACTGCTGACAGAATTTGAATATCTCAATTTGGGGTTTGATGCCAACACCCAAGGTACTTCTATGGATATAGAACCAACCCTTGAGCAAGAGATCAGGAAGGGTCAAAAAGAGCATGAAGAGATTAAAAAGATACTTAAGTTGCTAGAGGAAGGTAGATCAGCCGGATTCAAAGTTGATCAGTAAGGAATTGTTTGGCTCAAGGACCGATTGTGTGTACCTGATATTTAGAGAATCAAGGATGTGATACTGAAGGAGTGCCATGAGTCTGCTTACTCTATTCATCCTAGAGGTACTAAGATGTACCAGGACAAGCAAAATTATTGGTGGCCTGGTATGAAGAAAGATATCGGTGAATATGTGGCGTTGTGTGACACTTGTCACAGAGTGAAGGCAGAACATCAAAGGCCACCAGGATTGTTACAACCTTTGAAGATACCTGAATGGAAATGGGATGAGATCAGCATGGACTTTATAGTGGGATTGCCTAGATCTCAACGAGGTTATGACTCTATATGGGTTGTAGTAGATCGGTTGACCAAGGTAGCTCATTTCATTCCGATCAAGACTACCTACCATGGAGGGCAGTTAGCAGAAAAGTATATGGAACGAATTGTGTGTTTGCATGGGGTCCCTAAGAGGATTGTGTCTGATAGGGGTACACAGTTTACATCAAAGTTTTGGGAGAAGCTACATGATGCTATGGGAACAAAACTTAGATTTAGTACAGCTTACCACCCTCAGTCTGATGGTCAGACAAAGAGAGTCAACCAAATAGTGGAAGATACGCTAAGGTCTTGTGCTTTGCAATATCGGGATAGTTGGGATACTAGTTTGCCCTATGCTGAATTCTCCTATAACAATAGCTATCAGACTAGTCTTAAGATGTCTCCTTTTGAGGCCATGTATGGAAGAAAGTGTAGGACTCTGTTTTTCTGGAACCAGACTGGTGAAAGGCAAGTGTTCGGCCCTGATTCGTTGAGAATAACTGAAGAGAAAGTTCCGTTCATCCGTCAAACTCTAAAGGCTGCTCAGTCTAGACAGAAAAGTTATGCAGATGTGAGACGAAGGGAACTTGTGTTTCAGGCAGGTGATTATGTATACTTGAAGGTGTCTCTGATGAGAAGTCTAAAGAGGTCAAAAGTCAAGGGAAAGCTAGCTCCAAGATATGTTGGTCCTTTTAAGATTTTGGAAAGGAAAGGAGAAGTGGCTTATCAGCTTGAGTTGCCTGCTAGTCTATTCAATGTGCACAATGTTTTCCATGTCTCTCAATTTAAGAAATGTTTGAGAGTTCCTGAGTAACAGTTGCCACTAGAGGAATTGGATTTACACGATGATCTAACCTATGAAGAGAGCCCTATTAAAGTTTTGGAAATAGCAGAGAGCATTACCAGGAGTAAGACTATCAAGATGTGTAAAGTACAATGGAAACATTATTCTGAGGAAGAGGCAACCTGGGAAAGAGAAGATGATCTGATATCAAAATACCCTCAGTTATTCTCTGGTTCATCCTAATCTCAAGGACGAGATTCTTTTCAGGGGGTAGGTTTATAACACTCCAAGATTTGAATTTCAAATTTTAGTTTAAATTTGATTTAATTTTGGCACAGTTTGAATTTTTGGGTAATTATTAAAAAAATTACAAAATAAATAAAATTAAATATAAGGTAGAAACATGTTTGAAATGCATTCATGCTGCTGCATATATTTTTTTTTGACTTTATTTATTGCTTGTTTGAGCTTGGTATAATTTTTTGGAGGCAAGGAAGAAATAGTAAATCACTTTGTATTTGAAATAAAAAGAAAAAGGGCATAACCATCTATCTGGGCCGGCCCTCTCCTTTCTTTCCCCTCCTCAGCCGAGCGACCCCTCTCTTCCCCTTTCCCCCCTGTGCGCCCGCACTGCCGCTTGGGCCGCGCGGCCCAGCAGCGGCCCAGCCACCCTGCTCGCCCGCGCCGTCGGGCGCAGCCCAGCGCGCGCGCCCCCGCTCCCGCCGCCCGCTGACGCATGGGCCCCGCAGTGGGACCCGCCGTTGTCTCCCACCTCCGGCCGTTTCAAAAACAAACGGCACCGCCGCTCTGGTTTCCGCGCGTGGCGCCCTTATTCGAGCCGCACGCGCTCCGATGTTCGTCTCCCTATAAAAAGGACGTCGTACCCGCGCCCCGCACCCCTAGAAAACCCTAGCTCCGCCACCGAAATCCTAAGCCGCAGCGCCACCGTCGAGTTCGTCGAGCTCCGCGCCGCCACCCACCTCCATGCCGTCGTCCTTTCGCCAAGGTAAGCCGTGCATCGTGTCCACCGCGTCAAGCCGGCCTCGCCGGTGTCCTCAGGCCTTCCGCCTCGCCCCGTAGGGCCGCACCCGTGACCTCGCCGGCGGCGACCATGGCGCTGCCGTCACAGCTCGCCGCGCCACCGCAACCAAGCCCCCCTCCCTCACCGTGCGCGCCCTGCCCCCGCAGGTGCGGTCCACCGTGGACCGCGGCTCAGCGCCCCCGCGCACGGTCCACGCCGCCCGCCATGGACCGGGCCAATCCCGCCGCGCCGCATGGCCGGTCAGCCGACCGGCCGCAGTTGATCCCTGTGTTTTTTGCGAAAAACCCCCTGCCTTTATTTAAAACTAACTTGCGGTCCAGCGTAGTTTAGGTTTTATTTAATATATGCCCCTAGTTTTACAATTTAGCCCCTACAGCCGTTAGAGTTTATATATTTAGTCCAAATCTCTTTTAAAATTCAGTTTTAATTAATTTAAATACAAAAAATAGTTCATTTAATTCATAGAATTGCCACCCAGCTTGTTTCAGCCATAACTTTTGCGTTTTAGCTCCGATTTAGGTGATTCTGATCGCTATAGTTTCGTATCGATGAGTAGAATACTGTAGTGCAGTTGCTTTCTATTTTTGAATGCTTTGGTGTACTGTTCCTAATTAAGTTTGTTTGCTTGCATGTATTGCTTCTATGTGTGATGTTTGTCGCGTATAGCCAACGAGACGCTCGTAAAGGAAGAGGAGCAGGATCCCACTAAGTTCGAGCAACCCAACTTCGATCAAGGCAAGTGCAGACACCATTTGATCATTTTGAACCTACTCATTAATGTCATTTACTTATCATGTATGTGTCCAATGAATGCAAGCCCTAAGGACCTGACTAGCTTTACTTACTATTCCTTGTTCACTTGGGGTTATGTATATGGGAAGACTAGGGTTATAGTAGTGATGCTTAGCTGCTCTACTCATCTCATACACGTGCCTAAACAAGTAATACTCTCTACTCAACTTGATGCTTAAACTGTGCTGAACCTTTGGTCACTGCGGTGATAACGATGTTGGATGCTTATGTGCATCGTGATGATGGTGGTGACAGGGGGAGCGGGTACTGTTGGTGGTCCGGTTGTTGGGCGTACCCATCTCTGCTCTCCGTAAGGACTTAGTCATAGAGCGGCCCCCTGAGACATACAGTGCAGCTCCAAGCCATATGGCTCTGGCTTGACTAATTAGTAGGAACTCCACTATTAGGGTGTTACTTTTTGGGTAGGCTTGAGGAAGTAACTTAGGTAATGGATATTAAGATGTCGGTTGATCGGTACGCCATGGCTATGGGTATCGACTGCCGAGCGCCCCGGCCAAAACTTGCGAGTGGCATCCTATTAGTTGGACCCTGTGAAAGGTCTCGTAGTGAGACCCTGTCTGGTCACCTTGGTAGTGTTTTGGGGAGTCATGACCCCGGGTAAGTGGGAATCAGGACTTGGAGTGAACGTGCACACCTCTACAGAGTGTAAAACTGATATATCAGTCGTGTTCACGGTCACGAGCGGCCCAGACTCTCACATGATGAGCAAATTGGATTCACATGATACTTGGAGATGGAACTTGTTTGAGGTGGCTACCTCGTGCTTTGGTGGAATGGCTATTCCGTGTGGGCAGGATTGCTATCATGTGTTCTTAATTGGGGTTAATCCCTGGACTACAATAACTATTAGGATAGTCATTTAAAAGATGCTATATACAACTTACACTAATTAAGTTGAGTTTATACTACTCACAACTAGAGATAGGTTGTTCTAATAATAGAGTTATGATTAAAAGCGATCAACTAAAATGCTACCGCAGTCAAACCAAGTTAGCTTTACCTTGTTTTAAGCCTTGCATGTCATTACTTTCCGTCTGTGCTTGCTGAGTTCGACATGAACTCACCCTTGCTATAATCATTAAAGGTTGCTCGGACGATCCAGAGTACAATTGTGACTTTCCTGCTGAGTCGCCTGGTTGTTAGGCTCGTGTGATTCTACCGTCGACCTTCGTGTGGCAAGGTGGTCCTGCTACGCCGACGTGATTTAGTTCACCTTTCATTTATGGAGCAATTTAGTTTATGCTTCCCGTTCGCACTTTGATCATATGGCTTGTAATAATGATACTTTATACTCATTTATGTAATTCGTTTGAACACTGTGTTTTGTACCATTGATGATGTCGATCCATGTGTGTGAATTTGAGATCCTGACGCACATGTGATTTGGCACCCGAATGCTCTTTTACATCCGGGTGTGACACGGCATCACGTTACGGCTGACCCCTTCATCGATCTGGCGCCTCGCATCTTGGATCTGGTCGCGGATCCTCGCGAACTAACAGCACATCCAAGGCATGGATCGTTGGAGGTTGGTTCTTCATGGGATGCCACTGTGCTCCAACTCGCAAACAGCACCCGCGCCACCTCTCAATCTCCCAGCGGCAGAGAGGGGGGAAAGGAGACAGGGAGATTAGGTTTGCGGTAGTTATGCGGAGGAACGCCCATGGAGGAGGTGGAGGAGCGACGACGGCGAGCCAGGATGGGCACGCGGTGATACGCGAGGCGCATGCATCGGCGCCTAGAAGAGAAAGGAGAGAGAGAAATGAGGATAGGGTTAGGCGGAGGCAGGTAGGGAGCTCTCGGGTTAGGTGGGGGGCTCTCTGCAAAATTTATGTCAAGGATTTACATGAAAAATATTCCAACGTGTGCATCGTTTCAGAACGATTGACTGGACTGCGGGTTAGTTTCAAAATAATCAGAGGGCTTTTTTGCAAGATAAGCAAAGACACGTGTCGGTGCTCTGAGAAGCCACCAATGCTCTGAGCTCTCTCGTGTGAGCAAACCTGAGCAGTCTTTAATCAACTCGGATTTACAGTGGAATTGAGAATCCTACTACGTTGTGGTCGAGTCGGACTCGTCCTCTCCAACTCCAAATCTGCTCGGACTCGGCCTCCGTCCAGCAACTTTGAGGCATCACCACGCAGGACGCCGTCGAATTTTGTGCGCCGCCTCCCTCCCAGTTCACCGATCTGCACCTGCCACGCTGAAGAGTTTCCTTCTCTTGTCCGAGTCTGACAACGGCACGTCGACTTTTGCGTGTTCAGAAAAAGACAACGGCTCATCGACTATACCGCTTCCTCAATCCTCAGGAAGGCCGTCGCGGACGTAAAAAATAGAGTGCGACCGGGAAAACGGTTCACGTGTATCTGCGCTGCACATAATCCTTCGATTTTCATCATTATTATCGTGTCACGCAGAAAAGGGGGAAAAAGCAAGAGCGCGCGCAGCAATCCGATCATCACCCCGGTGAACGGGCAGCAGCCGCAGGTAGAGGCCCTGGTCTCCAAAAACAAAAACACATGACAAATGCGAATGGTCTCCAAGGTCAGAACGTTAGAAAAAATATAATCCATTTGTCTGTACTCCGATGCAAAAGAAACAGGAGCCGGACTTTGTAGCTACAATTGTATACTCCGTATCATGGAGTAAGTCAGAGTGCACGTCAACAAGTACATAAATTCTGACAGGAACAAGAGATAGATTACTCAGCATCCGTATACAATTCGCTCAGCGTCGAGCGCTTGATAAGCATATATCCTGACGGTCCAAAGGCACAGCCCAAAAAAAACAAAACAAAAGAGAAAACAAAAAAAAAATACTGCACTAGCTATAATACCTGAATCATACGGTAATGAATCGCAACTTCATCATAACTACCAGCTTGGAAAACTCAAAACGAGGCCACTTGCAGCTAAACTCAGCGGTCCTGTAGAATTCATTATCCACAGAAATTTCTTTCTTCGTGGCAACAAAGAATTAGGCAAGAGTGCACTTCACCTTACTCGATCTTGACCGATGAGTAAATCAGCCTTGTGAACAGGAAGCACGCATAGAATCCGATTGTGCCGGTCAAGGCAAAGAAGGCATATGAGGCAATGAGCATGTAACCAAAGTACAGAACTGCTGAGACAAACTTGGTGATCTCAAGCTTTGTGAAGAAATAGAAGGTTGCATACAAGAAGAGGTAGAGTGCAGAGGAACCAGATGTCAGGTATGACCTCCACCACCACAGGTAATCCTCGCTGCAGAGCTGGAAGTAACATAGCACAATCGAGATCTCAGCACATGTCACGATGAGAATCAGGAACACAAGGAAGAGGAACCCAAAGATGTAGTAGAACTGGTGCAGCCAGATGGAGGTAAGGATAAAGAAGAGTTCGATGAACACAGCACCAAATGGAAGGATCCCTCCAATTAGAATCGAGAAGATTGGGTTCATGTACCAGGCCTGCTCAGGGATCTGCCTTGGTATCTTGTTTGTCTTCACTGGATCTTCAATGGTAGGTTTCTTGAAGCCAAGGAAGCTTCCAACAAAAACCAAAGGTACTGAGATACCGAACCAAAGGAGGACAAGGGCAAACATTGTGGTGAATGGAACAGCACCTGAAGACTTTTGCCCCCAGATAAGAGCATTCAAGAAGAAGAAAATAGCAAACACACTGCCAGGGAAAGTGAAGGCTGTCCTCAAGGCAATGTTCTTCCATTCTGAGCCCTTGAACAACTTGTAAAGACGTGAAGAAGAGTAGCCAGCAAGCAACCCCATGAACACCCAGAGCAGGAGCATGGCTGTCATCAGTCCACCCCTGTTCGATGGAGAAAGGAAGCCAAGAACCGCAAATACCATAGTGACAAGCAGCATGCCAAAGAATTGGACACCGGTGCCGACATAAACACAGAGCCAGTCTGAGTTTGATGGAGGCCTGAAAACATCACCGTGAACAAGCTTCCATCCTGTCTCCTCCTGGGCCTCTTCCTGAGTCTCAAGTTGGTTATACTTGGAGATATCCCGGTAAAGGGTACGGAGCATGATCATCGCAACCATTCCAGAAAGGAAGAGGACAATCATGAGAGAATTCACAATTGAGAACCAGTGGATCTGATCATCTGTCATCAATAGATAGCTGTCCCACCGAGATGCCCACTTGATGTCACTCTCCTACAAATTCACAGTAATACTCAGAAATGAGCAAACACACACTATTCATGCTCCGCATAGAGGACACTTAGTACTACAGCTACTACAATCAATTTTGCAATACAAAAAGAATCAAGCATAGTTCTAACCTTGAAATCCACATCATAAGTAAATATGATATCCTTGCCAACTTCAACCTCCTGAGGAGACTCAGATGAGGTAATAATACGTTGAGCATGAGGATCACACGTTGTCAGGCGGGTCTTCTTATCATTCCATTGCCCTTCATATTCATGCTTAACGCTGCAGCATGAGTCATAGTTCTGTGGTTAGATATTAACAAGTAGGATAATGTCTATATTTAACTACAGCTATTTCATTCCAAACAATGTACCTGTATGGTTTCACTTCAAAGGCCACAATCCTGGAAATATCTCTTTGCTCATCCCTGTGATATTTCACCGTAAAAGATAGATGGTTGTGGATGAAGTATTTTTCATCCTTGCTCTGCCAAATATATGAGACGTGCATCACATGAGATTATGCATTAATACAACATTCGGGCAACAACGTGTCATAGCCACTTACCCCTGAATATTTTCCTTTGGCCCCAACATGGAATCCATGTTGATAGAAATAAGCACCTTCTTGATCCACTCTTTGAATAGGAACAACTAAAGGTAGGTTGTCAAGAATCCTGTCAATTTAGAGAAATTATGTTTCAACAATTGACAGACATGAATAAACTGGTCATGGATCAAGCAGCAAAATTATTGACGTACATGTTAACACGGTACTCATCTTCAATCTTCTCCTTGAGAAGCTTTGCTTCTTTCTCCCCAACAGATATCTTGCAGACTATTTGACACATCTGAGGCTCCCTCATTTCAAACTGAAAAAAGGAAAATGCTCAACAGTCAAACTAGTGCCTAAGGTGACAAAAACTGATCAGATAAACCAATTTACAGTGAAAGAACAAACCGTATAGGGAGAGTTTTCAATGCGATCTCCACGAAGAACTTCACCGAGATTTTCCGCACTGTCAACTATGGTATCCGGCTTGCAGAATGGGAGAGAATAGTAAGAGTATGGAAGTTGTGTCTTGATTGAGGTCAGCTTGTTGACTTTCACAGGAAGTGGATCTTTCTGTAATGATATGTAAAATGCAGTGATTCTTATAAACATTAATTAATGTAGCAACATTTTAAGGAATAAGACAGCATGAGGCCACCCATGCTATTAAATATTTCAAACAGCACTAACATGAATATATCAACTAAAGACAAATGCTGATAACAAGTAGCAAGACAATAGGTCAGATACTGACAAACAGACAAATATAACAACTACTGTCAGGATCACAGTGTGAAAACTAGGTTCTTCACAGGTACTTAGATTTAATTCAACAAAATCAATGAAAACTACATTCCAGAACAGAATTGAACAGAACAGTTGCCATAACTAGTACTGTATATCGCAATCAACAACGACTAATATTAAAAATGTAATAACAACCTAATATGTTGTCGCCGAAGGACTCAGACACTCGCTAATGTAAAATTTTACAGCTCCACGTTCTCGTAGGTGGCACACTCTGGGTCTTTCAGGGTGAAAGCACATCTCCGTCGTTTTAGTCTATATCACGCATCCACCCGCGATGAGAATCTCACACGGAGAACGTGAAGGGAGAAACACATACGCAGCTTTTTGCACGGCTCATAGAAACGAAACATTCTCAGGGCTACCCATTGCGTGGACTGTGGAGAGCCAGAATCGTCGCGAACACACGCAGCCAGATCTCGATGCGGCTTGCCCGCGTGTTCGCAGATCTGGGGCGACCGACAGCAGATCCGAACCGCACGCGATCCCCAAACACACAAAGCGGTAGGGACGAGATCTCGAGTCAGGAGGGAGAAGCGGAGGCGAGGTGAGGCAAAGGGGTGGGCCGCCTTACGCGTACCTTCTCGAAGTCATTGGGCGCGACGCCGGGTAGGTAGAACCCTGCTGCCGGTGGCGCGAGCGCGACGATGCAGAGTGCGGCGAGGGCTACGGCCCACGCCGACGGCGCCATGCCGGTGTTGCGAGCAGGCGAGGGGAGTGGCAGGAGAGATCTCGTGGCAGGAACGCTCGAGGCTCCCCGGCCGCGGGGGGAGAGTGGAGACGAAACGGAGGAAGAAGAATGAGATGGCGCTTTTCCGCTGCGTTGCGCCAAGAGGTGATGGTGGTTTAATGGAGGTGGGCGCAGGGGCATACGCAGCGGCACGAGCGTTGCGCGGCCAACCCAGACTATCTGTACTGTTGCCGCCAGGTGGGTCCGATACGTGTAATCTGGCAGTGTGGTCCCACCATTCAGTGAGGGTAGAAAAGGCTTGTGGCGAGACAGCCCGTGCGCCTAGTTCCACGTCGCTTCTTTTTACCGGCTCGGTGAATTTCGATAACGGAGCTTGTTTATAGTTCACTCAGAGATAAAAAAAAAATTTAAAATTTTTTATTATATCGAATTTTACGATATATACATGAAACATTAAATATAACTAAAAAATAAAAATTAATTATATAGATTGTCTATAAATTACTAGATAAAATTTTTAAGCTTAATTAGTTTATAATTAAATAATATTTGTTAAATAAAAAGAAAATGCAACGGCACCCAAAATTAAAAATGAACTGAACAAGGCATTGGTTACTTCAAGGTGCACTTCGGGTGGTCCTACCTGTCAGTAAAGTACAAATTTTAGTGACGAAGAAAACCTTTACACTGACACCAGGGCCCGACTATTTGCTAGCACGTCGGTCCGACTTTTTCTGTGGTTGCGCTGTACAGGTGTTGGGTTGTTGTAGCAAGCAGTGTCGTGGGACTGGAACATCTCACCTACGTGACAACGCTTGTGCCGTGCCAAACGATTCGGGCAGGTGGGGCCCGCGCATGCAAAAGGGGTCAAGGAGGGCCCATGCGTCAGCGGGTATGTTAGGTGCACGCCACGGAAAGAAAAGCGAGTTTGGTGCGTGTGTGTTTGTTGGGGGTGGTGGCAGGAGCACCCACGGGCACGACCAGAAGAAGAGCACAGCAGCCGGCCAGCCTTGTTTAGTTGGCAAAATTTTTAGATTTTGGCTACTGTAGCAATTTTGTTTTTATTTGACAAACTTTGTGCAATTAAGGAGTAACTAAGCTTAAAAGATTCATCTCACAGTAAACTGCGTAATTAGTTTTTATTTTTGTTTATATTTAATGCTCCATACATGTGACTAAAGATTCTATGTGACGGAGAATCTTGAAAAATTTTGTGAACTAAACAAGGCCAACCCAGCACCCGTTTTTTTCTCCCACTCACAATGGAGACTCTATCATAGAGTCTAAAGTTATTTATTACCTCGAACAATGTGGACTTAGAGTCTAAATAAGACTTAGAGTCTTATTTTTTCTACCTCTTTCTTCAATAAATATGCTGCCACATCAGCA
>Ga0182004_10004161_pt1 | contig 11630 bp, 9 predicted proteins | sample Sormic07211540_1_FD_120479 | JGI IMG/M metagenome (GOLD analysis project Ga0182004, IMG submission 120479) | Endophyte microbial communities from Sorghum bicolor roots, Mead, Nebraska, USA - 072115-40_1 MetaG | ecosystem: Host-associated > Plants > Roots > Unclassified | place: USA: Nebraska...
ATCTCGTATCTTTTATCAAGTGACTTATCCCTGTTAAGAGTAGGATTCTAGTTATTGGTTACCGTTCACATCAATAGTATAAATTATAGTTATAAGTCCTACATATAGACCTTCCCTGTGGATTCGATATTTAAACCCTCCGGGTAAAATGTGACGTTGGTACGATATCTTTGCGCTTGCGGATAATCTTACTTAAATCTTATTTAAAAGAGTATAGTTAATTTATACCAATAAGCATTTTTGGCGCCGTTGCCGAGGATAGAGTTTATCTCTATTTTTAGTAATAACGTTAGAAGTGTCAACAATAACTGATGCTGTAATTTCAACGGGGGAACTGGTCAATTCTTCTACCCCCCTCGCCTCTTCATTCCTCTATTCTAGAACAACTGTCCCAGTCTACTGTGATGAATGACTCTGCAGCTCCCGGTGCGCCCTCTTCTTCCTCTGAGGATGAACGCTCGATCCACCAGACTTTCAAAGAAGTTGTCTGCGTGCCCCTACAAACACCTCTACTCAAGGCACCGCGCTTGCGGTGGTCACGGACACCTGCATCACCCGCTGGCCTGAGGAGGAGCGGAAGACTGGCGGCTAAGCCGAGAGCCGTTAATGCTGTCTAGCAGGCCCAGGTGGTGATGCTCAAGAAAGCAGGGATCAAGGTGAACGAGAATGCACCTGATGCTGACATTAAGGAGAAATTCAGGTCGATCCTCTGTGGTGATATGCCTAAAAGCAAAAAATAGTTCCTACATCGTATTATGTTTGGCAATATTGACTTCTCTGCAGTGGAGCTCGAGCTGGATGGGCTCGAGGAGGAGGATGCTTAGTCGTCAGGAGGCTTGCAAGCTCTAAGCCAAATTGTTTCCTATGACGCAAGAAGCCAAGTGTTTTATCTGCAATGTGCGTGGTCTAAATGGTGCGCGAGTTCGTTCTCCAGGAACGTCCACTACTTGTCTGCCTCCAAGAAACTAAACTCAATGATGTACGTGCTGTGCTTGCTAATGAAACTCTAGTCCCTACCTTTGGCTATGTGTTCCTGCCTGCGATCGGCACTGCGGGGGGTGTCTTGCTTCGTTGGCACCACGAGCGTGTTTTGGTATCTGACATCACCCGAGGGCATCACTCGGTCTCCGCCAAGATCAAACTAGAGAGCGAGAGCGTTGAGCCATTTTGGTTGACGGTCGTCTATGGACCTCAGCTCGACCAAGACAAGGTGGAGTTCCTGGATGAGCTCCTCGCCTTTAGAAATGGTGTGGATGGACCCTGGTGTGTCTGTGGTGATTTTAACATGATTCTTAACAGGGCTGAAAAGAACAACGACAGGATTGATAGAAGAGGCATGGCAAGATTTCGGGCGTTTGTTAATTCGGCACAGCTTGATGAGGTTAGCCTCGCTGGACGCCGCTTTACTTGGTCCAGTGGAACGGAGCTTTCGATGCTGGAGCTTCTTGATCGTGTCTTCGTCACGGCGGATTGGCTAACCCAGTTCCTCAACCATCTTTTGAAGTCGCTTTCTTCCGACTGCTCTGATCACTGTCCCCTACTCCTGAACTTCGATGTACTGGGTCGAACTAAACGTTGTTTCCGTTTTGAGGCGTTCTGGGCTAAGATACACGGCTTTTATGACGTCGTGGCTGCGGCTTGGGCCTCAACGATCCCACAGGCTGATCCTTTCCGCAGGCTTGACCACAAGTTTAGGAACATGGCGAAAGAGCTAAAGAGATGAAGTAGCGTCCAGATTGGCAATGTGCGGCTGCAGCTGCTTCTTGCATGGGAGGCCATTCTTATACTGGATGAAGAGATGGAGAGGAGACCGCTGCTGCCGCATGAAGCGGACTCTCGTAGATCCCTAAAGATGCGCATGCTGGGGCTCGCGTCCTTATCCAGGTGTATTGCACAACAACATGCACGGGTGCTGTTCTTGCGTGAAGGGGATGCAAACATGAAATTTTACCACCTGCAGGCATGTCATAGGAACCGCAGAAATCGCATTGACAGCCTTGAGGTGCAAGGGGTGCAGCTGGTTCATGACGAAGGAAAGGATTTGGCACTATATGACTACTTCAACGGCATCATGGGCACAAATTTTGAGCGCTCAAGACGCTTCGACTTCCATGCACTTGGTCTGCCTGTGGAGGATCTCCATGACTTAGAGCTGCTGTTCTCGGAGGATGTAGTTTGGGCTGCCATACAGCAGATGCCTAGCGACAAAGCACCAGGCCTTGATGGTTTCACGGGCTTATTCTACAAGCGCTGCTGGTACATAATGAAGGTAGACATCATGCACGCTGTAAACGCCTTCTGGGCGCAGGACTATAGGAGTCTCCACCATCTAAATGAGGCCTTTATGATCCTCATAAAGAAGAAGGAACAACCATCACAAATCCACGATTATAGGCCCATTAGCCTGATTCACAGTTTTGGCAAACTGCTAACCAGATGCATGGCTCAAAGGTTGGCACCTGTGCTACACCAGCTTGTGCAGACAAACTAGAGCGCCTTCATCCGAGGCTGGAGTATCCATGAGAACTTAAGATCAGTTCAGCTAAGTTGCATGGCTATTCACAGGGCTCGACTACCATGCTTACTCTTGAAGATTGATATCGCTAAGGCGTTTGACAGCGTTGCATGGTGCTTTTTGCTCGAGGTCCTTCAGCACATGGGCTTCCCGAGAAGGTGGCGTAATTGGTTTTGTGCTTTACTGTCAACTGCACGCATGAGAATCCTTCTCAATGGCAACCCAGGGCGTCGCATTTGCCATGCTCGTGGACTAAGACAAGGGGACCCCTTGTTGCTGCTTTTGTTCATTTTGGCCATGGAGGTGCTCAACAAATGTCTGGGCTAGGCAGAATCCAATGGCCTGCTAGCGCTGATCCCAGCTGCCGAGGGCTTCTGGGTGAGCATGTATGCGGATGATGTGGTAGTCTTCGTCACGCAATTGGAGGCCAACCTACACACGATTAAGGCTATCCTCGAGGTCTTTGGGTGTGCTTCAGGCTTGTTTTCCAGCCTGGAGAAAAGTGTAGTGACCCCAATGCACTGCACTGAGTCGGACATGCTACGTGTGCAGGAGATTCTCGCTTGCGGGGTGGCCGAATTCCCTATTCATTACTTGGGGATTCCGCTATCCGTCTACAAGCTGAAGTGCGCTGATGAGCAACCTCTTGTTGACAAGGTTGCGGTGCGCCTGCCCACTTGGAAAGGAGGTCTCCTCAACATAGTTGGGCGCACGACATTCTTCAAGGCAACGCTATCTGCTATTCCAGTTCACACTACCATCGCGCTGGTACTCTCGCCTTGGGCGATCCAGGCAATCGATAAGCTCAGGCATGGTTTCATCTAGGCTGGGACGACAGCGGTGGTGGGAGGGAGGTGCAAAGTTGCTTGGCTCAGGGTCTGCATGCCAAAGGAGCTCGGTGGTCTCGGCATCAATGACCTTATGCAGGCGGGCATGGCCTTCAGAACACACTAGGTATGGCAAGACAGGCGGCACGGATGACCGACGAGAACGACCGAGCGTGGGGTTATGGCCTTAGCCTAGCCAGCCATGGAGATCACTCTTGGGGATTGTAGGTCCGTGCTCTTCTAGACTGAACGATGGCTCAATGGTAGGAGTATATGCAGCCTCGCACCGATGCTATTTCTCGCTGTGCGCCAACGGAAGAAGAGAGCGACGGTGGCTGAGGCCTTGCCGCTGCACGCCTGGGTGCTGCACCTGACTGGGACGATCACCTTGTAGATGGTCATCGAGGCAGCTGCCCTGTATGATATGCTGGAGCAAGTTCAACTGCAGGACAGGCCGGATATTTTCATGTGGACCCTCTCGCCTGATGGCAACTATTCGGCTGCCTCTGCTTATGGTGCCATGTTCTTAGGCTCGACCATACCACTCGGTGCAAAGCAAATTTGGAGGACTACTGCACCGCCAAGAGTTCGCTTCTTCTTCTTGCTCATCCTGCATGGCCGGTGCTGGACGGTGGAGCGCCGTTTCCATCACAGCTTACAGGCGACGGATACTTGCATTATGTGTGATCTAGAAACTGAGTCCATGGACCATATCCTTTTGGGCTGTGTCTTTAGTAGAGAGGTTTGGCATCATTGCTTTCGCTGGGCACACTTGTATGGCTCTCACTTCACCCCTGCTGGGCACGCCATTCCTTGGTGGCTGGCGACAAGGAAGCTGATCTCGCGAGAACGCCGTAAAGACTTTGATTCCCTCTTCTTCCTGGTACGGTGGAGGCTCTAGAAAGAGAGGAACAAGAGAACTTTCAATGGTATTGCTACACAGGCAATCTAGCTAACTTAGGAGATCTAGGAGGAAGCGGAGTTGTGGTGCTTGGCTGGCAACAGACGCTTGGCGGCGCTTCTAGCTTATTGATTGGCTCATCGGTTGTACTTAAGGGTAGCAAATCTGTTGAAATGTAATATGTTCGCCTTAGCGAGTGGAGGAGTGAGGTGTTTTGTGAAGGTAACCGTGGTTGCCTTAGCTATTTTTGTTTAGGGTTGGACTCTTTTCTGCTTAATGAAATACATGCCCTAGGGGACGGGCGTGATCACAAAAACAATTATCAATGACCTTAATTGCCCAAGGAGGTAAGTTCATTGCCATGGCTAGGTAGATCATCATGGCTATTAGGACAAATTGCACATGCACTACCCTACCAGCTCGTGTCATCAAGTCTGCCTTCCAACCCGGTAATTGATCCGCTATTCTGTCAATTATTAGCTGGAATTGTTCCTTTGAGAGACAAGGGCAATCCCCGGTATTTGCATGGAAAGTTCATAATTCCACAGGGCAGCAAACTCTGTATCACAGCCATATTAGCATCTGAGCACTAGATTGGCATCATACTACTCTTTTGAACATTGGTCCTGAGCCCGGAAGCATCCCCATAAAGTTGGAGCATGCTTAGTGTCAAAGAGATGTCCTCTACCGCCGGTCTGAGAAATAGAACCACATCATCTGTGTAGAGGGAAATTCTGGGCTGAATTGGTCTACTAGATAGGGGCTACAACAGACCTGCCTCAGAAGCCCTTGTAAGTTGTAACCATCCAATTTAAGGCATCAATGACCAGAATGAAGAGTATCGGAGAGAGGGGATCCCCCTGATGGAGTCCTCTTTTATGCTGGATGAACTCTCCAAGGGTACCATTAAGATGTACCTGAGTTGAAGAAGATGCCAAGAGGCCACTCATAATGTCACGCCATCTCGATCCAAAACCCAATTTACCAAGCACCTCTAGAAGGAACGACCAATTTGCCGAATCAAAAAGCCTTAGTAATGTCCAATTTAAGTAGGATTCTAGGCTCCTTTTTGGGAGTCCAAGAATCTTACCGTTTGTTGGACCAACATAAGTTATCTTGTATGAATCGATTCTTGATAAAAGCACTTTGATTAGGGGAGACCATGTGATCAAGGTGACTTGCCAATCTATTTGCAAGGATTTTAGTCACCAACTTAGCAAAGCTGAGAACTAGGCTAATAGCTCTGAAATCCTTCACATATCAGCCTCTGTCTTCTTCTACTGAATCATTCCACAAGAAATTGGCCATATGAGTATTTAGCAATTTCATTGCCTATTTTAGAAACATAATAAAAGAGAGCAAATAAACAGGGATACTAGCAAGATAGGTTTGAATGAGCATGGCTCTAGCAGCAAGGGATATGAGTTTCCCCCTCCATACTGCTATTCTTTTGAGAACTTTAGCTACTAAGGGTTGTATGTCCTCCCTAGATAGGTTTTTATAATGTAAAGGAACACCTAAGTATTTCATAGGTAGAGACCCCACAGCAGGATAAAATGTGTGCAAACCTATTTGCTTCATCTACTTCTAAATTCATAAAGACTACCTCACTCTTGTGGAAATTGACTCTCATTTCTGATAATTGTCCATACCACATTAAGATACACTTAAGGTTTCTGAGAGCTGAATCCTTAGCTTTAGAAAATAGGATTGTGTCATCTGCATATTGCAGTGAGACAATCCCTCCCATGCTAAAATCATCTAACAGGCCCTTGACTAAGCCCCTATTAATAGCTCTATCTGTCATCCTTGATAGGCCATCTCCTACAAGATTGAAGAGCAAAGGAGAGATAAAGGATCCCCTTGCCTCAAACCTTTTCCTAGTTTAAAGAAGGAACTTTCTTCCCAAATATCTAATGAGCCTCCTATCACTATTTGTTTGATCCACTTTATCCAAAGGAGGTCGAAATTCCTATCCTGCAACATATCAAAGAAGAATTGCCATCTGACCCTATCATATGCTTTTTCAAAGTCCAACTTTAGAATGACCCCTGGTTCACCACTCTTATGTATACTATGCACTAACTCATGGGCCACTACCACACTCTCTAGGATACATCTACCTTTAATAAAGGCAGATTGATTGTTGCTCAGAATTATCTGAGAAACAGGACTTAATGTACCGGTCAGCAGTTTGGAAAATATTTTAAAACTACAGTTTAACAAACTAATATGCCTAAATAGTTTCATGTTTGTTGCATCACCTACTTTAGGAATTAGAGTAACTAGGGAAAAATTCAATCTACTGAGATCTAATTCAACTTTATGAAAACCTTCAAACATAGCTAGCAGGTCAGTCTTAACTAGATTCCAAAATTTTTGGTAGAAAAGAAAAGAGAGGCCATCTGAGCCTAGGACTTTTGGTCAAACTACCCGTACTTAGCATCTACATGCAGCCAGCGATATTGTTAGCTCAAAAATCAGAGTTAAGAGCCATTAGAGATAAGGATTTCATAGTACAAGGATAAATGTATATGGGACTAACTTTTAAGGTTGGTTGAGGTCTTATACACTTTAGATGCTCGCTCTAAGCTATTTTAATTATAGTTTAAAATTCGTTAGCAATCCTTAGAATTATTAGGTGGTGTTATTGAGATCCTGCAAGACCTAAAATGCATTTTTTTGACTCATGATTGATATAAATATTCACTTGGGCCATACTTGATCATCAGTGATAGACAAAGAGATGAAAGGCAGACAGAGAGGCGGTGTGCCCGTAGTTACTGGTGGTGTTGCTAGTTGTACATCATTGGCATGGTTGATGATGGCACCAAGATTGTAGGAGAAGGGAGGCCCACTCTAACATATGGTTATAGTTCATTCAATCTTGGATTATGGATGTGTAGTGTAGTATGATGTTGGTCGTAGTGTGCATATATAGATGACATGGTGATGAAACTTAGCTTTGGTGTCTAGGATTTGCGAATTTGTGGGTTTGGGGTAGAGATGTCAATGGGAAGTCCCTCAGGGGACAGCTCTCCATCCTAATCCCTGTGAAGAGAAAATTTCATGTCCCGTCCCCTTCTAGGGAATTTATTCCTGAGGGAACCCGTCCTTGTTATGAAATACAACATTTGAAGAGAAAAAGCTAATCCATGGTGTCAAATCAATATAAATCAAACAAGCAAAGATTCTATATCACAAGAGACACCTAGTTTAGGGTATAATTTCCTATTTATACTAGGCTATGCATTGATCTTTTGTGGGATTTTAATAGAGTAAGAGCATAATTTAGAGTAAGAGCGTTTCGCGAGGCGAATAGGTGGTTCGCCATCCTTGTCATGTCCCTGCAAAACCATATAGAATTGATCCCCCCCCCCGCATTTAAGTGGGGACTAAAACGACCTCATCCCTGTCCTCTATTAGGAGAATTCCTTGTGGGGAATCGAGGATCAGGGCCCCTTTGCCATCTTTAGTTTTGGGATGTCATGTTGGAGAATTTGGGATTTTCTCTTAAGGTTCTTTGTTAATCATGTGTGAGATCAATGTGAACCACATAGTTATGGTGGGTTGTTCAAGTTGATGAATTGAAATGTATCATTTGTTTGTTCATGGTTGTTGATTAGAGAATTTGATGCTCTGGACATGATAAATTGTGTAGGTGGCAGTGCTCCGATCATCTAAGGATGCATGTAAATGAGAAGGTGTCATGGTTTGATCATTGTGAGGTTGACACTTAGCCACTACACTAGTTCGATGATTTCATAGAAGAGCTAGCCGCTAGGCTATATATACAAAGACAAAATAGTTGAACTATAAGTCCCAACCAAAGCACAAAACCAAATGGAATAGGAACTCACCTTGGAGCTAGGACAGACATAGAAGTAGCGACAACAGTTCTCGGTGGTCATTTCCTTCAACACCTTCACCACCATGTTATATTACACTCATTGCACACAATAAGAGGAAGGTCCGCCATCCCATTTTGTCCAGACAAACTTGATGAACTCCACTCCCCTTGCAAGGCATGGACCACCCAACAGAGAAGCTCAAGAAATTAGAGGGAACATGATTGTAGAACCAATATTGGTGCCACTTTCGTAGCATCTTCATGATGACCCACTCTAGCGGTGACCTCCTCATGTTCTAGCGCGAGTATGACATCAGCCTTCTCTAGCATGCTGGCATGGCCAAGTATCACTCCACCATAACACCATTGAACTCAGGCCAAGCTGTCACCACAGACATTGTCACCCTTTGTAGTACTGGAGCCTCACTAGGGCACTCCACTGCCTCATTGTGATGTGTCCGAACCTAGCATATGTAGTTCAATACATCTACCTCATCTTGCATGATCCTTGCAAGCGGCACCTTGCATTGATTAAGAGGATCCTCCTCTATGCGACTATGCCAAGGGCACCCTCTCCATCAGCTTTCACATTGTTGTTAGTCATACCAACTCCTAGCAATGCACTTCGAAGATGATTAGGCTAGTTGTCCTGACTTGTGGCATTCTAGTTCAAGTTTTTGCATCTTCCTCAACAACAATCTAGTGTGTCTTGGTCTATCAAATGCCATACCATTGTCTCCTGCTCTAGTGTGGAAGCGGAGTACTGCACAGCTGCCAATGCCATTGCCAAGTGTTGCTGGTTGTGATAGGTACATCAGGAGATCCACATCTCGATTACTTCGGCGATGATCATCTATCGTGAGAAAGTGAGTGTGTTGTCTATATGATAGTCAACCCCATCCATCACCATCGCACGAAGCACATCGAGATTGACATTCACTTAATCCGTGGAAAGGTTTCCTTGGGCCACTTCCTAGTCCTTCATGTCTTGTTAGCACACCAAATAATCTGCAGATATGATGATGGAAGGGCGACTTATATGGTTATTTACTGACTTTAGATCCAATACGTGTGTTATGTGGTCCTACTGCTATGATTTCTTGAGGGTATTAGGCATTATGTATAGCCTAACCTTGTTGTAGTATTCTTTTGTGTACATGGCTATATATGTGAAAGTCATCCCCCAATGGGTGTGTGGTATTCTCTGGTACCTTTCTACATACTAAAACAAAATCAAAATTTAAAGAAAGTGTTTTAAAGAAGAGATCAAGAAACAAAGAAAATAACAAAATTACAATTGAGCTTTTAGCCATGCATGACCCTATTAGCTAGGGGTAGACCTTTTTTGTTCCAACCAAAGCAAAATCTATCGTGATGATCGAATTGCATTCAATTGTTGTATGTGTGCATGAAGATTTGATCATTTGTGACTGTCCAACTGCTCCAATGAAGTAAATTTCTTCTTATGTACATGCTTACTAGAAAAGGCAACCATATAGCTGAATATTATTAAATCATAACATCAAAACCATATCTAAAGGCGACCATATAACTTACTAGAAAAGGCAACTATATGCCTTACTTGTTTTAATGGAGGCATGTGCCTGAAAACACTAGTGAAAGCAAATATTTATATTAATATTATTTTCTTTGTTGACATTTAAAAGAATGTTGCTCTAGAAAAAGATAAAATATGTAGTTTGTAGTACTCCCTCTGTCCTCAAGTATTTGAACATGTAGAGCCATCTTAAGTCATTTTTTAAAATTTGACCAACTTTGTAGAGAAAAACATCAATATCACACAAGTCCATACTACTCTTTACTCCAACACATCCATTTTCAATTCCTGTTGCCTCCCAAGCATATCCTGAATCAGCATATTATTCTCTACACATGTAGATAAGGGCTTTGCTGCGATACTCCTAAATAATTGTGAGTTGTCTATTTATTTCAGAGTCACTTGTTACCTTTTAGAAGGTAATAGATGAAATGTATATTTATTTATTTTCTTGTTTTAGAAAATAGGATAAATAAGAAAAGTTTTAGATATAAAAAATATTTTCCTAGATTTGATTGATGCATGCATGATCTCATTGATATAGTAACTCCATTTTTATTTTAGGGTGTGCTTGCATGGTTGTTGAGGGGTTAGGGTGTATGTTCGTGTACGTGATCTGCGTGTGTGTATGTGGCTAGTGTATACATGCATGTTTGATTGACATGGGTAACTTTAGTGGATAACGTGTTAGTGCAGGTAACATTTTATTATTTGTAACTTTTAGATACAACAAGTCTTTTGATCCGACAAGTTAAACTTTCTTAAGTTCGATCATGTTTATACAAAATAGTATGAATAATTATTTGTTGAAATAGATTTAATATGAAAACATATTTTATAGTTATTCTGATGATACTTACTCAACATCATAAATATTTTATTTTTTGTGTACAAATTTAATCAAGTTTAGATTTATTTGATTCTCCAAGAAGTGACAATATTTTTCTTGACCGAGGGAGTAATCTCTTGTAATATTTCTATAGTGCTCATAGACATAGAAGAAGAACAAAAAATTGTTTTGAGTTGACAGTGAGGTCAAATTCCTGCTCAATATTTGCACAGTGCCACAAATTTTTCCCGCACACAAATGGTTTGAACCAGGTTATCGATCATATAAAAAAAAGAAAAACACATTGATATTGAACTATTCTCTCTTCAAACCTTACACAATGTATAATACAATATGCAATAGAAAAATGTCATTTGTATAAGGAAATGAACATGATTAGGGAATAGATGGACATTTCCATTTTGGGAGGCATGCATGATTTCCGCCTCCTGTTATTAGGGGCATGCAGAGGAAGTTTTTTGTTTTTTATATTATTTAATTTATTAAATAATTTATAAAATTTGAAAAAATGAACGGCTCTCCAGGAAGGTAAAGGGTATACCTTAATAAACAGAGTATTGTGGCTCCCATTCATGGGCAGACTCTTCTAAGCTAGAATTGATTACGAGTGGATCTCTTTGAACTGATGAAACTTTTAGTAGTGTTAAAAAAAGATTAAAGAATAAATAAGAGGGACACCTAAATGGCAGCTAAGATAGTAGTTGAATGAAACAGTACTGTACAGCATATGGATACAGATAGGGATGAAAACGGTATGGATATTTTCCGACCGCATTCGAGACCGAATTCGTTTAGATGGATTCAGATCTGTTCGTATTCGAGTCTGAATATTCAACATCCGATTCCGTATCCGTATTCAAATACTTAAATCGTATAACATCCAATCCTATCTTATCCGACATGGTTGATATTATCCGTATTCGAATCCGAATTCGACCAGAAATATGAAAACAAATATGAATATATGATATCAAGTAATAGGTACTATAAATAAGAAAATGTTTGGTGCCAACCACATTCTTTGTGGTAAGAGCATCCCCAACCGTTTTGCATAATTGGTTTGGCAAATGAGAGAGTTTGCCAAGTCTCAAAATAATATGGCAAAGGTGAAAAGAGGCAATCTCCAATG